>VAPK011271354.1_pt1 | contig 13697 bp, 8 predicted proteins | sample 3395031 | NCBI WGS metagenome assembly VAPK01 (sample SAMN08290443, study PRJNA428436) | hydrothermal vent metagenome | isolation source: Deep-sea hydrothermal vent chimney 1 | place: Pacific Ocean: Juan De Fuca Ridge | reverse complement strand
CCGGTACCGATAATGCCGGTAATCAGAGTCATGGCAATAATCACATACAGCCATTTCTCGATCACTTCGCGGTCAACCCCGGTCACTTTAATCAGGACAAAGGCCAGAATCGAACCCAGGATCAGTTCCCATACGCCTTCCACCCACAGATGCACCGTCCACCACCAGAAGTACTTGTCCAGCACCAGATTATCCGGATTATAAAATGAGAACAGGAAGAACACCGCCAGCCCCACCAGGCCAATCAGCAACACCGAGGTAATCACGGTTTTGCGGCCCTTGAGCACGGTCATGAGGATATTGAACAGGAAGCCCAGCGCAACAATCACGATGCCGATCTTGGTAATCGTCGGTTGTTCCAGAAACTCCCGGCCCATAGTCGGCAATAGCTCATTGCCGGTTATCTTGGCCAGCGTGGCATAAGGCACCGCCAGATAGCCAACGATAGTCAGCGCGCCAGCAACCAGAAAAATCCAGAAGAGCGCCATCGCCAGTTTCGGACTGAACAGCTCCGTCTCGGACTCTTCCGGTACCATATAATAGGCCGCCCCCATAAAGCCAAACAGCAACCAGACAATGAGCAGGTTGGTATGTACCATACGGGCAACGTTGAAAGGAATTTCCGGAAACAGAAAATCCCCGATGACATACTGCAGCCCCATGATCAGGCCAAACAGAATCTGTCCGGCAAACAGGCCAAGTGCGGCAATAAAATAAGGTTTGGCTACTGCCTGAGATTGATATTGCATATTTATTTCTCCCCTTTAACCCTGAACATTCGGTGGCCAGCCTGCGGTATTAATCTCAGACGTCCATTTAAGGAACTCCGCAATCGCGTTCAAATCTTCATCAGAAAAATTAAACTGCGGCATACTCCGACGCCCTTCGATACCGTCAACAGGACGACTCTTGATGAAAGCCATAATGGCTTCCTTGCTGTTGCCAAAGCGGGTATAGACATTACCCAGCTCCGGTGCAAAATAGGCGCCTTCACCCAGCAAAGTGTGGCAACCGATACAGTCGTTTACTTCCCACAGCATCTTTCCCCTGGCGACTTCAGGCGTGATATTCTCACGGTGATCCCGCTTGGGTAATTGGCCCATCGTATCGAAGGTCAAACCAACAAATAAAAGAAAGAAGAAGACAGCGCCCCCATAAAACATGTTGCGCGCCATCGATTTGGTAAAGTTTTCGCTCATGGTAATCCCCCTTGTGCGTGCAAATTCCGGCAGGCCGATTAACCCATTTTGCTGCAGATACCACCTTGATCTAAATCAAGAGTAAAAAACTCAGGTACTCTCTAACCACCGGAAGAAGTATCAGTAATAGCAGGGACGCAGGATTTAACAAGGTGGCATGACGCCCGCTATTTTATTTATTCAATCGGCGAAATTTTATATTCACTACGGAGAATCCGGGAGGACGATAATAAAGACAGCTTAAAGAAGCGCGCGCAATCCCTCTACATCCAGCAGGGTAATATCATTGCCGTCAACTTCGATCAGATTAGTGCGGGACAGGCGAGTAAGAATACGTGAAAACGTCTCCGGCTGAATCGCCAGGCGGGATGCCACCACGCTTTTTGGGGTGGTCAAATGAATTCTGGACAATTCAAACACTTCGGAGGGCAGTTGATCCAGCAGGAAAACCACCAGCCGATAGGTGGCATTGTGCAAAGTAAGGTTATTGATTTCATAAATACGTGCATGCAGCCGCCGACTCATACCGGCCATTAGCCGAAAACAGGTTTCGGTAGACTGCTCCAGTATTTCCTTGAACGTTTGCATACTGAAACTGATCAGTTCACTTTTCTTGATCGCTTCAGCGCTTAAAGGGTAGGCATGTTTATGCATGAAAATAATCGCTTCGGCAAAGGTCTGCGACGGATGGATAATCTCCATCACTTTTTCATCACCGTCAGCGGAAATACAGTACAGTTTAATCTGTCCGGACTTCAGTAAATAAAAACGTTGCGCCGCCTGCCCGGCCTCGAACAGCGTTTCTCTGCTGTTCAGGCTGATCAAGGCCGATGACTGCAGTATTTTCGCCATCTGCCGCTCATCCAGCATTTCAAACAGGTAAACATCTTTCAGCAACGCCGCAAGCGGCTCTTCCTGCTTCATATCCTCATCTCCGGTAACAACCTGCTTTTAGCCCCACCACCGGCAAAGCCTGTTTTCAATAACTTCACAGCACCCGCCTATTCAGGCAATATTTTTGCAAGATGCAATATCAGTGAAAACACGACTAAAAGCAACAGAATAAGACTTAAAGTCCTGAATACGCATAAAGCTCAATCTAGTTGATATCAATCAACGACAACTTTCACACATTCAAATAAAAATACGGCCATACAATGCAACACTGGCAGACAAGTTATTTATATTCATAACGGACACATGCGAACCTACAACGTATCATCAACCAGGGATCCAGGATTACGCACAGCAAACAAATTTAGGCAAAAATACAGGCATGAGTGATAAGATAGCCCTGATTGAATGGCATGAAGGCAGGCTGGCCGTTGGCATCACCCGGATGGATGAGACACATAAGGAATTTATTGATATTATCAACCGCCTGGGGCAGGCGGCGGATGAACATTTCCTGACACTATTCAATTACCTGATTGAACATACCCATAATCATTTCCAGGATGAAGATATCGCCATGGAGAATTCAGGCTTTCCACCGATTTTTGTTCATCGTAATGAACACTATCGAATTCTTGATGAACTCAAACAGCTTGCCGATAATGTCGAGAAAGGTGATTTTGACGCCGCACGAGCGTTTATCTGCCGCTATCTGCCTGAATGGTTTTGTATGCATGCCACAACTATGGATCGTGCGCTGGCCTGCCATCTAAAAGCCGCAGGCATGGTCGAAAACTGAAATCACCATGCCAAATACCCGTTTTCTACTCTCTAATTTTCCAACAGGCCAAGGCCTGAAGGAGAACTCATGCCCGTACACGCCTGACTGTTTCGGGCTATATTGACCTGTCATCCCTTACTGGAGAAACCTGCAATGACCCGACACACCCATTTTTATTCCTTGCCCTTTTTAGTCGCAAGCCTGCTTTTTCTGCATGGCTGCCAACGCCAGGATTCTGAACAGGCGACTGAAAAAGCAACGGCTACACAAACGGCATCGGCTCCAGCAGCCACCACGGCCCCGCATGCCCAAGAAGCCATTCCCAAGCCCGGACAGATTCATGGCAAGGTCATCGAAGCAATCGAAGCGGCCGGTTATACCTATGTACACGTCGATACCGGCAGTCAAAAACTCTGGGCCGCCGGCCCCAGCACCGCCTTTAAAAAAGGCGATATGATTGCTTTTGACAGCGGTATGCCGATGAAAAACTTTCACAGCAAATCACTGAAACGCGATTTTAATCTGCTCTATTTTGTCGATGCCTTTATCACCGATAACGGTACCGCCGCCAAACCCAGCGCGCCAGAGCCGCACAGCTCGCTGGGTGATCTCACGCAGGCAACGCCGGTGGCCAACATCCGCAAAGCCAAAGGCGGACAAAGCATAGCTGAGATCATGAGCAAAAAAGAATCCCTGGCAAACAAACCCGTCAAGGTACGCGGCAAGGTAGTAAAATTCACCGCATCGGTACTGGGTAAAAACTGGATTCATATCAAAGACAGCAGCACGGGTGTTGATCTGACCGTGACCAGCAAAAAAGGCACCGCCAATAAAAACGACATCGTGCTGATTCAGGGAACCCTGGGCCTGAACAAGGACTTTGGCTACGGCTATGTCTATGACGTGATTGTCGAAGACGCTAAAGTCACGGTCGAATAACGAATCTTCCTTTTTCCGGGTTTTCTCTCGTTCCCACGCTCCTGCGTGGGAACGGATACCCGAATCAGCGTATCGATTGACGTATGGGTTCCCACGCGGAAGCGTGGGAACCAGAAGATTTAGATTTAAACGCGGAGAACGCAAAGGAATACCTTTATGAGCACGGTATTCCGGCTTCAGCCAGAATACCGCCAATATTCAACCAGCCTGTGTCAGCATGATCAATTACAATTTTTATTTCTTTGCGCCTCTGCGACTTTGCGTTCTCTGCGTTTATATATTGTGTTAACTATTACAACACTCAATCCGGATCATAACCCAGGTTGGGCGCCAGCCAGCGTTCAACTTCTTCTACGCTCATGCCTTTGCGCCGGGCATAGTCTTCCACCTGGTCACGGTTGATCTTGCCGACCGCGAAATAGCGTGACTCCGGATGACTGAAATACCAGCCGCTGACCGAGGCCGCGGGCCACATGGCGTAACTTTCTGTCAACTCAACACCGGCGTTATTCTGTGCATCCAGTAATTGCCAGAGCAGCGGTTTTTCCGTGTGATCCGGACAGGCCGGGTAGCCCGGCGCCGGACGAATGGCGGTATAGTCTTCCTTGATTAATTTCTGATTATCAAAATCTTCGCTCAGCCCACCTGATGGTGTCCAGTTTCCTGCTTCAATCTCCCAGTTCACATGGCGCATGCGATCATGCATGTGTTCGGCAAAGGCTTCCGCCAGCCGATCCGCCAGCGCCTTGAGCATGATCGACTGGTAGTCATCATGATCGGCTTCGAAACGTTTAACGTGCTCGTCGATGCCCAGCCCGGTGGTGACCACAAACGCGCCGACAACATCCTGTTTGCCGGAATCTTTTGGCGCGACAAAATCGGCCAGACAGTAGTTCGGCTTGCCCGGTGGCTTTTCCGTCTGCTGGCGCAGGTGGTGCAGGGTCAGACGCACCTTTTCGCGGCTGTCGTCGGTGTAGATTTCGATATCTTCATTGACGCTGTTGGCGGGGAACAAACCCACCACCGCACGCGCCCTGAGCCAGCGCTCATCGACGATACGCGCGAGCATGGCCTCAGCATCGGCCAGCAGTTTTTTCGCCTCCTCACCCTTTTGTGGATCATCGAGGATCTTTGGATAACTACCTTTCATTTCCCAGGTATGGAAGAAAGGTGTCCAGTCAATATAGGGCACGAGAAAGGCCAGCGGCATGTCATCAAAAATCTGGATACCGGGGATTTTGGGTACCGGCGGTGTGTACTTCAACCAGTCGATATCGATGCGATTGTCGCGCGCCTGTTCCAGGCTCAACCAGTGTGTCTTCGCCCGACGACCGGCATGATTGGCACGAACAGTCTCGTATTCCTCACGCAGATTTTTGACAAAATCCTGTTTGAAATCTTCGCTGATCAGATTCTGCGCCACGCCCACCGCGCGTGAGGCGTCCTTCACCCAGACCGTAGCTTCGTGGTAGTGCTGCTCAATTTTTACCGCTGTATGCGCTTTCGAGGTGGTCGCGCCGCCGATCATCAATGGGATATCAAAACCCAGGCGTTCCATTTCCTTTGCCACATGCACCATTTCATCCAGCGATGGCGTAATCAGTCCGCTCAGGCCGATGATATCCACATCCTGCTCTTTGGCCGCATCCATAATTTTATTGGCCGCCACCATCACACCCATGTCGATGACTTCAAAGTTGTTGCACTGCAGCACCACGCCGACGATATTCTTACCGATGTCATGCACATCACCCTTGACCGTAGCCATGAGGATCCTGCCATTGCTCTGGCTGCCACCACCGTCTTTTTCTTCTTCAATAAAGGGCAGTAGCCAGGCCACGGCTTTCTTCATCACCCGTGCCGACTTAACCACCTGGGGCAGGAACATTTTCCCGGCGCCAAACAAATCACCCACGGTGTTCATGCCATCCATCAGCGGGCCTTCGATCACCTCAATCGGTCGGTCGAACTGTAACCGCGCCTCTTCGGTATCTTCATTAATAAAACTGTCGATGCCTTTGACCAGCGCATGCTCGATACGCTTTGCTACGGGCAGGCTGCGCCACTCCAGATCTTCGACTTTTTTGCCCGTACTGCCATCACCACGATATTGATCAGCAATCTCCAGCAGGCGCTCGGTGGCGTCATCACGCCGGTTGAGCACCACGTCTTCTACCCGTTCACGCAACTCTTCCGGCAGATCATCATACACGGCAAGCTGCCCGGCATTAACGATACCCATATCCATGCCCGCCTGAATCGCGTGATACAGAAACACCGCATGGATAGCTTCGCGCACCGGGTTGTTACCGCGAAAGGAAAAGGAAACATTGGACACCCCGCCGCTGATCAGCGCGTGGGGCAGGGTCTGTTTAATCGTACGCGTGGCTTCGATAAAATCCACGCCATAATTATTGTGTTCCTCGATGCCTGTGGCCACGGCGAAGATGTTGGGATCGAAAATAATGTCTTCGGGCGGAAAATCCAGTTTCTCGCGTAATAAAATATAGGCGCGAGTACAGATCTCGACCTTGCGCTCGCGGGTATCCGCCTGGCCTTCTTCATCAAAAGCCATGAGGATGATCGCCGCGCCGTACTGACGGCACAGGCGCGCCTGCTGCAGAAAGTTTTCCTCGCCTTCCTTGAGCGAAATGGAGTTGACGATGCCCTTGCCCTGAATACACTTGAGTCCGGACTCGATGATGAACCACTTGGAAGAATCGATCATGATCGGCACCCGGGCAATATCCGGTTCCGAGGCGATCAGGTTGAGAAAGGTCACCATCGCCTTATCACCATCGAGCATGCCTTCATCCATGTTGATGTCGATGATCTGGGCGCCGTTTTCCACCTGCTCCCGGGCCACGCTCAGGGCTTCATCATAATCCTCTTCGATAATCAGCCGCTTGAAACGCGCCGAGCCGGTAACATTGGTGCGCTCGCCTACATTAACAAAGAGTGAGTCCTCACCTATGTTGCAGGGTTCGAGACCGCTGAGGCGGGTTTTCACTTCGATTTCGGGGATCTGCCTCGGCGGGTATTTGCTCACCGCATCATGGATGGCTCGAATATGCGCCGGGGTGGTGCCGCAGCAACCGCCGATGATATTCAGAAAACCCTTGCTTGCCCATTCTTCGATCTCGGCGGCCATCTGCGCAGGCGTCTCGTCGTACTCGCCAAATTCATTCGGCAACCCGGCGTTGGGATGGGTGTTGATGTGACAATTAGCCAGCCCGGCCAGTTCTTCGACATATTGACGCAGTTCTTTCGCACCCAGGGCGCAGTTGAAACCGAAGCTGATGGGGTTCACATGGCACAGCGAATTCCAGAAGGCCTCAGCCGTCTGCCCGGACAATGTACGCCCGGAGGCATCGGTAATGGTGCCGGAGATCATCACCGGCAGTTTCAGATCGTGTTCGGCAAAATAGGTTTCTATCGCAAACAGCGCGGCCTTGGCGTTCAAGGTGTCAAAAATGGTTTCCACCAGCAGAATGTCGCTGCCGCCTTCCACCAGACCGTGAATGGCTTCAAGGTAGGAAACTTTCAGCGTATCGAAGTCGATATTGCGAAAACCGGGATTGTTTACATCGGGGGAAATACTGGCGGTGCGGTTGGTCGGACCAATCACGCCGGCGACAAAGCGCGGCTTGTCTTCGCTGGCGAACGCATCACAGGCGGCGCGCGCCAACCGCGCCGATTCGTAGTTCAACTCGTAGGCCAGGGATTCCATCTGGTAATCCGCCATCGACACTGAATTGGCGTTAAAGGTGTTAGTCTCGACGATATCGGCCCCGGCTTCAAGATAGGCCCGATGGATATCACCGATGATCTGCGCCTGGGTCAGGGACAGCAGGTCGTTATTGCCCTTGAGATCACTGTCCCAGTCAGCAAAACGCTCACCACGGTAATCCGCCTCTTCCAGCCTGTAGCTCTGGATCATGGTACCCATCGCGCCATCGAGAACCAGAATCCTTTCTTTGAGTACCTGTTCGAGTGTTTTCATCACGCCGCCGTCATCGTAAAACGCCGAATTTTAGCACGCTGTTCCTGGATGGGGTATTTTCATGCCAAATGCTCAGCCAGGCTCAAGTTTTTATTTTTCTCCCTGATAACGATTAAAACGATTAAAACGATTTATTCGATATTTTGTGACTTATTCTATATCTTGTATTAATATATCACTACGGATTTAGAATAATTCCGGGTTCAATAAAAAAATGGACGTGCCCTGCATGACCAAAAAAATGTATTTGACACAGAACGAAGCGGCTAAACTGCTCAGGGTATCGCCGGCCACCCTGCGTCAGTGGGCGCTGAACGGCTGGATCAAATCGCATAGTACCTCGGACGGTCTATACCGTTTTCTCTATCATGATCTGGAATATTTTGCCCACGAACGAGGCCTGACCCTGACCCATGATGACGACAACTGCACACGTATTTTGATCGTAGACGACGATTTACAGCTTTCCGGCTATCTGCGAGAACTATTATCCGGTCTCGACAATAGCATTGAAATTGAAACTGCTTATGATGGCTTTGACGCCGGTGGGAAAATCCAGACTTGGCAACCGCACATCCTATTGCTGGATTTAATGATGCCCGGCCTCAATGGCTTCGACGTTTGCCACCATATAAAAAGCAACCCCGCCACCCGAGCCACCCGAATCATCACCATGACCGGCTACCACACGCCGGAAAATGTCGAGCGTATTCTTAACGCCGGCGCTGAAGCCTGCATGGCCAAGCCGCTGGACACCGATACACTGTTGATCCTGCTCGGACTGGGTGATGGCATAAAAACAGGCGAGCCGAGGCCGTCCGCATAATCCTGGATTCCGCAATTGACCACCCGGGTATGGGCCTGACATTATGAAATTAATCTCCTTGATAGCTATAGCGCCACTCATCCACAGGATAAACCACAAAAACAGTTGGCCAGGTCTGTGCTGCCTGCTTGCCGCCAGTCTCCCCGGCATAAGCCTTGCCGAGCATGTTCCCTTTGTCAGCACAATTATGGCTCCCGCTTATCGTGCAGAAGAACCGATCCGCCCCCTGCCCGCTATAGCCGAACTCAATCCACGAGAAGTTGAGCTGGGACGAAAACTGTTCTTCGACGTTCGTTTGTCTACCGACCAAAAACTCAGTTGCGCAAGTTGCCACGATCTCAGCAGCAACGGCGCCGATTATCAGGTCCGCTCACGCGGACATGACAACACCCCGCTGGCCGTGAATACGCCGAGCGTATTCAACGCCGCCCTCAACCCCTGGCAATTCTGGGACGGTCGCGCCCATTCGTTGAAAGAACAGATCAATCAGGTCATCGAAAATCCCCGCGAAATGGCCAACAGCTGGCCGATCATTATCCGTCGCCTCAAAGACGATTCAACTTACCGGCGTGAATTTCGCAAACTCTACGCCGACGGCATTAGCGCCGAGAATATACGCAAGGCCATCAGCGTCTTTGAACAGACCCTGCTCACGCCCGACGCCCCTTTTGATCGCTGGTTGCAGGGCGACGACCAGGCGCTGAATGCAAAAGAGAAAAAAGGCTACCAGCTATTCAAGGCCTATGGCTGTACCGCCTGCCATCAGGGGGTCAATATCGGTGGCAACCTGTTCCAGAAAGTAGGTGTTTTTGCTGACTACTTCGAACACCGGGATGAAATTCAGCTGGCAGATTATGGCCGTTTTAATGTTACTGGACGAAAACAGGACCGCCATGTATTCCGCGTTCCCTCATTGCGCAATGTGGCGGTTACCGCCCCTTATTTTCACGATGGCTCGGTCAATACGCTACGCGACGCCATTCACCTGGTCGCCCGCTATCAACTTGGCCGGACTATTCCTGAAGCTGATATTCAGAGCCTTATCACCTTTCTGAAAACCCTGACCGGTAAATATAAGGGCCGACGGCTCACACAGGCGATCGCGCCATGAGTCGTGCCGTCATCATCTATCTGCTGCTTGGCCTGCTTCTGCTGGCCGGGCTGAGCTTTATCTATTTCAAGACCCGCACCTTTGAAATCGAACAGTCACGCCATGTTGCCGAAGACATCCGCAATGTCGCCCATCTGAATTCGCTGCTTAACCGGAAGCTGATGGAAGTGAATTACGGCGTTCTCAATTATTACGATCCCCTGTCTCAGATCAGCTCCCAGATAAAACAACGCTTCCAGCATTTGTCACAGGAATTGCACTCCTTTAGCAACGGCGAAAAAAATATCATTCTGCCACTGACCATCCTGCAACGTTCTCTTGATGACAAAAACCGTCAGCTTCAGGATCTGATTTCCATGATCGCCCTGCTGAAAAATTCCCGTGCCTATTTCCCCCGCGCCGTTGCCGATATAAAGCGGCAACTAAAGGCTCGCCAGGCATCTCCCTACCTGCGCAGCCTGCTTGACAAATTGCTCAATTACATCCTGATTTATAACCTCAATGGCAATCTCTCCACCCAGCAACAGGCCCGGCGCTACATGCAGTGGTTCATAAAAAACATAGGCGCCTATCCCTCCTCGTTACAGCCGGCCATCAACAATCTGCTCAACCACGCACGCCTGCTGCTGCAACAGAAAAAACAGGTGGACGATCTACTCCAGGCCACCATACTCCTGCCTGTATCCCGGAATCTGGACACACTCAGCAATGTCTATAACCACTACCATCAGAAAAGACTGGCGCATGTCGACCGCTACCGGCTGGCGCTTTACCTGTTTTCCATGCTCCTGCTTTTCTATTTGCTTTACGTACTGGCAAGATTACAGCGAACCACACACTCTCTGCGGATTGCCATCGAGGAAAGCAAACAGGCGGAACAGGCGCTGCGCAAGGCCAACCGCGCCCTGCAGGTACTGAGTAACGCTAATCAGTTACTGGTACGCACCAGTGATGAAAAAGAACTGTTACAGGAAATCTGCCGGATTATCATCGAAGATGGTAATTATCTTTTTGCCTGGGTCGGCTTTGCCGAGCATGATCACGGCAAGCATGTAATCGCAACCGCCCAGGCCGGCTTTAACGATGGCTACCTGGACTCACTGCAAACAAGCTGGGGAGATAATAAATATGGGCAGGGTCCTACCGGCACGGCAATTCGCTCCGGTCAGGCCTGCACTATCCGCAATATTTTGCATGATCCCCGTTATCAACCCTGGCGCGAAGCCGCACTCAAACAGGGTTATCAGTCGTCCACGGCCCTGCCCTTACGCCATGACAGTGCGACATTTGGCGCCCTCAACATCTATTCGTCTGAAATTGAAGCCTTTGATGACGATGAGATTCTGCTGTTGCAGGAACTGGCCGATGATATAGCCTTTGGCATTGTTACCCTGCGCAATCAGAAAGAATATCAGAATACTCAACGCCAGTTGCAACAGGCGCAAAGAATGGAAGCCATTGGTCATCTTACCGGCGGTATCGCACATGATTTCAACAACATTCTGGCCTCGATTATGGGTTATACCAGTCTTGCCCTGGATCGCTATGTCGAAGACCGCAACAGTAAACTGGGCCAGTATTTGCAAGAAGTTTATCAGGCTGGAGAAAGAGCGCGGGATCTGGTGGCACAGATGCTGGCCTTCAGTCGCAACAGCGGTGGTGAAACAAAACTGCTGTCCTTGCCGCCGCTGGTGGACGAAGTTATCAGAATGCTAAGCGCCACCCTGCCTTCCGATATCCGCATCACCACCGAGGTTGAAAACAAGCTGCCGCGAATTATTATCGATCCCGTTCAATTACATCAGATCATTATGAATCTGTGCATCAATGCCCGTGACGCTATCCAGAAACACGGCCAGATCCATATCCACCTGCAACGCAGCATGATCAATGACTGCCAATGTATGTCCTGTCACGGCTATATCAACGGCCATTTTGTCGAACTCTCAATCGAGGACACGGGAGGCGGTATCAAGCATGATATTGTTCCCTATATTTTTGATCCTTTTTTCACCACCAAGGATATTGGCAAGGGAACCGGTATGGGCCTGCCTACGGTGCATGGCATTGTGCATAAAAACAACGGCCATATTCTGGTACAGGATTCACCCACAGGCGGTGCTCGCTTTCGTATTTTCCTGCCGGTAGCCGCAGAAATGGAGAATCGAAGCCTGGTGGTACAGGAACACAGCCCGGCAAAAATTGCCGCCCCCGGCCCGGCACATATCCTGGTGGTAGATGATGATGAATCCATTGCCCGCTTTATTGCCGAACTGCTGGAAAGCCAGGGCTATCAAATCACGCTGCGTCATAACGGCCAGGAAGCCTGGGATTACTTTCGCGCCAACCACGACAGCATTGATCTGGTCATAACAGATCAAACCATGCCCATTATCAACGGCGATGAACTGGCACAGAGAATTCTCGCCCTGAAAGCGGAATTACCCGTCATACTCTGCAGCGGTTACAGTGCGCATATAAATGAAATCCAGGAAAGGAATACTGGTATCCAGGCCTTTCTCAGCAAACCTCTCACCCTGCAGGCCCTGCTCGACTGCATTAGAACCCTGCTGGCAAAACAATAAACTCTGTTTTATGCATCATCCGGCATCTTTGAATGATGCACGTCTCACGTTACACTTGGCCCATGCAAAAACTGATTAAAATGCTCAAAGCATTAATGCGACCCATTGGCCGGGCCATTGCCGAACATGACATGATTCACGCAGGCGATCGCATCCTACTAGGCCTGTCCGACAGCACGATTATTAGCACCTGCGATTAAATTGTAAAGATATTCATCTTATTTAATCATGTTATCAATAAGATAAATTAACAACACTTATCATATTTGCATTCTATAGATACAACAACAGTTTCAGATAATATTCATGAAACTATCGAGGTATTTCATTAGCATAGAGATACATTTGATATACCAGAAGGAGCAATTTTATTTACCTATTTACTCAAATTTTCCTGAAGACCAAATTTCAAAGAAAAGAGAATTCGAATGGAAAAGAAACAGTTAACTGGAAATCAGGGGTATCTGCAGTCAAGCCAATACCCAGGTCAATATCAACAGCATAAAGCTCACCTTTTGCCCTGGACAATCCTATAGAAAAAATGGATGTTGTTATCTCTGAGCCACTGATTTTTTGTCCGTCGATCTCTGTTTTCCCTGTATAGCGATACTGAAAGTTGAAGCTTAGTGACGTATCAAAATTAAGTGCGAGTGCCGTACCAAGATTAAGACCATAGCTGGCCCCAGGCTTGAGATGGCCTATTGCCTTTATTCTGCTTTGTGTATATGCAGCGGATAAACCGCCAAAAAGAATAATTGGGTCAGAATTGGTCATGGAGATCAGAGATAGTCCGAGGGTATTAAAACCAGTTCCAAGCGCAAGTTCATCAGCAGTCACCAAACGATAGGGGTCGTTTCCTGTGGCAGTCTTCCAATTAAGCGCCAACACGGTGTCCGGCCAGGACTGCTGGGATTTGATAAGCTGGTAACTTAGGCCAATAGAGACATCGCCAAGCCCAGAGGTTTTCCTGGAACTTTGAGTACCATCACCGCGGAATGAATTCTCTTCCTCATAGCCAAGGGGAATAACAAGATCCACCTGTATATCCCGACCAAGCCCGAGCCGAAAATAGTGGTTATTGATGACAATATCGCGTCTAACACGCTCTGATACAATATCACCTACAACCAGGACAGGGAAGATGGTAAAACCGTCAACCAAAATCTTGTCATAAGACGAGTGAGAATATGACAAACTGGGTTCATAGATGAACTGGTAACGCCCCAGGAGCATCCCGCCTTCCTTGCTCAATCGCTGCTCAAAGGCAGACTGGATAAGTTTGTAGTTTTCTGCGCTTTCCTTTTCCAGCCGAGCCTTCAGTTCTGAATCTATAGGCTTTTCGGTCTGCTGTACCCTGGG
>VAPK010028147.1_pt1 | contig 13698 bp, 13 predicted proteins | sample 3395031 | NCBI WGS metagenome assembly VAPK01 (sample SAMN08290443, study PRJNA428436) | hydrothermal vent metagenome | isolation source: Deep-sea hydrothermal vent chimney 1 | place: Pacific Ocean: Juan De Fuca Ridge | reverse complement strand
CTGCAAATAGACGCTGTTGCAGATTTGCACAATGTTCTGCGCAGTAAGATTTTAAAGCTATTTTTTAGGTTAGGAGGAATTCCATTTTTTCAAATTGATAAGGGTAGGGCTGAAAAAAAAGAACTTACCGCTAAAAAAAATAAGGTTTTCAAACCTTTGAAAACTACCCACAAACGGTATGCCGATGTTTTTGCCCAATTGGGTTTTTCGTTGGATGTGTCAAAAGCACCTCTTTTGCCCCGACAGCAACTGACCGATAAAGTTTTGAAGTTAGTAGGCAGCGATACTAAAAAATGGATAGGCATTGCCCCTTTTGCTGCTTTTAAGGGTAAAATGTATCCGTTGCATTTAATGGAAGCGGTCATAGAACAACTAGACAATACTGATAAGTATAAAATATTATTGTTCGGAGGAGGAAAGGAAGAAGTGCGGCAATTGGAAGTATGGCAGACCAAATACCCTTCTTGTGCCAATACCGCAAGTAAATTTGATTTTTCAGATGAGCTGAAATTGATTTCCAATCTTGATGTTATGTTGGCAATGGATAGTGGAAATGCACATTTGGCATCGATTTATGGAATCCAGACGATTACTTTGTGGGGCGTGACGCACCCATATGCGGGGTTTTACCCTTTTGGGCAAGAGGCGGATAATGCGCTATTGGCCGACCGGGAAAATTTTCCTTTTATACCGACTTCAATCTATGGCAATAAAATGCCCGAGGGGTATGAAAAAGCTATGGAGACTATCCATCCAAATACTATTACAAGAAAAATAGAGAACCTGTTGGGTTAAAGTTGATTACACGGTTGTGCGCTTTGCCTCAATAGATTTGAAATAAAAGCGCAATTGTGACATAAAGCGATATTTTCTTGCTGAAGGGGCGGTTTCTACCATTAACGCTCGAATACCAATATACGAGCCCATCAAATAAATGGCAACACCTTCTGCATCTATATGGCGGTCAATATAGCCATTGAATTTACCACGTTGAATGGCAGAAACAAGGGCGACCTCCCATATTTTTACGATTTCGTTCAAGTGTTTCATGATTTCACGGTTTCTTCCGTTGAACTCATTGATAAAGTTACTTAGCACAAAACCACAGTCCATTTCATTATGTACCGCTGTCTCCAGTGCATTTTCAAAACAGTTGGTAATAAGTTCCAAGGTGTTATTGTGTCCTTCAATGGGTTCGATCAATGCACTATAGGTTCTGCGTACCAATAGATTTTGAACAATCTGAACAAAAAAATCCTCTTTTGAATCAAAATGATAATAAAACGCACCTTTGGAAAGAGAAAGTTCTTTTAAGATATCATCTACACTGGTGTTGTAGTAGCCATTTTTATAAAACAATTTTAATCCAATGACTTGCATACGCTGTATGGTTGCCATGCTTTTTAGGTTCTTTTCCATAAGATTTGAATTTACTCGTTAAACAGATGGCTAGGTCTGCATATATAACCAATGGTTCTCCACTTTGGTATACATGATCGGATGATTTGCATCAAAATTCGATAAAAACCCTAAAATGTGGTTTTAAGATAGATTTTCACTCAGCTATTGTACCTTGACAACTACTCCCGGCACTAGCTGTACACCCATAACAATGTTGTGAGATGATAATGTTTCTATCGTTGAGAAGGGCCTCGTTATAATCTTTGATATGTTTCACTTTGCTAGCTACTTTTAAGTCGAGCATTTGGTTGAAATCGCAATCGTACAGCCAACCATCCCAACTTATTGAAATCGTATTGGTGCACATCACATTTGCCACGGCAGAAGGGTTGTAGGCTTCGACTAAAGCGTACATATAGTCTTCATAGTTTTCAGAGGCGATCAAATAATCTAAAAACCGTGCAATGGGTAGGTTGGTAATGGCAAAAAGGTTGTGAAACCGTATATCGAAATCTTCTTTCAAGGCTTTTTTGAAATCTTTTTCCATTGCCGCTTGATCTCCGGGCAAATAAGCTCCTGATGGGTTATAGACCAAATCTAAGCGCAGTTTGCTATCGGGCATTCCGTAGCCAACGGCATTCAATTCTTGAAGTGCTTTTATCGACTTGTCAAAAACCCCATCGCCACGTTGCTTGTCGGTTTTTCCACGGGTGTAGTGCGGCATAGAGGAAACGACGTGTACATTGTGCTTTTTAAAAAAATCAGGCAGATCGTAGTACTTTTTGTTTGCCCTGATAATGGTCAAGTTCGAACGTACGATAAAGTCTTGAATACCCGCTTTTGCGGCTTCCTCTACAAACCACCTGAAATCAGGGTTCATTTCGGGCGCTCCTCCGGTCAGATCTAATGTATGGGCATTGGTATTTTTGATTATCTCTAAACATTGCTGCATTGTATCACGGGTCATGATCTCTTTTCGGTCGGGCCCAGCATCTACATGGCAATGCTCGCATACTTGGTTGCACATATAGCCCACATTGATTTGTAGAATCTCCAATTTTCTGGGACGGAGCGGAAAATACCCGATTTCAAAAATTTTATCCTTAAAATAAGGAAGTTCGCCCTCTGCAAAGATGGCACCGTTCAATATTTCGAGTTGTTTATTTGAAACAGCAAGTTCGTTCTGCTGTGCCTTTAATGATTTTGTAGCCATTTTTTAGTATTTCCGTTCTAGTATTTCCGGGTTTCAAAACTTGCTAGGTTTCATTTACATTGATAATTTATTGTATTTGTTCATCATTTGAACCCCGTGTACTAAGGTCGCCCCACTTTCAATAGCGGCACCCACATGAACGGCCTCCATCATTTCTTCTTTGGTGACGCCTTTTTGTAGTCCATCTTTGGTATAGGCATCAATGCAATACGGGCATTTGACCACGTGCGATACTGCCAATGCTATCAAAGATTTTTCACGTGAACTGAGCGCTCCTTCTTCGAATACTTTTCCATAGTAGTCAAAGAATTTTATTCCTAATTCTTCACTCCATTCAGTGATTTTACCGAATTTTCTTAAATCTGCCTGATCGTAATAGGAATCTGCCATATTTTATTTTTATTAGATGTTATTTCATAGAACTAGTTGAACCGAGTACCAAATGAACCCGTGTAAACTTACAAAGAAAATCAACTTTTGAATTGGTCGTTAACAGAGTATGTTGATTACAAACCTAGGAAGGAGTATTTTTGTAGGCTTTCTTCGAGGTAGTTTTCCAATCGAGCAAGAATTAACCCCTTAGGGGGGCTACACATCATCAAAATCTACTTTCAAAACAGGCGTCAACGCATGAGCTTGACAGGTAAGGATCAGCCCTTCTTCAATTTCGCCATCGGTCAGAATCTGGTTTTTCACCATTTCCGCCTTTCCCTCTACGATACGTGCAATACAGGTGCTGCACACTCCGCCTTGGCACGAATAGGGAGCATCTATATTTTCTTTCAGAATCGCATCGAGTACCAAGATCTTTCGGTCCATGCCGAAGGAAAAGGTTTCATCATCGATTGTCACCTCCACTTTTGTTTGCCCTTCCACATTTGTCGGAAGCTCATCTTTTATTTCCGTTGTAGTAAAAAGTTCAAAGTGAATTTTATCCGAAGAGATATCATTATCCTTCAGAGCACCACTTACCAGATGGATCATAGCTTCTGGCCCACAAAGATAAAAAGCATCAAAGGCAGTATCTTTATGTTTGTTCTTTAGGGCATAGTTCACGGTCGATATATCTATACGACCAAAAAGGGAATCATTTTCCTGTGTTTTACTATTGGTGAAATACACGAAAAATCTGTCAGGATGATTCAACTGTAGTTTTACCAGATCAGTGTAGAACATGGTCTCTTCGTATGATTTGTTGCCATAGACCAACACGAATTTGTTCTTGGGGTTACATTCAAGCACCGTTTTCGCAATACTCATGATAGGGGTTATGCCACTACCTGCTGCGAAAGCGGCGATGTTTTTTGAGCTGTCGGACGGCTCAAATACAAATCGCCCTTCAGGGGGCATCACTTCGAGTATGTCGCCTACGGCCAATTTTGAGTTTGCAAAATCAGAGAAACCACTGTTATCCACTTTTTTGACCCCAATGGTGATCGAATCATTTTTGGTCGATGAACTTATAGAGTACGCCCTACGAAGTTCTTTACCCTTAATTTCCTTTTTAATGGTAATGTACTGTCCAGCCGTAAAGATAAAAGTTTGAGTTAGTTCTTTCGGAATGTCAAATGTAATTGCAACTGATTTGGGCGTTAACGGTTTAATGTGTTTTACCGTTAGGGGATAAAAGTCGGCCATGTTTTCGATTTTTAGGCAAAATTAAGAAAAGCCTTGCCCATTGAAAAATTTAGGTTGGTGAAAAGAGTACATCTTTGATTATGAACTCATCTTGAGTTATTGTATTTGAGCTAAAAAACAATGCTTCCTACCTGAGCGAACGGGCGGGTTGTTCTCAAATGAAGTTTTTTTTTGCAAATAACTTCAATACTAATTCCATGATTAATACGTTCAGTAAGTCCGAATATTCCTTCTGCATAATTAAGCAACCTGCTCATGAATCTCCATAAAAAAATCAAACTCATTTCACTTTTGTTTATCTGCTATAATGCAGCTCAGTCACAAGAAAATTGCGACCAACCCTATATGGAGATTGGTATGGGGCTATCAGGAGGTTATTATTACTCTTCACAACATGTTTTTAAAGATTATGCTCTCAACAGAAATGTCTGGGCAACTACTTATGTTGGCGGGGCATTTAACACCAAAGAAGGAGATTTATTAAGTGTTGATAGTGATGGTTATCCTTTAAGTTTACCACAGAACATTAATGGTAAAGAAATGTTTGTTAGGTCAATGTTAACAGCCGATGGGTTTATGCCCTTGGGCAATTATTTTCTCTTGTACGAAGGTGAGGCTGAAATCTCTTTTAAAGGAGCTTTAAAGTTTGTAGAGAACGTTTCTGAAGGTAAAATCAAGTTTGAGGTTGTAGGAGAAAACAATGGTTGGATAGATATAAATACAACGCCTTTGGGCAATCATATAAAAGCTATAAAAGTCATTCCAGAAAAATATATCGATAATTTTGAATCAGAACCATTTATTCCTGAATTTATTGAAAAGATAAAGCCTTATTCGGTTTTACGAATGATGAATTTGATGAAAACCAATAATTGGGATACTACAAAAGATCAATTTTTATATGACAAAGATGAGTTTTTGCGTGATAGAGAGTGGTCTGAACGAGTATTGCCTACCTATTACACTCAAAGTGGAGTTTCACAAAGGGGAATGGCTTTTGAATATATAATCAGTATTTCAAATTATTTAAATAAAGACATTTGGATAACCATTCCGCATAATGTGAGTAATGATTTTGTAAAGGAAATGGCTAAAATGTTCAAACAGACATTGAAACCAAATTTAAAAATATACTTAGAATACTCAAATGAACTATGGAACTGGCAATTTTATCAGACCAGATGGATAGAAGAACATAGAGAAAATGGTCGTTTTCCAGGTGCAGAAAATCACAGCCAAGCAGCAGGTATGAGAGCTAAAGAAGTTTATAATATTTGGATGCAAGAATATAGTGGACTTGAAGACCAAGTGGTACGAATTATTGGCGGGCAATCATCCAACCCTTATGTTGGTGAACAGTGGATGAAAGTTATGGAAGATAGTGAATGGGATGCCTTGGCAATTACTCACTATTATGGTATAAAAAACGCATATGGAGAAACCGACCCCAACTATCAATTTAGAGATCGTATGCTCGCATTGGGCTCTGATGCGAAAATAACTGATATTGTTGATCTTGCTAGGGAGTACCATGCGTATTTAAAAAATAAAAATGGCGGCAATGGTTATTGGAAAGGCAATATAATCAATGCAAATAATCATGGTAAACCTACAGTGACTTATGAAGGGAATGGTCATATTGTTTCCGGAGACAATATTGATGATCCTGTCTTATTAGATTTAGTTTTACGGGCAAGCAGATCTCCAGAAATGGCTGTTTTTTATGGCGAGGTTATCAATGATATGCGAGATTGGGGCATGTCTCTTTTAATGCCTTTTGTACTAGCTAAAAAACCAAGTATATGGGGCGATTGGGGACACTATGAATCAACATTTGATACAGAAATACCACCTAAAGTTCAAATATTATTAGATAATATATCTCCTTGTCAATTACAAAATACCGACAATGATGATGATAACGTAACCAACAGCAATGACCTATGCTCTAATACACCAAATGGAGAATCAGTAGATGCCAATGGTTGTTCACAAAGCCAGTTGGATGATGATGATGAAATTGTAGATGAGGAAACTATTGACGATGGCCCCTATCCAAACCCGTTTCAAACTGAGTTCACCATACCTATAGGAAAAGATGAAATTGGCAAGAAGAAACTTGTACGGCTTTTTAGTATTTCTGGTCAGATTTTACAGAGTTTAGAGGCCACGGTAAATGAAAATGGAAATTTAAAAGTAGAAAATTTAAATATTCCTTCAGGAACCTATATTTTGATGGTTGACCGAACTGGTTTTGCTAGTTTTTACACAATTATCAAGATGTGACACTATTCCGCACTCTCTAGATTAAAAATAACTGGGATTAGACTTTTACTATTCACACAATTTTTAAAATAGCCCCACAAAAAACCAAGCGCTTTGTTCTTTTTCGATCTTACCCGATTCTTTTTGCATTTTATCGACCAACTACATAATAATTCAGTTGTTTTTCAGTTTAGGTTACGTACGTATATATAGAATGTCGAAGCTTCAAATTAAACTTATCATATTCGCATTGCTGGGGGGCATGGTCTTTAATGCCTGTTCTACCAAAAAAGATGCCGCTCTCAACCGTAACTGGCATGCGCTGAATACGAAGTACAATGTGCTTTACAACGGCAATATCGCTTTTGAAGATGGGCGTGCAGAGCTCAACACGAACTACAAAGACGACTATTGGGAAATTCTGCCCGTAGAACGCCTTGAAGTTACCGAAGATATCAGGCTTGATTCTGAGGACAACAACCCCAATTTCATCATTGCCGAAGAAAAAGCGACCAAGGCCATACAAAAACACAGTATGGATATCAGAGACCATGAGAGAAACCCTCAAACCGATGAGGCTTTTCTACTTTTGGGCAAGGCCAGGTATTTTGACCAGCGCTATATTCCCGCTTTGGAAGCCTTTAACTATATCATTAAAAAATATGCTTACAGCGATAAGCTAAACAAGGCCCATATTTGGCGAGAAAAAGTCAATATTAGATTAGAGAATGAAGACTTGGCCATCAAAAACCTACGCCGTTTATTGAAATACGAAGATTTAAAAGATCAAGAATATGCCGATGCTAGGGCGATGTTGGCCCAAGCTTTTATCAATTTAAAAGCACCCGACACTGCTATTCGAAATTTGAAAATCGCCTCGTACTATACGAAAAAGAAACCCGAAAAGGGCAGATACTATTATATCTTAGGTCAGTTGTACAATCAACTGGGCCATAAAGACAGTGCCAACTATGCCTTTGACAAAATTATCGAGTTGAACCGTAAATCTCCACGGGTGTACATGATCAATGCCAAGATACAGAAAATACGCAATACCGAACTGACCGAGGAGAACAAAGAAGAGGTGCTTGAGTACTTGACCGATATGGAGGAGAACCGTGAGAACCGTCCGTTTTTAAGTTTGATTTACCGTCAAGTAGCTGAGTTTCATTTGACGAACACATCAGACAGTTTGGCGTTGGCCTATTTTAACAAATCACTCAGGGCAACACAGAACGAACCAAAATTGAATGCCCTCAATTACGAAAATCTAGCGGTTTACAATTTTGACCAAAATATTTATAAAATTGCGGGGGCTTATTATGATAGCGTACTGACCAACCTGCCCGAAAATTCCAAAAAATTCCGTCGCACTAAAAAGAAACTTGACAATCTTGAAGACGTTATCAAATACGAAGACATTGTTCAGTACTCAGACAGTGTCATTACCCTTTACAAGCTTCCGAAAGATGATCAGATCGCTTATTTTGAGAAGTATATTTCAGAAATGAAAAAAGCCGAAGAAGAAGCCGCTAAAAAAGCAGAGGAAAAGATAACGGCTGGCTTTGCCGCTTTTGGCGAATCAAAGGGAGGTAAGGAAAACAAAGGAAAATTCTATTTCTATAACATTCAGAGCCTTGGGTATGGCAAGAACGATTTCACTACCCGATGGGGAAACCGTGAACTTGAAGATGATTGGCGTTGGAGCAATAAAAATAGAGCCTTGCCAGCAGAAGCCCTTAACGAGACCTTAGTGGTAAGTGACAGTGTGAGTACAGAGCTTACCGAAGACGAGAAATATTCAGTGGATTTTTACATGGAAAAAATCCCAACGGATGTTACCGTAATAGATAGCCTGAATACCGAACGCAATTTCGCCAACTATCAATTGGGTCTTATTTATAAAGAAAAGTTCAAAGAAAATGTCTTGGCGGCCGGAAAGTTGGAAGATGTCTTGAAATCAGACCCAGAAGAAAGATTGATACTTCCATCCAAATACAATTTGTATAAGATTTATGAAGAAGAAGGAAGTCCGTTAGCTTCAAGCATGAAAGAGAACATATTGCAAAACCACAGTGATTCACGTTATGCCGAGATCTTGTTGAACCCACAAGCCGTGCTGATCGATAGTGACGACAGTCCTGATTCAAGGTACGTGACCCTCTACAGACAATATAAGAAGCAAGAGTTTCTGAGTGTAATCACCGGGGCAGAGGAAAACATCAACAGATATACGGGTGATCCCATTGTGCCCAAGTTCGAAATGTTGAAAGCAAATGCCATTGGTAGATTAAATGGTTTTGAGCCCTTTAAAGAAGCATTGAACTATGTAGCGCTGACATATCCGAACAACCCAGAAGGCAAAAAAGCCGAACAGGTGATAGCGGAACAACTGCCTAAATTGGCGACCAAAGAATTTTCGCCCGAACAAGGTTCTACAGGCACAGGAAATTGGAAAGTGGCTTTCCCGTTTAAACGAAATAAAAACGAAGAAGCGTTAAAATTGAAGGAATTGCTTGAAAAATCGATAAAAGATTTGAAATATAAGCGGGTGGTTTCAAAAGATATTTATACCTTGGAAGACCAATTTATTGTCGTACACGGGTTCAAATCGAAAGAATTCGCCCTAGGTTACGTAGAGTTACTTAAAACAAACAAAGATTATAGAGTTGATAATGAGAGTTTTGTTATTTTATCCTCCAACTATAAAGTAGTACAGGTGCATAAAAATTTACAAGAATATAAGAATTTAGTTATAACCCCAAAACCATAAACAATAATGTTTTCAGATAACAAAAAACCTCGAATGATGAACGAAATAGGCGGACAACCCAACAGAATTGAAAAGAACACGAAAATCAAAGGTGATATTATCTCCGAAGCTGATTTTAGAATTGACGGTAAGCTAGAAGGCAATCTAAAAACCTCTGGCAAGGTAGTCATTGGTAAAGACGGATACATCAACGGAAAAGTAGAATGTGTAAATGCCGATATCGAAGGCAACTTCAATGGCGAGCTTTTGGTCTCAGACCTTTTGTCGTTAAAAACTTCGGCAGTGATCGAAGGTACGGTATCAGTAACCAAATTGGCCGTTGAGCCAGGGGCTACTTTCAATGCTTCTTGTACCATGAAGGGCAAAGGCGGCTCATTGAGCGGAAGTTCTTTGAATAAAAGCACTTCTACCTCTTCTTCTTCTTCTTCTTCTTCTGGTTCTAGTAGTTCAGGCGGATTTAAATCTTCTTTACACAGCAGTAGTAGCTCTACAAGTACGGGTAATGGAGCGGCAAAAGCATCCTAAGAAGAAAAGCCATTTAAGAAATGCGGTAATACTTTCGGGCATTGCCTTTGAAATGGGCGCCATTATTTTTTTAGCGGCCAAGGGGGGTATTTGGTTAGACGACCATTATCAGACCGATAAAAGATATTTTACAGCCGTTGCCACACTGATAGGTGTGGCAATTTCTATTTGGGTAGTTTTGAACCGTTTAAAACGAATAAAACAATAATGCCCCAAACACACCCTGTAGTTTCTTTTTTACTGGTCCTGATTTGTTCTTTGGCCCTTAGTTTTTTTATACACACCGCTCTTCTCCAGAACATGGGGTTGCCTAAAGACGGCAATCGGATCGTTCTGTCTTATTTGGTAAACGGAATTCTTGCCGCAGCAATCTATATGCTGCTCTTTGCTTTTAGGTATAAGCTTAAAAATCAGATAGGTTTTCTTTTTATCGTGGGAAGTTTTTTAAAATTCATATGTTTCTTCCTGCTTTTTTATCCGGCCTATAAAGAAGATGGCGAAATGGATAGAATGGAGTTTGCGGCTTTCTTTGTTCCGTATTGCATTTCTCTCGTTATAGAGACTATTTTTATGGCCAAAATGCTTAAAAAGCTGGATTGACTTTGATATTGATTACCGGCATTTTTAGAAGTCGGAAATAAACCTGAAAATGCTTTTTTATTTTTGTGAGAATAACGTACATTTGCACGGATTTTTAAGACACGATTAGCTGAGTGATATGCCGCAAATATTTTCGATTAAAAAGATTTCGTTTTTACTTTTTTTAGTTTCTTTTATTTCTGTAGCACAGCATGATGAAGCTAAAGAAGTTGGGCATGCCACTTCTGCTGAAACTTCGCAAGACGACTCAGGCCTTACGGTTAGGGAGAAAATCAAAGAAAGTATCAACCACCATATCCAAGATTCCCATTCATTTACGTTTTTTGGTGATTCAGCTGAAAATGAGCACTATGGCTTTCCCCTCCCAGTGATTTTGTGGGATGACGGGCTACAAGTGTTTATGTCATCAAAATTCCACCACGGTGAAACCGTTGCCGAAAACAATGGAAATCATTACAAGCTATATCACAGCAAAATTTACAAAACAAATGCCCAAGGAACAATAAACTACGATGTAGACCATAATGTTTCAAATGTCAAGCCGTTAGATTTTTCGATTACCAAAAACGTGGTCATGATGTTTGTAACGGCCGCCTTGATGCTCTTGCTTTTTGGAGGTTTGGCGAGATCTTTTGGCAAAGGCCCCATAGCAAAAGGAGCGGGTCGTTTTTTCGAGCCCATTGTGCTTTATATTCGTGATGATATTGCAAGACCGAGTATAGGTGAGGCGAAGTATAAAAAGTACATGCCGTATTTACTGACCGTATTCTTTTTTGTATGGTTTTTAAACCTGTTTGGTCTTACTCCTTTAGGCGTAAATGTGACGGGCAATATTGCTATTACGTTCGCTTTGGCCCTAATGACCTTTTTAATCACACAATTCTCAGGAAACAAGAATTATTGGAAACATATTTTTTGGATGCCGGGAGTACCGGTACCCATGAAGATTATCTTGGCGCCTATTGAATTGATGGGCGTTTTCATCAAGCCCTTTGCCCTAATGATACGTTTGTACGCCAATATCATGGCAGGCCACATCGTATTGATGAGCATTATCGGGTTGATTTTTATATTTAAGAATTGGATGGGTGGGGGCTTATCATTGTTTTTGGCCTTTTTCCTTTCAATAATAGAACTTTTAGTAGCCGCTTTACAAGCTTATATCTTCACACTGTTATCAGCATTATATTTTGGTTTTGCAGTTGAAGAGCATGAACATGAAGAGGCACATTGATAATTTGAATGTTTAATTTTTAATTTATATATATTATGGAAATTCCAACTATTGTAGGAGCGGGATTGATTGTTATCGGTGTTGGTATCGGTATTGGTAGAATTGGTGGTTCAGCAATGGACGCCATCGCACGTCAACCTGAAGCTACTGGTAAAATTCAAACAGCGATGTTGATTGCAGCGGCGCTTATTGAAGGTATTGGTTTTGCGGCCTTGTTCGCAAGCTAAACCATTGGACAACGGCCATAACGGTTGGTTATGGCCGTTGTTTATTATAAATTGAATTTAATAAAACACTATGGATAAATTAATCAACGATTTTTCATTCGGTCTGTTTTTTTGGCAAATATTACTCTTTGTACTATTGCTTTTGTTATTGCGGAAATTTGCATGGAAACCCATTCTAGATGCCGTAAATGAAAGAGAAGACGGAATAAAAAATGCACTAGCGGCTGCAGAAGAGGCAAAAAAGGAAATGCAGAACGTAACTGCCGATAGTGAAAAATTATTAAAAGAAGCTCGTGCTGAACGTGAGACCATGTTAAAAGAAGCTAGAGATATCAAGAACAAATTGATCGAGGAATCAAAAGAGCAGGCCAAAATTGAAGGAGATAAGATGATATCAAAAGCTCAAGCCGCTATTGAAAGTGAAAAGAAAGCGGCAGTAGCCGATATTAAAAATCAAGTGGCCGATCTGTCAATTAAAATTGCGGAAAAAGTGATCAAAGAGCAATTGTCGAACAAAGACAGTCAGTTCAAGTTGGTCGAAGATATGTTGGGTGATATTAAATTGAACTAAACAAGCATGAGCGATTCAAGAGCAGCAATACGCTACGCCAAAGCCATTCTAGACCTAGCGATCGAGAACAAGGCGACCGATGCTGTTGAAAAAGATATGCGTTCGGTTACAAGTACGATTTCCGAGAGCTCAGAACTTCGTGAAATGTTGGCGAGTCCGGTTATTAATGATGCTGCCAAGAAAAAAGTATTATTGGAGATTTTCAAAGAAAGCAATACTTTGACAGAAGGGGCGATTACCATGCTAGTCGATAACAAAAGAATTTCAATGCTGAACGAGGTAGCTTTGAAATTTATCATTTTAAACGAAAAACAAAAAGGAAAGGATGTTGCCTATGTAACCACGGCCGTTCCTTTAACACCAGAACTGGAAAAGAAGGTGTTACAAAAAGTAACTGAGATTACAGGTAGCACAGTAACCTTGGAAAACAAGATCGATGAGAGTATCATCGGGGGCTTTGTTTTACGGGTCGGCGATTTACAATACGATGAGAGCATCGCCAATAAATTGAGCAGTTTAAAAAGAGAATTTACAAATAGTCTATAAATAAATGTTTAGAGAAAGAGCTTGGGCTCTCGTTTCTAACGGTCTTATATCTATAACAAATGGCAGGAGTAAAAGCCGCTGAAGTATCGGCAATTTTAAAGAAACAATTATCAGATTTTGAAACAACAGCCTCTTTAGACGAAGTAGGTACCGTGCTACAAGTAGGTGATGGTATCGCTAGGGTCTATGGCCTATCTAATGTCCAGTATGGTGAATTGGTCGAATTCGATGGCGGACTGAAAGGTATTGTTTTGAATTTGGAAGAAGATAATGTTGGTGTGGTACTATTGAGTCCTTCACGAGACGTGAAAGAAGGTTCAGTTGTAAAACGAACCCAGACCATTGCTTCTATAAATGTTGGAGAAGGTATTGTTGGCCGTGTAGTAAACACCTTGGGTGTTCCAATCGATGGCAAGGGGCCTATTGAAGGAGAAGTCTATGAAATGCCGTTGGAGCGCAAAGCCCCAGGGGTGATCTTTCGTGAGCCGGTAACAGAGCCATTGCAAACTGGGATCAAGGCAATCGACGCTATGATTCCCGTAGGTAGAGGTCAACGTGAATTGGTCATTGGTGACCGTCAAACCGGTAAAACCACGGTTTGTATCGATACCATCTTAAACCAAAAAGAATTTTACGATGCAGGTGAGCCTGTATATTGTATATATGTTGCGATTGGCCAAAAGGCCTCTACGGTTGCGGGTATTG
>VAPK010301910.1_pt1 | contig 13704 bp, 12 predicted proteins | sample 3395031 | NCBI WGS metagenome assembly VAPK01 (sample SAMN08290443, study PRJNA428436) | hydrothermal vent metagenome | isolation source: Deep-sea hydrothermal vent chimney 1 | place: Pacific Ocean: Juan De Fuca Ridge | reverse complement strand
TTAGGATAAACGTTATTTTATGAGGCGTTTGCTACCATGTGTGGCCGGGGCTGTCAACATGAAAGATTCTTATTCTTTCTCCCGAGGGCGACAAATGCAGGCTCGACGGCACAAGTCCCGATTTTTTTTCATTCTTTGAGCTCCCTTTTCCCCCGGGTGCAGTGTTCAATCGATATCGCTCTTTCGTTGTTTTTGTGAAAATAACTTGCAATAATCTCCGTCTGAAGATTATAATATATGATTCAGTAAATCTTGATGGACTAGTAAAAAAATGCCTTGAAAGGAGAAAATATATTATGGCCCGTATCTGTGATATTTGTGGAAAAAAGCCGGCTACCGGAAATAACGTCAGTCATGCCCATAATAAGAATCGCCGCCGCTGGCTGCCCAACCTGCAGAAAGTCCGTACCGTAACCGACAGCGGTCACACTGTGCGGATCAATGCCTGTACCCGTTGCATCCGCTCGGGCGCTGTTGTGAAACCGGCCTGATTCTTTGTGTTGTTTCACATCGAGGCACAGAGACAGTAGAGAGTTTTTTTGTTTTGTATTGTTGCCCCCCTGTGTACTCCATGAGTGTCTTCCTCTCAGTTTATCCGGATTTTCCGGAATTATTTTTTTTGCGCATAACGCCGAGACCGGGCAGGTAAGCGATCCTGCGAGACTTTGAAAAGACTTTTTCCGAATGGGGGGCCTCGGCCCCATCCCTGCCTCGATTGCGAACCGCATAATGGATGGGTGAAATATGCCGGACAGGAATGTGCTGATTGTCGGTCTCGGCAATCCCGGTCCCGATTATGAATTGACACGGCATAATGCCGGCTTCCTGGCCATTGATTATTTTGCCGGGGAGGTCGGGCAGCCCATAACCTCCGAAAAGTGGCAGGGCCTTTTTGCCCGGACCCGTCTGTCAGGAAAATCGTTATTTCTTTTAAAACCTCAGACTTACATGAATCGTTCCGGTGAATGTGCGACCCGGTTCGCCAACTATTTCAAGATTGAGCCGGAATATATTCTGGTGGTCCATGATGACCTTGATCTCGAACCAGGCCGGATCAAGATTGTCGGCCGGGGCGGGACCGGTGGACATAACGGCATACGTTCCATAATCAGGCATCTTGGTACCAGTGATTTTGCCCGGGTAAAAATCGGTATCGGCCGGCCCCCGGTGAGCGGTCATGGCTCGGCAATGCCGGTGGAGCGATTTGTCCTGGCTGAATTCTCCCCGGCCGAACGGGATCTGTTCCGACGGAAACTCGACCTGGTCGCCGAGGGAATCCGGCTTTTTATCGGTCAGGGAATTGAGGTCGCAATGAACAGAATCAACGGCCGCTAGGGACAGTCTGTTGCCGGGCAGGGCCGGGGGCAGGGGGATTTGTCCCGGTCTGCCTGCAACAAGTGGCCGGGAAACAGCTCCCGGTAGTTTCAGGCTCTCTCCCGTTTGCGCTTCCCGGATTCTTGGCCGCCTTGCATCTGCGCCGTTCCCGAACGTTCACGGATTCCGGTATGAGATTTTTGTAAATTTTGATGATCTCGTAAAAAGTCATTTTATTTGTCATTTTCGCGCAGGCGGGGATCCATAATTCGTTAATATTACAGGATTACATCCTGCGCGGGAATGACGGTGTGATGAAGATTCAGGGTTTTTACGAGACCATCAAATCTTAAGGTCCTCCTTTACGAAGCGGCAATAATATGGTATATATCTAACTTGTCAAGTTTTCCCATAATTGTTTTTTGCTGGTTGGTGCCGTCAGGAACCGGGTTTTTTTGTGAGTCTCCGCTTCATTCCGCTTTCCTCCGAGGGTTATTCTTCGAGCATCACGAGGTAAGCGAGCTCGTGAGACTTCTCTGGAGATCGAGTCCCCCAAAAGGCCGTTTCCGAGTAGGTACTGGTCAGGCAAGAGGTATTCAAGATGTGTTTCCCGGGAGGATTATGTGTTTTTAGCAGGTGATATGGCTGTATATCCGGCCCATGGAGTCGGGTTGATTGAGGCTATTGAGTCGCAGACTATTGGTGGTGTCGATCAATCATTTTATGTGATGAGGATTCTGGATAATGACATGACCATCATGATTCCGACGGCCAACAGCGATAATGTCGGGCTCCGGGCGATTATTTCTGCGGCTGAGGTCGATAAGGTCATCACGATTCTCAAGGAACGGGATATTACGATCACCCCCCAGACCTGGAACCGCCGTTATCGTGATTACATGGATAAGATTAAAACCGGTTCCGTGTTTGAGGTGAGCGTGGTGCTCAGGGATCTTTATCTGCTCAGGGCCGACAAGGACCTCTCCTATGGTGAGCGCAAGATGCTGGACACTGCTAAAAATCTGCTTATCAAGGAAATATCACTTGCCAAAGAAATTGATGAACAGGAGGTCGAACTGCAAATCGAAAAGATTTTCAGTTGACCCGTTCGCCACTCCGGCTTTCCATGTTAACAACATCAGGTTCGGTGGTGATTGCCGCGCCTGATTTCATAAGTAAAAAAGGGGAGGATTTTTCCTTTGCAACCTTGCCCGGGGAGGCAGGTCTGCGTCTTGATCTTTTTCTGGTTCGTCGCCTTCCCGATTATTCCAGATCAGCTCTTGGTAAACTTATCCGTAGCGGTTACGTTCGTGTTGACGGGCGGATTCTGAAGGCGGGATACCGGATTGGCGCCGGAGAACGCATTGAAGTGGTTGTGCCGCCCTTGGCATCTACCGGGATGATTCCGGAACGGATCGACTTCACGGTACTCTTCGAGGATGAGAGTCTGCTGGTACTTGTTAAGCCACCCGGCTTGGTGGTTCATCCTGCGGCTGGTCATTCGAGCGGCACCTTGGTCCATGGTTTGCTCTATCACTGTAACGCCGGCTTGCCCGGCATGGATGAGCAGCGCCCCGGTATTGTGCACCGCCTCGATAAGGATACCTCCGGTATCATGCTCGTTGCCAAGACCGACAGGGCGCTCCGGCGATTGACCGAGGATTTTCGGGAGCGCAGGATTGGCAAGACGTATTATGCCCTGTTGCTCCGCTGTCCCCGTGACCTTGCCGGCCGTCTCGTTACGCCCATCGGCAGGCATCCGGTGAATCGGCAGAAAATGGCTGTCCGCAACCGGGGCGGCCGCTGTGCAGCGACGCGCTGGCGGGTTATCGAGCGCTTTACTGAAGGTTTGTGTTTTGTGGAACTGATTCTTGAAACCGGAAGAACTCATCAGATCCGGGTCCACATGGCCTCGCTCGGCAGTCCGGTGGCCGGAGATCACCTCTATGGCGGCCGCGTGCCGGAATCGAAGGGGTTGGTGATCTCCCGGCAGTTGCTGCACGCTTCGAGCATTCGCTTCAATCATCCCGAGACCGGTGAATCTCTTTTTTTTACCGCCCCGTTGTGGCCGGACATGCAGATGATTCTTGAGCAGTTGCGCCGGCAGGTTTGAAGGTTGCGAAAAGATTACATGCCCCGGCCGGGCCGTTGAGAGCAAGGACCTGGCCGGGGGAGCCGCGGCCCCGGCAGCGGGAACTGATTTTCTGCTTTTTCCGTGAGATCCGGGGCAAGGAACTATTTGGCTGATGGCTTGTTTTCATTAAGGTGATGGCTTTTGTAACAGGGTTCAACAAAACGGTCTTGATCGGTATTACCGGCGGTATCGGTTCCGGTAAGAGTACGGTCGGTCGATTCTGGTCTTCGCATTATAACCTGCCGCTGTTTGATATTGATGCCATGTGCCGCCTGCTTCTTGAGAAGGACGAGCCGGGCTGGGCGGCCCTACGGGATCTCTTGGGCGAGTCATTCTTTACGGCCGGCGGGGAACTTGATCGTCAGCGTCTGCGTGCCGCCATTTTTCTTGATGAGGCGTTGCGCTCTCAGGTGAATGAGCTGATCCATCCCCTGGCCCTGCAACTCATGCAAAGGGCGGTTGCCGGCTTGCGCGTCCCTTTGGCCCTGGCTGACGTGCCATTGCTGTATGAGGCCGGGTGGCAGGACGGATTCCACCGTATCGTCGTTGTTTTTGCCGACCGGGAAACCTGTTGTCGGCGAATCGTTTCCCGCGATGGGGTCAGCGGAGAAGAGGCGTTGCGGGCGCTGCGCTCCCAGCTGTCTCTTGCCGAAAAGGCCTTGCGGGCGGATCACGTGGTTGATAACAGCGGTTGCTGGTTGCGCACCAGGTTGCAGGCGGTTCATCTTGCCGGCCTTTATCTGCGTACATCTTTGGCTAGCACCCCATCTTCGCCCGATCTCGCTCGAAGTCTACGCTTATCTGTTCACATATAACTCAATATAGCTCTCAAGCAGGCTTGAGCGAACCTGGGGTACTATCCAAACATTTACATACAGCTCATCAAAAAGGGTCATTCCTGGACAAGAACCCGAATGTTTACTTATTAGCAGTTTGTTGCCGGCCCCGCGTATTTTATTCGAGAAAGTTCTTGACAGAAGGTCTGGAAGACAATATTGAATTGGTCATCAACTGCATTGTCAATGTATGTGAGCCCGCCGGTCGGTTTCAGGTTCTGATATTTCACAAATTTTATAGCGAAAATATTCTGTACAGATTTTACCATTTGCATTGCACTTGATTGTAATAATATCCGAGATCGGTTGAACGTTCCAGAGATTATCCCGCCATTTCTCACTCAGTTATTTGAATAAACACATGAAAGTAGTAGCGGCCCGATTTCGGCTGTTTGGTTGATAAAGAAAAAATATACGTTTCCCTCACTTTTCTTATTACTGACCAATGCCTAATGTCGCCGGTGGTTGTGGGGCACCGGTATGGACTTGTTGGTCGTCAATGCCCGGCCCTGTAAAATAAAAATCAAGGTCATTTTTTGTTGGTCTCGTAAAAATCAAAAAATTAATTTATATTGAATAATTCTAAATAGTTATGTCGGGCCAGTGCCTGAAATTATACTTTTTTTGCGGGAGCATTATTTTTTTACCAGGAGGAAAAACCGATCAATGAATCCGGCTGAACTCAAAAACAAAAAGATTAACGAGCTGGTTGAACTGGCAGCTCAACTGAATATTGAAGGTTTCAGCTCCATGCGCAAGCAGGAGCTGATCTTTGCCATTCTCAAGGCCCAGGGCGATGCCGACGGCAAGCTGCGGGGTAGCGGGGTGCTTGAAATTCTCCAGGACGGCTTCGGTTTCCTGCGGGCGCCGGACTATAATTACCTGCCGGGCCCGGACGATATCTATGTTTCGCCCTCGCAAATCCGTCGTCTTAACCTGAGAACTGGAGATACTGTCGAGGGTGAGGTCAGGGCGCCGAAAGATAATGAGCGTTATTTCGCCCTGCTCAAGGTGGAGAGCATCAACTTCGAACCGCCTGAAGCCTCCCGCAACAAAACCCTGTTTGTCAATCTGACTCCGCTGTATCCAGAGGAACAGATCAACCTGGAAGATCAGCCTGATAACTTCTCCATGCGGGTGATGAATCTTATCGCCCCTCTCGGCAAGGGCCAGCGAGGCCTGATCGTGGCGCCGCCTCGCACCGGTAAAACCGTGCTGATGCAGAAGATTGCCAACTCTATTGTCCGTAATCACAAGGAAATCATGCTGATTGTCCTGCTCATTGACGAACGGCCCGAGGAGGTCACGGACATGAAGCGCAATGTTGACGCCGAGGTGGTCAGCTCGACCTTTGACGAACCACCGCAGCGCCATATTCAGGTCGCCGAGATGGTTATTGAAAAGGCCAAGCGCCTGGTTGAGCATAAGCGCGACGTGGTGATTCTGCTCGACTCCATTACCAGGCTCGCCAGGGCGTATAACACGGTGACCCCGGCGTCGGGCAAGATCCTGTCCGGCGGCGTCGAGGCCAATGCCCTGCTGCGGCCGAAACGATTTTTCGGCGCGGCCCGGAATATAGAAGAGGGCGGCAGTCTGACGATTCTGGCAACGGCCCTGATCGAAACCGGCAGCCGGATGGATGACGTGATCTTTGAAGAGTTCAAGGGGACCGGCAACATGGAGCTGGTGCTGGATCGCAAGATGTCCGATCGTCGTATCTACCCGGCCATTGACATTCAGAAGTCCGGCACCCGCAAAGAGGATCTGCTGCTACCGGCAGACGAACTGAACCGGATCTGGATTCTGCGCAAACTCTTTTCATCCATGAACCCCGCCGATGCCATGGAATTTCTGCTTGACCGGATGAGACAGACCGAGACCAATGACGAGTTTTTCGCGTCAATGAATAGCTGATGCCTGTTTTTTGGTAACTTTCAGGTACCAGCGAAGCGAAAAATTGCCATAACCTCGGCCTTGTTGTAACTATTCAGCTGTGCTCCATATTTGGGTAAGCAGGCCAACGAATCTATAGTCTGGCTATGTGAGGCGGCCTGATCGCCCGAAGATGGGGTGCCGCTGAATAGTTACGTTTTTTGTTTAAAAAATATTGCCGACTTTGTAATATATTTTGTTTGGGATCATTCCCTGCAGTAATCAATCCGTTTTGAAAAATTTTTTGGAGGCCGTGAAAATCATGAGACCTGATATCCATCCTGAATATCATAAAATTAAGGCCAAATGCGCCTGTGGCAAAGAGTTTGAGCTCGGCTCCGTGGAAAAGGAGATTAACGTCGAGATCTGTTCCGCCTGCCATCCGTTTTATACTGGAAAACAGAAGCTGGTGGATACTGCCGGCCGGATCGAAAAATTCAAAAAGAAATACGCCAAACATTATGCAGATAAGGCCAATAAGTAGTTTTTTGGTCCTGCTCTCTGCCTCCGTATGGCGGTCGATGTCTGGCGGATTTTTTTTGTTTACCGGGTCATAAATCATTATGTTTGAAAATCTTGCTGACATTGGCGAAAAACTTGACATGCTGGAACAGCGGCTTGCCGACCCCAGCTTAATTCAGGATCAGAAACGATATCAGCAGGTCGCCCGGGAGCATTCCCATGTTGACAAACTTCATCAGCTCTATTCCCGCTACCGTGCGGTCCGGGAAGATATAGAGGAAAACCGGGAGCTCATCAGGGACGAGGCCGATGACGCGGAACTGACGGAACTTGCCAAGTCTGAAGTCGCGGAGCTGCAGGAAAAGGAGGCGGAACTCGAAGAGGCCATCCGGATCATGCTCCTGCCCAAAGACCCCAATGACGAGAAGAATATTTTTCTCGAGATCAGGGCGGGGACCGGCGGTGACGAGGCGGCACTCTTTGTCGCCGATTTGTTCAGGATGTACAGCCGTTTTGCCGAAAGCAAGGGCTGGAAGATCGAAACCATGAGCAGCAGTTCCATCGGTATCGGCGGCTTCAAGGAAATTATCGCTCTCATCCGCGGCGACCATGTCTACTCCCGGCTGAAGTATGAGTCGGGTGTGCATCGGGTTCAGCGTGTGCCTGATACCGAGGCCCAGGGCCGTATTCATACCTCGGCGGTCACTGTTGCCATCATCCCGGAAGCGGATGAGGTTGACCTCCACATTGAACCTAACGAACTGAAGTTCGATGTGTACCGTTCATCTGGGCCAGGCGGCCAGAGCGTGAACACCACCGATTCGGCCGTCCGGGTCACCCATTTGCCCACCGGCCTGGTCGTCATCTGCCAGGATGAGAAGTCACAGCATAAAAACAAGGCCAAGGCCGTGGGGGTCCTCCGCGCCCGGCTCCTCGACAAGATAGAGCAGGAACAGCGCGACAAGGTTTCCGAGGACCGGAAGAGCCAGGTCGGTACGGGCGACAGGAGTGAGCGCATTCGGACCTATAATTTTCCCCAGGGCCGGGTCTCCGACCACCGGATCAATCTGACCGTCTACAAGTTGGAGCAGATTCTTGCCGGTGCCCTTGATGAAATTATTCTGCCGCTGATCATCCACTACCAGACCGAATCCCTGAAAACCTCTTGCTAGAGAGAGGTGCCGGTGAACCCCGTACGGACTGAGTATCCCCCGAGGTTGTCGCCCCTGGTGAACTGATACGGAATTTTTTCCCCATGCATTTTGCTCAACTCTACCGTCAGGCTGTCAGGCGTCTGTCCCAGGCGGGAATCGATGAGGCCGGGAACGATGCCGTCCTTCTTCTCGAATGGTGTTTCGGCCTGACCCGCAGCCAGCTCTTTATGCACGGGGAACAGGAGGCCGGCGTTGAGCGGTTGGTCTGTTTTGAGGACGCCCTTGAGCGCAGGGCCGCCAGAGAACCTTTGCACTACATTACTGGTATCCGCGAATTCTGGTCTCTGGACTTTGTCGTTTCACCAGCTGTCCTGATTCCCCGGCCCGAGACGGAGTTTCTCCTTGACCATATCCTGTCTACCTGTGGCCCGGCCGGTTTTTCCGGGGGGGCTGTCCTGGATATGTGTACCGGCAGCGGGGTTATTGCCGTGGTCCTGGCCCTGGAGCTTGGGGCGGACCTGGTTGTTGCCGTTGATCAGTCTTTCTCTGCCCTCCAGGTGGCCCGGGGCAATATCCAAAAACATCGGCAAGCCGGCCGGATCGACCTGCTCTGTTCGGATCTTTTTTCGGCAATCAGGCCGGGGGCGACCTTTGAACTGATTGTGGCCAACCCTCCTTATGTCGCCGCCGGCGTGCTGGCCTCGCTCCAGCCCGAGGTTCGTGATTGGGAGCCGGAAGCCGCCCTGGCCGCGGGAAGCCGGGGGCTGGATATTATAGAGCGCCTGGTACGTCAAGCCTCTTCTTTTCTCAAGCCCGGGGGCTGGCTGTTTCTTGAAATTGGGGCGGATCAGAAGGCGGCCGCGTATCGTTTAGCTGCCGGGCCGGCTGGATCTGTCTACGACAGCGTTGCCGTGGTTTCTGACTGGGCCGGCCGCCCGCGGGTGCTGCAGGCGCGAAAGAAAGGGGATGACAATGGATAAGATCATTATTCAAGGCGGCAAGCCGCTTTACGGGACGGTCTCGGTCAGCGGCGCCAAGAATGCGTCCCTGCCCCTGCTCGCCGCGACGTTGCTTGTTCCGGGGCGGCACGCCCTGCACAATGTGCCGGATCTCAGGGATACCCGGACCATGCTCAAGGTGCTTGAGACCCTGGGTGCCCGGTGGGAGAGGGATGGGGGCACGGTTTATATCGATACCCGTTATCTGAGCCGGGCCGAAGCCCCGTACGAACTGGTAAAAACCATGCGCGCCTCGGTGCTGGTTCTTGGCCCGCTTATTTCCAGGACAGGATACGCCCGGGTTTCTCTGCCCGGTGGTTGTGCAATCGGCGCTCGGCCCATCAACTTTCACCTGCGTGGTTTTGAACAGCTCGGGGCCGTGATTACCATGGACCATGGGTATGTCGAAGCGGCGATAAAGGGGCGACTGCAGGGAAACGTGGTCTATTTTGACACGCCTTCGGTGACCGGCACGGAAAATATCCTCATGGCTTCGGTTTCGGCAGAGGGTACAACGGTGATCAAGAATGCGGCCCGGGAGCCGGAAATCGGCAATCTCATCGACATGTTGATTTCCATGGGCGTACGTATAGAGGGGCGGGGCAGCGATCGCCTGACCATACACGGAGTGCGCGAACTGCAGCCGGCGGAAGCAACGATCATCCCCGATAGAATTGAGGCAGGCACCTATCTGCTTGCCGTGGCCGCGACCGGCGGCGAGGTGACCATCACGGATTGCCATCCAGCTCATCTCCCGGCCCTGGTGGAAAAATTGCGCAGCGCCGGGGTACATATCGAGGAACAGGAAACAACTTTGACCGTATCCTGCCTGGAAGACCAGGCCGGGGCCGTCCAGCGGCTGCGCAGTGTGGATATCCGGACCATGCCCTATCCCGGATTTCCCACGGATCTGCAGGCCCAGTTCATGGCGCTCATGATCCGGGCTGACGGGAGCAGCATTATCCACGAGACAATCTTCGAGAATAGGTTCATGCACGTTGCCGAGTTGCAGCGGCTGGGGGCGGATATCAAGATTGACGGCACAAGCGCCATTGTCAGGGGCCGGCCGCAGCACGAATTGTGCGGTGCCCAGGTTATGGCCACCGACCTGCGCGCCTCGGCCTGCCTGGTTATTGCCGGCCTCGCTGCCTCCGGTACCACCGAGGTTTCCCGCATCTATCACCTGGAGCGCGGTTATGAAAACATGGTGGCAAAGATGCAGGCCCTGGGTGCCGATATCCGGAAAATCAGGGAGTAGACCCGGGTAACGGCAACGGCAGGTGAATCCGGACCGTGCAGCCCCGGCCTTCCCGGCTTTCGATATCGATGTTGCCCCGGTGGCTTATGACAATCTGTTGGACAATGGCCAGGCCGAGTCCGGTTGCGTCCGCCCGGGTGGTGGTAAAGGGGGCAAACAATCGGTCCCGGATTTCTGGCGCCAGACCGGTGCCTCTGTCGATTACTTCAATCACAACGCCATCCTGCCCCTCCCTGTTCTCCTCTCTGCCTGAAATGATAACCGGCTTAGTGGTGGCGCGGGAAGCATAGCAGCTGTTTTTCAGGAGATGGGCGAGGGCGATCTGCATCTGTTGCTGGTCGGCGCAGATATCCAGGGTGACGGGGATCTCGATGGAGATCGAACAGCCGGGATGATATCCGTTGTCGGCAGTGATCCCCGCGACTGTTTCTTCGGTCAGGCGCCGCAGATTAAACCATTGACATTGCAGGCGCTCGGGACGTGCATAGTGGAGAAAATCCGTGATGGCTCTGGCCATCTTGTCTGACTCCCTTAAAATGATATCCGTCAGCCGGTGTTGAGTTCGTGCTTCATCGCCGGCCTGGCCGGCCTGGCCGGCGAAATCCATGGCCAGAATCTGCGCTGACCCTGAAATCGCGGCCAGGGGATTCCTGAAATCATGGGCAATGGAAGCGCTCAACTCGCCAATGGTCGCCATTTTTTCCGCCTCCCGAACCTGCTTTTCCATCTGTTCTATCTGGCTGATATCCTGCATGGTAACAACCTTGCATCTGGTGCAGGCCGCGGCTCCAAGCCTGATGCCCGGGGCCGGGTGCAGTCCGGAACAGGAGTATCCCACCCTGATCAAGGTCCCGTCTTTTTTTGTCAAGTCGGCGACCCGGCGGTTTGCGGCCTGCTTCATGATGTCCGGGAAATGCCTGTTGAGCGGCCGCCCTGTAATATCCGCGGCATGGTAGCCGGTGATGGACTCTGCTGCAGGGTTGCAGGAGGTGATGTTGTCATCGTCGTCAACAGTGATGATCCCGGTCATGATATCATCAAAAATCTGCTTGTATAAAAGGGACAGGCGGTCATATTTTTCAACGGTCCGGGAAAGGGCATCTTCCGTGAAACGCAATCGTCTGGCCAGCATGCTGCTCAACATGGCGATCAGGAAAAAAGTCAGTCCATAGACGGCAAAGATATTCGTGCCGACCATGAAATTTTCTACAGGTCTGTACCTGGTGGCAGAAAAGTAGCCGGGTATGTAGCCCAGGTATTCACTGGTGAGGACCGCGCCGTACAAAAGGGTTGCCGTCGTCGCCGGAATGAGCCCCCCTATACGATAGAGTATCAGGCCGCCGGCCAGGATCGGCAGAAAAAAGACCGGGGTAAAGATCGATTGACTGCAACCGGTGGCATAAACAAGCAGGGCAATGAAGAAGGTGTCCGAAATGAGCTGGATCAGGGCGAAACGCCGCAGGTGGAGATTTTTCTTATGCAGGATGAGCGCTGAACCGATTGAATAACTATAGAACGTAAAAATAAAAATCAGTGTGAAAAAATGCGGCGGCAGAATAATCCGTTGTTGCTCGGATTGCAGAAGGGCCGTAATACCAAGAAGCATGGTCAGGAGGACTACACGGATAAAGATAAGCCAGAGAATATGCAGGCGCAACTGCTCTTCCGTGTCCGTGACCGGGGTGAAGGCTTTGAATAGATTCAATGTGGCTCTGCTTGCTTGTGACTGGGCCGCTTCAGTCTATTTGGTATTTTTTGGTCTTGTACCTGAGCGACCTGAAACTGACTTTTAACAGTTCGGCGGCCTGGATCTTGGAATTGCCGGCTTTTGCCAAGGCATGACGGATCATCTTTTTTTCCAGGTCGGTCATGACCTCCTCCATGCCCCGGTCAAAGAGCTCGTCTTCGTTTTCAGCCGCGACAAAAAGAGGATCCTGGCCGGCAGACCTGTTCTCTTCGCGTTTGCGGTGCAGAGAGAGGGTGAGACTTTCCGGCAGAATGATATTGGATGACTCCATGGCGACGCCACGTTCAATGATGTTCTCGAGTTCCCGCACGTTTCCCGGAAAGTCGTATTCCATGAGCACTTCCAGGCCATAAGATGAGATGGTCTGGACATCCTTGCCGAGCAGGCGGGAATATTTCCCAAGAAAATGTTCAACCAGAAGCGGCACATCGCCTTTCCTTTCTCGCAGCGGCGGCACCCTGATCGGCACAACGGCAAGCCGGTAATAGAGATCTTCCCGGAAGCGGCCGGCCATGATCTCGTCTTCAAGGATGCGGTTCGTGGCCGCGATGATCCTGACATTGACTTTACTGGTTTTCGTGCTGCCGACCGGCTTGAATTCACGTTCCTGCAGGACCCGCAGGAGCTTGGTCTGAATGATCGGTGTCAGCTCGCCGATTTCGTCGAGAAAGGCGGTGCCTCCGTCGGCCAGTTGAAAAAGACCCTGCTTGTCGCCGATAGCGCCGGTAAAAGAGCCCTTGACATGACCGAAAAGTTCGCTTTCAAGAAGGCTCTCAGGGATGGCGTTGCAGGTAATGGGGACAAAAGGCTGACCCGCCACCTGGCTGTGATTGTGGATGGCCTTGGCCACCAATTCTTTGCCTGTTCCTGATTCGCCGTAGATAAGCACGTTTGCCGGAGCCGGAGCAATGCGTTTAATCAGGTCGAATATCTTGAGCATTTCCGGGCTTTGACCGATGATGCCGGGGAACATCTCGACCGGTTGGTTGAGCGGGCCGTTTGTCTTCCGGGATGTGGCCGCCCTGATGATCTTTTTTATATCCTCAACATTGAAGGGCTTGGTGATATAGTCAAAGGCGCCGTTCTTCATGGCCGTGACGGCATCATCGGGTGAGGCGAAGGCCGTAACCAGGATGACCGGCAGGTCGGGCCGGTTTTTTTTGAGCTCGTCCAGCAGGTCCAGACCGCTCATGCCCGGCATGCGAATGTCGGAAATGGCGATGTCGAAATCGTGCCGTGCCGCCAGTTCAATGGCACTGGCGCCATCGGCGGCGGTAGTCACCTCGTGCCCGTCTTTTTCCAGAAGGATCTTGAGAAATTCCCGCATGCTAAGTTCGTCATCAACGATAAGAATAGAGAGCATTTTGGTACAATGGACTTCGATTGTTGCCTTATTTGTTTCTAAAGATGGTGATGCCCGCAACCCATTGTAGGTTGGCGTTGAGCGATTATGCCCTTAATGTTGGGTTTCGCTGTTTTCGTTGTAGATATCATAACATTCAGCTTATCCCATAATTAAGCGAAACCCAACAATGGAGAGGAAAAACGCTCAACGCCAACCTACATCTTGAAATCATTTAAAAAATGCAGCAAAAAAATTCGGAGTCTACTCTTACCTGGTTTTATGATAGAAGTTCAGGATATAGTAAGGCACTGATATGGTTAACACACGTAACCTCATGATATCATTATACTCCGCAAATCGTGTTAACCGTAAAATTTTGTGGTTGACAGACTCTCAAATTCTTACGTGTGTCAACCATACAATCTAAGGGCCTGTAAGAAAATAACAAGAACATCTTGCATCTCATCTTCAGGCCATCTTTGGCTACGGTGCAATCGCAAAATCCTCGACGTAGCCCTGCTACG
>VAPK010307052.1_pt1 | contig 13716 bp, 11 predicted proteins | sample 3395031 | NCBI WGS metagenome assembly VAPK01 (sample SAMN08290443, study PRJNA428436) | hydrothermal vent metagenome | isolation source: Deep-sea hydrothermal vent chimney 1 | place: Pacific Ocean: Juan De Fuca Ridge | reverse complement strand
ATTTTTATGCAAGAAGTGCTTTACCGACTCCTTGAACAAATTATTGAAGCCAGCCAAAAACAGGGTATGGATCAAAAAACACTGGTGGCCAAAGCTGGCCTCGGTGCCAGTACCTTATCCAAACTCAAACAAGCGGATGACGTGCGTCTCTCAACCCTGGTGCGACTGGCTAATGTCGTCGGATTGCGGCTCACACTCAGCTCAAACGATCCGGTACTGGAAAAATTAATTGAACGGAATTTTTTCGATAATGAAGAATAAGCAGACAAGCTCATGAAAACAGATCGGGAAGCCGTGGTCTGGACTCGTTGTGGTGATGCGCCACTGAAAATGGGGCGTTTTACCATGACCACGACAGAATGCCGCTTTAGCTATGAAGCAGACTACATCAGCAGTAGTCTGCCGGGACTGGGGGTGCTCTACAAACCCGATTTTGTCGGTACCACCACCATCGCCTGGAAACGCTCACCCTACTTCGATTTCCTGCCTCAGTTGCAAACACTGATCCCACCAGCCAGCGATGATAATTTCCAGCGCCAGTTAATTCTCTCCTATCTGGCACAACAGGATCAGATGCCGGAGCCGGGTTTTCAAAGTGACTGGGCCATCCTCATGGTTTCCGGACACGGCGGTATCGGTCACCTGGATGTTTTCAGTGATGATGAGCAGGCCCGCGACTGGTATGCCAATAATCGCCCATCTGAATTATTCCCGGTTAAAAATGAATTTGGCTTTTCGTTAAAAGAGTTCCTGACCTGGCTGGATGATAGTGCTGGTGGAACCCTGCTGGAAACACTCGGCCCTACTCCCAGTGTAGGTGGTGCTATTCCTAAACTATTACTCTCGATTCCCCGTGATGGCTGGGATGGACGCATTGGCCTGCCCACCCGGGGAGCAGTGGAAGGGCGCACCGATGTTGTACTGAAATTTGAAAAAAATACCTATCCCGGTATCGTTGAACTGGAAGCCCTGGCGCTGGAACTTCACCGCGAAGCCGGCTTTGATGTTCCCCGCTACTGGACGACCCAGATCAACGGCATGCCAGCCATCGCCATCGAACGTTATGATCGAGACAGCAAGGGCAAACCCCTGTTTACGGAAACCCTGTATTCCGTGCTGGCCACCGGTGACAGTCGCATCAGCAATCATTACAGCAGCAGCTATGATGCGATAGGGAATGCCATTGATCGCTCCCCTATACCGATAGTCTCAGAACCCATGCAGGCCAAGCTACATTTACTCAAACGCCTGCTCATGTCCTTTGTCAGTGGTAATGGTGATTTGCATCTGGAAAATCTTTCCCTGGTTCAGTGTGGGGAACAGATCTGTTTTTCACCCGTTTATGATCCCACCCCGATGCGCGCCTATAGTCGCCACAACATGCTTAGCGTTATGCCGTTTGGCAACTACGGTGAACTCGATGCCAGTGATACGCCGGTTGACTTCACTCGCGCCGTGTCTGGCCTGAGCAAAAACCTTGGCATTAATCGAAATGTATTAAAAGAGATGCTTGAAGAGGTACTGCATGTTAGCCGTGATTACGAAGAACAGATTCAATCGCTGCTAAGCTTGCCCGCTGATAATAAAAACCATCTAGGTAAAATCATCCAGACCATGCGCGCAAAATTAACGACAATATTAGCCGTATAAACCCACAACCCGCTGCAAAGCAGGGGCGGTATAATGAAAGCCTCTGAAAATGGCTAAGGCTTACCGTTAAATAGCCCGATCTCATTTTCTCTTTACATTCATACCACTTTATCTCGCCGATCCGTTATCGTATCTATATGCTGAGTGAAACGAAACGCATCATTCTCTTACTGCGCGAGCGATGCGCTTCGTTTCACTCAGCACATCCTACCGGTTAACATCACCTCAAAATAGTAAGCGGGCTTACTTCACACCAGGGAACGGCCGAGCCTTGTTGAGTCTCACCGCCTGTAGGCCGTGGTTTTCCTATATCGAATTACTCCGTATCACAGCCCATTACGATACGCATGTTTCGCGCATAGCTATTAATTTCCCCGTAAACCGGGGGACATTTATTCTTAACCCTTTCTACGACATACTCGGTTTTAGCGAGATAGAGATTACTATTATCTTCGCCTGCAATATTGTTTTCTGTCACCGTGTTTTTTGTAGTCACCGCACTCGTATTCGAGCTCGTCACCGATACCGGAGCTGTTTCCTCGAATGCTATCCCGCTTTGTTCCTGAGTATAATGGCTACGGGTAAAACTCAAAGTTGAAATATTATTTTTTACTGACCGAGTGCTAGCAGTATTGGTGTACGGTTCATTAGTGATAAATGATTCCTGAAAATCAGGATCATATTCTTCCTGCTCATGCCTTTCCAGCGCAGAAGTTTCTGGCAAATAATCTACGCTATCAGAATTATCTGTTAAATCAGAATCTAAAGTTGAGTCCAAATTCTGGTTTAGTTCATTTTGCTGTTCACGCTCATTAGCCATATCCGTGGGCCGGTATTGTTGAGCCTGCGTCTGTTGAGAAACCTCAGGCTGACTATCGCTACTATCAGAATGTTCAGCAAGTTCAAGGAAATGAACACTTTGTGGACTGGCAAGAAAAAACATCAAAGGAAATACAAGTAAGGCCGAAAGCACCAGCCAGCCACTCCAATCTGCTTTAAAAACCACGAGACACCCCGTACATTATGTAAAACACGTGAGTTTAACGGGATATATTGACAGCGATATGACAGCTGAGTCCGGCATATTTAAAGGGAATGGGTATTCGTTATGCCAGCTACAACTGTAGGTACAACTTCAGCCGTACACGGTCGAAGCCTCCCCAACCGTTTCCCTCGCCCCCGTTCGATTGAAATCGAATCTACAGGTGGAGGATGAATGACTCCCGTAAAAATTTAACATAAAAATTCATTCAAAAACTTTGCGCCGCAATGCCTTGGTCTGACCACGTTTAGTTTTTTTATCCATGCGTTTTTTCTGCGAGTTACGAGTGGGTCGGGTAGCTCGGCGTTTTTTCTGAATCACCGTGACACTTTGAATTATCGCCTGCAGTTGAAGCAATGCGGCTTCACGGTTCTGTAACTGACTCCGGGTTTTCTGTGCCTTAATTATGATCACGCCGTCTTTTGAAATACATTGGCGATTGAGTTTCAACAAACGTTCTTTATAAAAGGCAGGCAAAGAAGAGCGGCGAATATCAAAACGTAGGTGAATTGCGGTGGAAACCTTATTAACGTTCTGCCCACCCGCACCCTGAGCACGAATAGCAGAAAAGCTTATTTCGGTATCGGCAATGGAGACACTGGAGGAAATATATAACATCACACTGGTTCAGGCGCGGGAAACAAATTTACCGGTGCCGGTATTAATCTTAATTGTTTCGCCCGGCTCAAGATACTCAGGAACCTGAACGTCCAGGCCGGTTGACACCGTAGCGGGTTTGGTTCGTCCGGTGGCCGTTGCCCCTTTGATTCCCGGTGTCGTATCGGTAATTTCCAGACTCACCGACTGCGGTAGTTCTATCGCCAAAATATTACCGTCCACCAGCAGGGCCACAATACCTTCCAGACCTTCCTTTAAATAGCCCAACTGCCCGGCTAGATCGTCTTCATTCAAACTGTACTGAGTATAATCATCCATGTTCATAAAAGTGTAGATATCACCATCTTTATAGGAATATTGCACCTGGGTGCGCAGGCAGTCTGCTTCTTTTAGAAAATCATCACCTTTGTAGGATTCATCCAGCTTTTGTCCAGTCTGTAGATTATTAAAACGAATTTTATACAGGGTCGAGGCACCACGCGATGAAGGACTTTTGGCTTCCACCTGTTTAACAGCATGTGGCATACCATTGATATCCACCACCATTCCTCGTTTAAGATCACATGCCTTTGGCATTCTGCTACTCCTGATATTGTTGATTTCAAATCGCCGTCAACTCGTGCGACGGACTCATTATCCCTGCATTTTAAATAACTGCAGGCAATAGCTCTAGCATTTTCAACGAGAATCGTTGCAGAAGTGTAAATCTGAGGTAATTAACCTGAAACCGGTTATAACAAAATAAAGTAGGAGAAATCGTAGAGGCCGCCATTCCGACATGATTTTAGCTAGAATCTAGTAACTCGAACTATGAGATTCCAACTAAAACCATACTGGAAAGATACAACTTTATATTATTTATGATGGTATTTCGTTTACCTGCCCTTCTCACTCAGAGTTCAGCTTAAGTCGCTTATTTTTTACAGGTCGATAACAAAACGGCCGTCGGCCCCTTACAGGGATCCGATGAAAATCCTGAGTCTTTATCCGATTTTACCGGTTTTTTCGTAAGCGCGCTGACAGGAATTTCCTCAACTACTTCAAGCTCACTATCTTCAGCCGGGAAAGGATCAACCGTATCGTCAAAACTCATGGACTGTTGTCTGGCAATAGATCGTGATTTTGCTTCCCGCCGGTATTTTGCGGCTGCCAAAGCGGCTTCCTGCTGTTCACGAAGCCTGGCTTCCAGCTCCTGTTGCTCACGGAGCTTCGCTTCAAGTTCTGCTGCTCTGGCACGTTCCAGTGCTAATGAAGCTTTCTCTTTCGCCAGACGTTCGCTTTGCTTCGCACGCTCCGCCGCCATCTTGGCCTGTATTAATTCCTCTCTGGCTTTCGCAATGGCCAATGTCGCTTCCTTTTCACGTTTATGAGCAGCAGCCTGTGCCTGCGACACCTCTTTTTCCTGTGCGGCCAATCGAGCCTTGTTTAAATCAATTTCACGCTGGTGTTCAATTGCCTGTAATTTCCGGGCAAATTCATTTTCAATTTTATTCATTCGACCTGCAATTTCACTTTCACTCAAAGCAGGTGCAGTCAGGTTATCCATTTTATATAAAATCAAAATCGCTGCAGAAATAAGAACGCCAAAAGCAAGCCCCAGAATAATAAAACTCAGCTTACCTGAACCACGATTAGACGCGATAGTAGGTGCTTGGCTCGACTTCTCACTTATCTCCGGCTCATTCACCATTGAATTGCCCGAATATTTTGGCTCAACAGGAGTGATGTCTACTACCACTTCATTCCCTTTGGCATTTTTCAGTGTTGTGTTTTTATTTGGCTCACTGCTTTCTAATGTCTTTTTCAAATCCATCGCTTTTGAAAAATATTCGGCCTGTTTTAATGATGTCACTGATGCTTTAGGTCTGGGTGCAACAATGTCGGAACTTGAAACAGTCTGCACATGGCTTGCGGCAGAAGCCGCAACCGCAGAGAGTGAAGCATGCTCATTATTGGCAACGGCTTCACTGAGCGGAGCCGCATTTTCCTGAACCAAACTTTCCACGTGGCGACCTTCATCTGCAATCTGTGTTTCCAGTTCAGGTTTTATTTCTGCAGCACTCACTTCTTCATTTAACTCATGGTAATGAGGCAAAATTGTATTTTCATCACGCTCTTTCACCACATCGTCGACAATACGCTTATCGATCACCTTCAGACTTTCTGCAAATCCATACACCAGTGCGGTATCACAAAGCAGATTAATTAAACGGGGTAGGCCCCGACTATGGTGATAAACCGCCAGACAAGCACTATCATCAAATATATTGGACTGGGCACCGGCAACTTTCAAGCGGTGATGCACATAGGCACAGGTTTCAACTTTAGTCATAGCATCCAGTTTGTAGTCAACCGCAATGCGTTGGGCAAATTGGCGTAATTCCGGGCGCTGCAAATTCTTCAACAAGCCCGGCTGCCCCATCAAAATCATCTGCAGTAACTGATCCTTGTCCGCATTGATATTGGACAGCATACGCAATTCTTCCAGTGCAGATGGAGACATGTTCTGTGCCTCATCTATGATTAACACCGTATGACGTTTATTGGCATACTGCTCTATCAGGAAGTCAACAAAACTCTGGTAGAGTTCCGTTTTTGATTTTCCCTGGTAAGGTAGATCAAACGACATTAGAATCCAGGCCAGGAGCTCTTCAAAGGAATCATGTGTATTGGACAGTAAACCGATGGTAGTATCTTCATCGAAACGGTTTAGTAAATGACGAATAAGCGTGGTTTTTCCAGCACCGGCCTGACCACTGATAACACAAAAACCAGCCTGATTGAGGATGCCATATTCCAGCAGAGTCAGGGCCTTATGATGATGACGACTAAGGTAGAGGTATTCAGGATCGGGCAAAAGGGAAAATGGCTTCTCTGTCAGACCATAATAATTTTCGTACATACTCATCCACCCCTACATTATAATTATATTATTCATTTATCTTTATAGGGGAAGACTATCATAAGATATAGGCACTTATCTCCTAATTCTCATGATGAAACAAGCGCTAAGCATATTATCGATATTTGGTTATTTAATTAAATACTTATCTTTATGGCATGCGGGCATAAAAAAACGGGGTTATATTAACCCCGTTTTTTATTTACAGACTATTTTAAACTGTCTTTGCTACACGTCTTCTACGCTTTTTCTTTTTAGGCTTGTTAAGAATTTTATCGGCTCTTACTATCACCTTAAGATAAGCCGACGCACGTTTCTGACCTTCTTTCAAACCCTTTAATTCTTCAGCCAGACTTGCCTTAGCAGGTTTCAGCTTATCCGCCATTCTCTTAACAGTCGTCAGTTCTTTTTCCACCTCACGCAAGGCTTTGCGGGTATCGGCAGCCGGTGCTTTTTTCAGTTTAATGGAAGCAGCTTTCTTGCGCCGTGTTAAAAGTGCGCGCTTTTTACTGATCCGTTTACTCTCGGCTAGCATTTTTTTCGATTCATTGCTGCAAGTAGCAATGGCTTGAGCACCATCATTGGATGCTGATTCAAGATCACCCATTGCACCTGACACCAGCTTTTCCAATGCAGCACTTTTCATCACGGTTACTTTTCTCTTTGGCATATATTCATTCTCCTGTTTTCATTTTCCTAATAACCTGCAAGCCAATATTTTTAATCCCAATCAGAAAAAACCAGAATACACTTGCAGCATTTAGTTACTTAATAGTACTTATAGCATCTTATTCTAAAATTTCAAAATCTGTTGCAAATAAATTTCTTTTCTGCTTTATAATTAGTAACGCATGAGATAAGAAAAAATAAAATGAAAACGATTAATTATGATTTTTTGTTATTTCGAAAACGCTCAAGCGTAAAACAAACAGCCTCTCAACAAGCAGGTAAGAAATAAACGCTAAGTTCACATCCAGGCGACCATGCACGATTGAAACCGAACCTGCAATATGCCTTAGCAACAAACTGCAGAGAGTTAAATCAAGAAGAAATTAAAACTTAAAATACGTAAACTTATCTGTCTTGAGCAATTAGCTGTTATTTACTCAATTATTTCGACTGACATTCCTGTTTCCAGCTGTCCCTCACCATTCGCGATCACATTTTGTCCAAAAAATATTTTATTTTCCCTGCGTCGAAAAGTACTTAACGTTCGGGTAGGTTCAGCACTTTTTCTGCCGCTATCCGGGTCAATATTGGGAATTATGCAGCGGCTGCACGGTTTTACAATACGAAAATTCAACTCACCAATACGGATCATTTTCCAGTTATCTTCCGCAAAAGGCTCACAGCCACTGACCACTAAATTTGGACGAAAACGGCGCATGGCCACAGGCGTAGAGAGACGTTGGTTAAGATCATCCAGTGATGCCTGTGAGATAAGTAAAATGGGGAATCCATCACTGAAAGCGGTGCGTTCTCCTGCCTGTGCAAAATCCGTGTCTACCCGACGGACTTCATCTTCAGGGAAAAAAACCAGCCTACAGTCTAATTCCAGGAACCGGCTTAACCAGTCCGCAACTTCGTCACCACAATCCACGGCCATACAACTATCTTCCCATACGCTCACCAACTGTCGGGGTGAATTCAGTGAACTGGAAACGCTAATATCCGGCATGCCAGCAGTCTGAAGCGTCAAATTATTATTCTCCAAGATCGGCTGAACCAGACACATTCGTGCTTTTTTCCGCTGGGTAATCATTTTCCAATTTTCATCTACCACCATCCAACGCCGATCAAATTTAAAGCCTAGAGAGTCAATCAAAATATTATTCAGCCTTATCTGACGCAGCGATTTCACCGGATAAATAGCTAATTCACTCACTTTAATTTCTCTCATAGTTCTCTCCTGATAATTCTTGCCTGACTAAATAAACATCCCTAATACCTTAATTATTGGCATAGAGTGACTACTCATAACCCTTAACGCTCACCATTTTGAGGTGATTGTGAATTTGTAGAATGTGCTGGATAAATAACGAAGCGCATCGCTTGCGTAGACAAAAAATGATGCGTTTTGTTTCACTCATCATCCTACAGGTTTATATATTAACGAATAGGTGGCGTCATTCGATTTTATACGGGGCCGGATAGTATATTAGATATGTTATTTTAAAAGAGAAGCGGCCCACACACAAAATAACACGTTTGCCGCAAACCACGGAGGTGCAAAAATTCTGCTTATTTATTTTTATTCTATTTTGATTTCTTGAAAATGGATATAGGACAACAGGTATCAAGCCATATGCCGCAGCAGTACCGCATCATCACCATCTTTGCCCAGACGCTGGTAAATATCTTTCAATGCCATGTATTCTGTTGCGAAGAAATTTTCATTCCCTAGAATATCCAGCAGCTTTGAATTACGCATCACATCTAAAATCTGCCTTTTCAAGCCGCTAAATACCAGTGTAATGCCATTATCCTGTAGCCGTTGTATTAAATGACGTACCACTTCTTCACCTGAAGCATCCAGCTGGTTAATGCCATCCCCCACTACTAAAATATATTTGGCATCTTTTTTATCACTGACGGCCTCAAGAATCGTATCTTCAAAATAAGAAACATTGGCAAAATAGAGTGAGCCATCAAATCTCAGCACCACAATTTCATCATCACTAAGCAGTCCAGAATGCATGGTCAGATCACGCAAGGTGCCATCAGGGTAACGCCCCAGCAAAGCTACACGGGGTTTCATGGTGCGATATAAGTACAAACCTAAGGCCAGACCTGCACCGATCATAATGCCCTTATCCAGGTGAGGAGCAAAACCGAGGGTACAGAAAAAGGTGACCATCGAGGCAATACCATCGTGTTTATTCGTATTCCACGCGTGTTTAACCGCCGTAAAATTAATCAGACCAAAGACTGCCATAATAATAACGGCTGCCAGCACGGCTTTTGGTAAGTGGTATAGTAAGGGCGTTAAATATAATAAGGTAAGCAGCACAATCATCCCGGTAACCACAGAAGAAAATCCGGTTTTTGCCCCGGCCGTTAAATTAACAGCCGAGCGGGAGAAGGAGCCGGAAGCCGGGTAAGATTGGAAGAAACTGCCGACAATATTACCCAGTCCCTGTCCGATTAACTCTTGGTTGGGATCGATGCGATGCCGGGTTTTAGCTGCCATGGCTTTAGCAATCGAAATCGCTTCCATAAAACCAACCAAAGCAATAATAATTGCACTGGGTAATAGTGTGCCGAACAGTTCCAGATCGATAACCGGCATGGACATCGTCGGCAAACCTTCGGGGATCTCGCCTACAACCATGCCCCCCATTTCCTCAAATTCAAGAATAAAGCTGAGAACAATTGTTCCCACCACCGCCACCAGCACGCCGGGTAATTGCGGCGTATATTTTTTCATTAGCCACATCAGCAGAAAAGCCCCCAGTCCCATTAACAGGGTTGGCCAATGTGTATCTCCCATTTGCTGCAACACTCCCCAGATGCGGACCGTGATAAAGGGATCATTAGGACTGCCAGGCATATCCACGCCAAAGATTTTCGATAACTGAGATAAACCAATGACCAGTGCAGCAGCATTGGTAAAGCCCACTATTACAGGGTGCGAAAGGAAATTTACCACAACACCCAAACGAAACAGTCCTAACAAAAACTGGAACACCCCCACCAGCAAGGCCAGAAACATGGCCAGTGGAATATACTGACCGGCCAGTTCAGGATTATCCAGAGCAGTACCACCTACCACAGCCGCAATCGCGGTTGCCGTCATTAGCGACACGACTGCAACCGGCCCCGTACCCAGTTGTCTCGATGAACCCCAAAGTGCCGCCACTATTACCGGCAAAAAAGATATATATAGACCAAAGTAGGCGGGTAATCCGGCCAGATTTGCATAGGCCATAGATTGAGGAATCAGAACCAGCGCAACCGTCAGGCCAGCGATTAAATCAGCACGTAAAACCGCAGGATCGCGCAACTCACCCAGCCAGGAAAGAAAAGGGAATAAGCGTAGTAAAAAACCTGAAGATTGATTCTGCTGCTCCCCCATTGAACGACCTCATTAAGCTATCTTGTTGAAATACAGGGCAATATTAACTACCATCTCGGACTCGGTACACCACCAATACAGACCCAGCACTAGCAAACATCACCTCTACACTAGAGGAGTAAATCTATCATTAAACGCGCACACTCACAAAATATTCACACTTTCTTTACGTCTTATTAACATTAATCCCGCTAGCATCATTGATATGATGCATATTTGGGTATCTTCCGACAAATGATAAAATCAGAGTCAAAATACAGCTTGGTACTCAGGAGAACAGCATGTTAAAAAGTATCGCCAATACACTAAAAACCATGGGAGAAGCATTTACCCTGGCTAATACTGGTGACATGCTCAATGACCAACAAAAAGCCGAGGTGCTAGCGCCATTACAATCAAGCACCGCCGCTTCCCCGTTTTCTCAGAAAACACCCGTCTATTATAATGAAGAGCTTACTGACTCCATTTGATGATCTATTCTCCTTCGTCGCTAACATCCTGCCAGCCTCTTTCAAAACATTTATTTACCGCCATTACGAGTAGTACACACTTCGGCATAATCTTATATGCCTGTTTAAACCTGATCTCCCCGCAACGTTGATGTGGATCAATGGCATCTCCATTAGTCTTTCCTAAACTAATTCATGCCTCATGCATTTTTGCCAATTAAATCAGGAGATGAAAACATTATGAGTGCCACCGACAAAGCCGCCATTTCTGAAAAAGCCTACGAACTCGCCTTCAACTATGAACTGGAATACGGCTGCTGTCCGCAATGCGTGTTGACCACCGTTAAAGAAACCGTTGGCTATGTCACCGATGAGACGATTAAAGCCAGCCATGGTCTTTCCGGCGGCGGTGGCTTAACGGGTGTGGGTGCTTGCGGGGCCTTAACCGGAGGGCTGATGGCACTAAGTTGCAAACGCGGGCGTGAGCGCGAAAACTTCAGTAAAGGAAAATACATCACCAATTTCAAACACGGGCAGAAACTGGTCGAGCGTTTTAAAGCCGAGTTCGGGGGAGTCACCTGCCAGGAATTACAACAGCAATTTACCGGCAAAACCTTCGATCTCTGGAATGCAGAAGAATATGCCCAATTTGATAAAGAGCGCGAACACCAGTGCGCCCATGCCTCTGCCATGGTTACTAAATGGGTGGTTGAATGGCTGTAAACGTTCCGCATACATGACGGGACAGCCGTGATAACGGATAAAGAGCCTGATGGCTCTTTTTTCTTTTCTAGCGCAGCGATTATCTGCAACACATTGACATGGGGCTCCACTTTTATCTGGATAAAAGAAAGCTCACGGTCTACTCTTTGAGTTTAACGAGATATAGATGCCGGGCCTCCCGTTAAACTTAAACAGGTTTCGACCGATAACCCGTTCTCTTTCTTTATATTTACAGGAGTTATGTATGTCAAAAAATAATGAAACCAGCACTAACGATACATTTCCCAGTATCTCCATGAGCCGCCGGAAAGTGATACTGGGTGCAGCGGCAGTTGCAGCGGCCGCCACCACAGGAAGTGGCTCCGCCTTTGCCGCAAGCGGACACGATCATCATTCCTCTAAAAAATATGAGGGCGTTATTGATTCCGCATTGGACTGTATAAAAACAGGTCAGGCTTGCATCGATCATTGTATCGACTTATTTAAAACCGGTGATACCTCGGTGGCAGAATGTGCTGATACGGTACAGGAAATGCTGGCCATGTGTACGGCACTCACACAGATGGCTTCCTACAAAGCTAAACAACTACCTCAGGTTGCCGCAATCTGCCGGGAAGTTTGTTTAGCCTGCGAAAAGGAATGCCGCAAGCATGAAGACAAACATGAGCAATGCAAGGCCTGTGCAGAATCCTGCGAAGAATGCGCGAAAGAGTGCAAGAAAATAGCCGCATAAATTTCTACACATCCTGATACGTTTTCAAGACCGGAGCATTGCTCCGGTTTTTTTATTGGCCTGAAAATGAATATCCCCAGCGTAAGCGGATGGGTATCAAAGAACAGCTGAAGCCACACATATTGTTATTCCAGCCTCAGCTGAACTCAGGGCAAGAGCATTTAAATCACAACCGCTCCACTAATAACTGGGCCCCGTGGGTGACCCAATTAACTCCCCCGTCATTGCCGCAAGCCTTTAGCGGCAATCCAGTGGTTTTACAAATAGGAGCTCGGCCAACACCCTGCCGGAATGACGAGATATGTTTAATTAGTTGCGGGTATTGTCTATTTCTTTTTTGTAGGCAACTTTTCCTGGATAATTTTAATGCTCTTGCCCTGCAGCTGGACTTCAAAGCTATATATTAAGCCCGCACTAATATGCTATTATGTTCGGCTTTTCGCGCCCCACCCGAAAATCTGGGGTAGATCACTAAATTCTGGGATAAATAATGCTCTTCAGTTTCGAATGCAACGAACACGGCTGCCCGAAAAACGACATTCTGTCTGGCCTCACCGTCGCTCTGGCACTAGTGCCCGAAGCTGTGGCTTTCGCTTTTGTCGCTGGCGTTGATCCTCTGGTGGGTCTCTATGCCGCCTTCATGGTTGGTCTGATCACCGCAAGTATTGGCGGTCGTCCGGGAATGATTTCTGGGGCAACTGGGGCGCTGGCAGTGGTCATGGTCAGTCTGGTGGCAACGCACGGCGTTGAATATCTGTTTGCCACCGTGGTGCTAATGGGCCTGATTCAGATCCTGGTCGGGGTGCTGCATCTGGGCAAATTTATCCGCATGGTGCCCCATCCGGTCATGCTGGGCTTTGTGAACGGTCTGGCCATCGTTATTTTTCTCGCCCAGCTCAACAGCTTTCAGGAAAAAGGCGCTGAGGGTCAGCTGCAGTGGCTGCCAAACGATGCCATGATGATCATGCTGGGTCTGGTGGCACTGACCATGGCGATTATTCACTTCCTGCCGAAATTTACCAAAGCCATACCCTCTTCACTGGCCGCTATTATCGTAGTTAGCCTGATCGTTATTGTCATTGGTATGGACAGTCGCACGGTGGGTGATCTGGCCTCGATTGCCGGTGGCCTGCCTGAGTTCCATATCCCCATGGTACCGCTGAACTTTGAAACCCTGATGATAATCCTGCCCTACGCCATCATCTTGGCAGCTGTTGGTCTGATTGAATCATTATTAACCTTAAGCCTGATTGATGAAATCACCGAGACCCGCGGACGCGGCAATAAAGAATGCGTCGGTCAGGGCGTGGCCAACACCGTCACCGGTATGTTCGGCGGCATGGGCGGTTGCGCGATGATTGGCCAGAGTATGATCAACGTTAACTCCGGTGGTCGTGGTCGCCTGTCTGGCATTAGCGCGGCTTTGTTCCTGCTGGTGTTTATTCTCTTTGCCTCAGATCTGATTGAAATGATTCCGCTCGCCGCCCTCACTGGGGTGATGTTCATGGTCGTCATCGGCACCTT
>VAPK010637878.1_pt1 | contig 13718 bp, 14 predicted proteins | sample 3395031 | NCBI WGS metagenome assembly VAPK01 (sample SAMN08290443, study PRJNA428436) | hydrothermal vent metagenome | isolation source: Deep-sea hydrothermal vent chimney 1 | place: Pacific Ocean: Juan De Fuca Ridge | reverse complement strand
TAATTTACCATAATTTAGACAGAAATCAAGAAAATTTTCGTCTTGTAGATTAAATTCAGAAACGGGAATTACAGTAAAAACCGGATTTGATTCAGCAATTTTTTTTTCAACTCTTCTGTTTTCCGAAGATTCTTTAAAACGATCCAAATCAACCCTTAAACTTCTTGCCAAATAGAAAGATTCAAATTCTAAATCTGTATTGTTCGAATAAGGTAAAAATCCTTGATCATAAATTTGTGGAATTTCATCTTTATTCTCTTGTATACAATAGGTGGCATAATTAAAAGTGTAAGTACTGTAATCGACAAAACTTTCTGATCTGAATATTTTCATATTTAATTTACATAATTAGTCAGGGAATTACAAGAGGTAAAACCCTGACTATGAACTAGAATAAATTTAATCATTTTCTTTTACCAGTTCCTGTTGTACGTTTTGCGGAACAGGTTCAAAGGATGAAAATTTTGTTTTAAAGGTTGCTCTTCCCTGGGTTTGTGAACGTAAACTGGTTGAATATTTATACATTTCCGCCAGGGGAACTTTTGCTTTTATAATTTGGTGTTTTCCATCACTATCCATTCCCATTATTATAGATCTTCTCGATTGCAAATCGGTCATTACATTACCCATTAACTCTTCCGGAACTCTAACTTCAAGATCGTGTATAGGTTCTAAAAGTTTTGGTTTTGCGGCTAAAAAGGCTTCTTTAAATGCGTGAGCACCTGCTATCTTAAAAGAAATATCGTTAGAATCTACAGAGTGCATTTTACCGTCATATACCATTACTCGAATATCACGGGCATAAGATCCGGTCAAAGGACCTTCTTCCATAACTTCTAAGATTCCTTTCATTACGGCAGGAAGATATCGGGTATCGATCACTCCACCGGTTATACAATTGTAATAAATCAATTTACCTCCCCATTTTAAACTAATTTCTTCTTTTCCTCTAAGGTTAAACCCTTCGGGCTCTGGCATGCCTTCAAACCAAGGTTCAATTTTTAGATGAACTTCACCAAACTGACCGGCTCCACCAGATTGTTTTTTGTGCTTATAACTTTTTGAAGCAGGACGTTGGATGGTTTCTCTATAGGCTATTTTAGGCTTTTCAAATTGAGCTTTAATACCGTAAATATTTTGCAATGTCCAGTTAATTGTGGCTAAATGTAATTCGCCCTGGCAAGATAAAATTACCTGTTTCAACTCATTGGAATATTTGATAACAACTGTAGGATCCTGACCGTGAATTTTTTTAAGAACCTCATTTAATTTCTCCTCATCTTTTTTATTAACAGCACTAACCGATTTTCTAATTCTTGAATCTGGAAAAATAATTGGTTTTATCGTTATTTCTTTATCTAAATCATGTAGAGTATCATTTGTCTCTGTATTTTTTAATTTTAAAGTTGCTCCAATGTCACCTGCAGATAATTTATCAACAGCGTGTCTTTTCTTTCCATCCATAATAAACAACTGATTCAAACTTTCAATCTCTCCGTTACGTGAGTTTTTTAACCTGTCGTTCTGTTTGATTTCACCTGATTTCACCTTAAAAAATGTTATTTGCCCTAAATTTGGTTCATGAAAAGTTTTAAAAATAAACAAGGAAGTAGGTTCGCTTGACTTACAAATAATTTCATTGCCTTCTAAGCTTTGTTCTGGTTTTAAATCGGCTGCAGCTGGAGATACATTATCGATAAACCCCATTAATCTTCCGCTTCCCATATCGTTTAAGGCCGAAACACAAAATACTGGAAATAATTCGTGGTTTAACATACCTTTTTGGATGCCTAACCTCATTTCATCTTCATTCAAAGTACCTTTATCAAAATAGAGTTCCATTAATTCTTCATCGTTTTCAGCAGCTTTTTCCACTAGTTCGTTGTGTAAATGATCTGCCAATTCTTTTTGATCGTCCGGAATTTCTAATTTGTCAGGTTTTCCACCTTCAGGTTTAAATTTATAAACCTTCATTTTTAACACATCAACTATACATTGAGCTCCATCTATTTTTATAGGATATTGCACTTTTACAGCATTGTTGCCTACCAGATCAACTATACTTTGATAGCTAGAATCAAAGTTTGCCTGTGGATGGTCTATTTGATTGATAACAAATAGGGTAGGGCGACTAAATCGATTAATATATTCCCAAATTATATTGGTTCCAACTTCAACGCCATGTTGTGCATTAATAACTGTAACCAATGAATCTGCAACACGCATGGTAGATGCTATTTCACCTATAAAATCGTCTAAACCCGGAGTATCTATGATATTTATTTTGTAATTGCGCCATTCTGTATGTAGAGGTGTTGCAAATACAGAAGTTTCTCTTTCCTGTTCTATTTGATGGTAGTCGGCAATTGTATTTTTATCTTCTACAGAACCTCTACGGTTCAACAATCCGGCTTCAAAAAGCATAGTTTCGGCAAGTGTAGTCTTACCGCTATTATGGGCTCCAACAAAGGCAACATTTTTTATGTGTTTTTCATCATATATCTTCATAGTTTTAGTTTTAGGATTAACAACTATAAAGTTAACAAAATAAATGATATGTATAATATGATATATATCAGAAGTTAGATTAAAACTAATTTCTTAAATAGAAAGCTATATATATATTCCAGTTAAGTATTTCCACTCCCAATCTGGGTGCTGCTTCATCTTGCAGTAAATTAATTTGTAGATTGAAAATGAATGAATTAAAAAAAAATAGACCAACAAACCAGTAAAGTTAAACTACATTCACTTCCATTTCCAATTCAATACCAAACTTGTTGAGAACAGATTTTTGAATACGATTAGCGAGGTTTAATATTTCATCACCGTTTGCTTGTCCGTAATTTACCAGAACCAGCGCTTGTTTTTCATGTACTCCAGCATCGCCAAACTTTTTACCCTTGAACCCACACTGTTCTATTAGCCAACCAGCCGGAACTTTAATTTGTTTATCGGAAATTTTGTAGTTAGGAATATTTGCAAACTTGCTTTTCAGATCATTAAATTGCTCAGTATAAATTACCGGATTTTTAAAAAAACTTCCACTATTTCCAATTTTCTTGGGATCTGGCAGCTTACTTTGTCTTAAAGAAATTACAGCATTTGAAATATCTTTGATGCTTGGGGTTTTAATATTTTTATTTTCTAATTCTAGCTGAATTGCCCCATAAGATATATTAGTCTTATGCACTTTATTAGTTAATTTAAAACTTACATTTAAGATAATGTATTTTCCTTTCAACTTGTTTTTAAAAACAGATTCTCTATACCCAAAATTACAGGATGCTTTATCAAAAATTTTGATTTTTCCTGTAGCTATTTCCAGAGCTTCTAATTCATAAAAAACATCTTTGATCTCTATGCCATAGGCACCTATATTTTGCATCGGACTTGTACCTACATTTCCTGGAATCAATGATAAATTTTCTATTCCGCCAAAATCTTTATCCAAACACCAAAGCACAAATTCATGCCAATTTTCACCCGCCTGGACCTGAATTAAAACTTTGTTATTTTTATCTTGAAGAACTTGTATGCCTTTTAGATTCAGGTGAATAACCGGCTTATTAATATTTTGAGTTAATAAAATATTACTTCCACCACTCAATATAAAAACATCCTTGTATTTTGTTATAATCTCCTGTAATTGTGAAATTTCACTTATAGAAATATAATTTTCCGCGAAAGCGTTTATACCAAAAGTATTAAAGGGTTTTAAGGAAATATTTTTTTGAAACATGAATTAGTTTAATTCTTGTATTGTTCTAATGCCAATTTAAGTAATTCTACCGAGCGTATCAAACTTTCTTTATTTAATACATAGGCAATTCTTATTTGATTTTTACCCGATCCTTTTGTTGAATAAAACCCACTTGCCGGGGCAACCATTATGGTTTCGTTATTATCGCTAAATTTTTCCAGCATCCATTGGGCAAAATCATCTGCATCTTCAACTGGTAACTCTGCTATGCAATAAAAAGCTCCTTTTGGTTTAGAAACTTTAAGGTTATCGATTTTGTTTAATTCTGTAATCAAAGTATTCCTTCTTTCCACGTATTCTATTATAACTTCGTCAAAATATTTTTGTGGTGTGTCTAAAGCAGCTTCACTTGCTAAAAGAGCATAAGTTGGTGAACTTAACCGGGCTTGAGCATATTTTAATGAGGTTTGAATAAATTCTTTATTTCGAGAAACAATACAACCAATTCGAGCTCCACACATACTATATCGTTTTGACACAGAGTCAATCATAATAGCATTTTGATCTATTCCCTTATCAGTCATTATTGAATGATGTTGCATATTATCATAAACAAATTCTCTGTAAACTTCATCTGCAATTAAAAACAGATCGTGTTTGAGTACCAGTGCCTTTAACTTCTCTATCTCTTTTTTAGAGTATAAGTAGCCCGTTGGATTACCCGGATTACATATTAATATTGCCTTTGTTTTTGCACCGATCAATTTTTCAAATTCTTCTATTTCAGGAAGTGCAAAACCGGTTTCGATCGAAGATACAATCGGAACAACCTCAATTCCATTGGCAGCTGCAAAACCATTATAATTTGCGTAGAACGGTTCCGGTATGATAATTTCATCACCAAAGTCGGTTATACTTCCAATGGTAAATAACAAAGCCTCTGACCCACCCGTTGTAACAATAATATCTTTTGCAGAAATATCAATCTGATTTTTTTTGTAATACTGAGCCAGTTTATTTCTGTACGATTCAGAACCCTCGCTTCTAGCATAAGATAAAACCTCAATATCGTTATTCTTTACCGCATCTAATGCAACCTGAGGTGTTTTGATATCTGGCTGTCCAATATTTAAATGAAATACTTTTATTCCTCTGGTCTTTGCATCTTCCGCAAATGGAACTAATTTTCTAATCGGTGACTCTGGCATTCTTTGCCCTTTTTCTGATATTTTTGGCATAATGATTGTATATTCTATTCAGTGCAAAATTGCAAAATATAATTTGAATGATTTATGAAAAATCACTTTTTTTTATAGCTTAAATTTTAATTTGATTTTAATATTTCGTATCTTTATATAAATAAATTTTAATTTAAAACTAATGTTATGTCTAGTGATTCAAAACTATTGTTAGGACTGATTGTTGGAGCTACAGCTGGAGCAATTGCAGGTTTGATGTTGGCACCTGCATCAGGTAAAGAAACTCGTGAAAAAATAGCCGACAAAGCAGGTGATTTGAAAAATGATTTGGATAAAAAGTTTAATGATTTATCTGAAAAAATCGGTGATTTGAACAAAGATACTTTTAAGGATTTCAAAGAAAAATTTTATGATGTCAAAGGATCGGTTAAAGAAAAGTACAATCATGTAGCTGCGAAAGTTAAAGATTTAGAGAAAGAGCTTGCCGATAAAATAGAATCATTGAAAAAAGAGGCAAAAAAAGTAGAAGTAGAATCTAACTCTATTTAATTCCTTGTTTTTTTGTTGTTATGATTGAATCGATTAAAAAGTATGTTGACCATAGAATTCAGCTTATTAAATTCGAGCTTTTCAGCACTCTGGCTAATGTGAGTGCTACTTTAATTAATTCGTTTTTCATACTGGTTATTGTTCTTTTCATTTTACTTATGTTTAGTTTGGCCTTGGCATTATGGCTTGCAGAGTTACTGGCGAGTTATGCTCTTGGTTTTACTATTGTAGGTGGTATCTACCTTGTAATTTTATTAGTATATATATTGGTTAGCAAAAAAGCAATTGATACCATGGTTAAAGATTCAATTATAAAAGCGGCTTTAGCCGGGGAAGAAGAATTAAAGGATGATAAAGAAAATTTATACAATGAGTAGACAGAATAATTTTCAAATTAATTCCTATAATGATCTTATAGAAGCCAAAAAGCAATTAAAATCTGATATTCTCGATCAGGAGAAATCATTTAGTAATAACCCTATCTTTAAAATATCATCATCTTTATTTAAGGGAACGTCATTCAAATCTTCCTTTAAAACTTCATTTGATTCTATTTCTCTTGAAAATTATAAAAAAACAGCAGAAAACTTATTGAGTACTGTATTAATGGCAAATAAAAAAACCCGTAAATTTTTTATTGCTTTTATTATTGCCAGAGAAATGATTCCATTTACCATTCACAAAATTAATGAAGTGCTCAAAAGTTAGTACTTTATTAAAAGACTCTTAACAAAAGCTAAATATTTCTTAAAAATACTTGTAACTGTTTTTTTTAAAGTATTTTCATGTGTTGATAATTTTTTTATGGAAAATTTTATTGTAAAACGTTAATTATTTCCATTTAGTGAGATAAAAAGTATAGACTCACTTCATTAAACGATCTTACCGAATATGAAAATAGGCAAATTTTATATTTTCATTTTCTTTTTTATTATTGCTATTGAATCTTTTTCTCAAGGAAGTTTTAAAATTGCAAGTAAAGAAAAGAAAAGTGTAAGCATGCCTTTTAGATTGGTTAATAATATGGTAGTTATCAATGCTAAAATTAACGGAAAAGAGTTGACTTTTCTTTTAGATACAGGTATTGAAAAAACAATTTTATTTAATTTAAAATTCTCTGATTCTTTAAAATTGAATAGTGTAAAGGAAATTCAACTGCGAGGACTTGGAGATGGTGTTCCAATTAAAGCATTGATATCCAACAATAATTTATTCCGTATAAACGAAATTATTGACCCCCATCACAGAGTCTACATTATAATTGACAATTTATTTGATCTTTCTGCAAAAATGGGAATCGATATTCATGGAATTATCGGAGGTGATTTATTTAAAGATTTTATTGTAAAAATAAATTATTCTTCGAAAAGAATAACCTTTTATAAACCCGGCACATTTAATTATGATAAATGTAAGAAATGTGAAACCTTTCCCTTAGATTTTTACAATAAAAAACCTTTTATTGATGTATATGTAGAAAATTATTTGGGTGAACTTTTTAAAGTAAAGCTGTTGATCGATTCTGGCGGTGGAGATGCTCTTTGGTTGTTTGATAGTTCCAATCCAAATATATTAATTTCAGATAAATATTTTGAAGATTATCTTGGGAAAGGATTAAATGGTAATATATATGGTAAGAGAAGTAAGATAAACAAATTGAAGATAGGGAGCTTTATTTTTGAGGATGCGGCTGTTGCCTACCCCGATTCAATTTCTATTGAATCTGCAACAAGAAATAAAGAAAGAAACGGTTCACTGGGTGCCGAAATATTAAAACGATTTCATGTGATATTTGACTATGGAAATAGAACAATTACTTTAAAGAAAAATAATAAATTTTATAATAGCCCATTTATGTACAATAAAAGCGGAATAGAATTGGTTTATGGAGGAGAAATGCTAATTAAAGAAAAAAGGACTAATTCTAACTTTATTGAATCAAAGGGAAAAGAGAATATGAATAGTTCGATCTTTCAAATTGTATATAGCTATGGGCTTGCCTATAAGCCAAGTTATCAAATTTCTTTTATCCGCGAAGGATCACCTGCAAGATTGGCCGGCTTAATGGTAGGCGATATAATATTAGAAATTAACGGAGCTCTTGCATACCAAAAGAAAATGAGTGAAATAGTTCAACTATTTTCACAAAAAGAAAACAAAAGAATTAAACTTTTGGTCGATAGAGATGGTAAACATCTTCGTTATAGTTTTTACCTAAAAAGTATGTTCTAGCTAGTTGCTAGTTGTCTGAAACTATACTTTTCTTTTTCTCCAAGTCACTATTTTTACCTTCCAGAACTCTGCCTTTAATTTTTAAGACTTTGGTTCCTTCAAAAGCGTTTGATGTAATGGTAACGGTTTTTGAAAAGGGGCCAATTCTATTTGTGGCATATTTAACCTTTATTTCTCCCATTGCACCAGGCATTATTGGCTCTTCAGGTTTGGTGGGAACTGTACAACCACAACTACCCTTAACCTGAGTTATAATTAATGGTGATTTCCCTGTATTTTTAAATTTAAAAACACGGTTTCCATCTGAATTATGTGCTATTTCTCCATAGTCGATAACTTCTGAATCAAACTCAAAAACCGGTCCGGTAAAATCTTTTTTGATTTCTTCTTTTGTTTGCCCTTTTACCGAAATGGCAAAAAATCCAACAAATAAAACTAATATTATTTTTTTCATGATCTATGTTTTGCGGTAAAATTAATAATTTTTATGATAAATAGTAACTAAAATCAAATGAATATATTGCTTAAAATTGTAATTTTGCTCACTATTTTACAAAAATTTAACAAATGAACATTCCTGCGAAATATAATGCTGCGTCAGTAGAAAATAAATTATATGACTTTTGGTTGCAAAATAATTATTTTAATTCAAAGCCAGATGACAGAGAATCTTACACAATTGTGATTCCACCGCCAAATGTTACCGGGGTTTTGCATATGGGGCATATGTTAAATAATACGATTCAGGATGTCTTGATACGTAGAGCTAGAATGAAAGGTTTTAATGCTTGTTGGGTACCGGGAACAGATCATGCTTCAATTGCTACTGAAGCAAAAGTAGTAGCAAAACTTAAGGAACAAGGAATAGATAAGGAAGACCTGTCTAGAGAGGATTTTTTAAAACACGCATGGGATTGGACACATAAACACGGAGGGATAATTTTAGAACAGCTTAAAAAGCTGGGCGCATCTTGCGATTGGGATCGAACAAAATTTACAATGGATGAGGATATGTCTGAATCGGTAATTAAAGTTTTTGTAGACCTCTATAAAAAAGGATTGATTTATCGTGGTTATCGAATGGTAAATTGGGATCCGCAAGCGAAGACAACTTTATCTGATGAAGAGGTAATTCACATTGAAAAAAATGGAAAATTATATTTTTTAAAATACAAAATTGAAGGTTCAAAAGAATTTATAACTATAGCAACCACAAGGCCGGAAACTATCTTAGGGGATACTGCCGTATGTGTTAACCCGAATGATGAAAGATTTACCCATTTAAAAGGTAAAAAAGTTATAGTACCAATAAGCAATAGAGTGATCCCTATTATTGAAGACGATTATGTTGATATGGAGTTTGGAACAGGTTGCTTAAAAATTACTCCGGCACATGATCCAAATGATAAGGAAATTGGGGAAAGACATCAATTAGAAGTAATAGATATTTTTAATGATGATGCAAGTTTAAATGCATACGGTTTGCATTTTGAAGGCAAAGATAGATTTGTGGTGAGAAAGGAAATTGTAAAAGAACTCGAATCTATTTCAAGTCTTGAAAAAGTTGAAGATTATAAGAATAAAGTAGGCACATCTGAAAGAACCGGTGCTATTATTGAACCAAAAGTTTCCATTCAGTGGTTTTTAAAAATGAAAGATCTTGCTCAACCTGCTTTAAATGCGGTAATGGAAGATGATGTTAAGTTGGTTCCGAAAAAGTTTAAAAATACCTACAGGCATTGGATGGAAAATGTGAGAGACTGGAACATTTCAAGACAATTATGGTGGGGCCATAGAATACCTGCTTATTTTTATGGCGCAAATCACAATGATTTTGTTGTTGCAGAAAACAAAAAAGATGCCTTAGAATTAGCTAAAAAGAAAACAGGTAAAAATTTGGTTGAAGCCGATCTTAAACAAGATGAAGATGCGCTAGATACATGGTTTTCATCCTGGTTATGGCCAATATCTGTGTTTGATGGGATTCGATTTCCAGATAACAAAGAAATAAATTATTATTATCCAACACGTGACTTGGTAACAGCTCCAGAAATTTTATTCTTCTGGGTAGCTCGAATGATTATAGCAGGTTTTGAATACAGAGGAGAAAAACCATTTTCGAAGGTTTATCTTACCGGAATAGTTAGAGATAAGCAAGGAAGAAAAATGTCAAAATCACTGGGTAATTCACCGGATCCAATTTCTTTAATAGAGAAATATGGAGCTGATGGAGTTCGGGTAGGGATGTTATTGACCTCACCTGCAGGAAATGATTTACCTTTTGATATAGAACTTTGTGAACAAGGACGTAATTTTTCAAATAAAATTTGGAATGCTTTTCGTTTGGTGAAAGGTTGGGAAGTTTCTTCTGAAATAGATCAACCTGATTCTTCGATACAGGCAATTAAATGGTTTGATGCTAAATTGACTAAAGTTTTAGTTGATCTGGAAAAATCATTTGAAAATTATCGAATTTCAGAAGCCTTAATGATTACCTATAAATTTATATGGGATGATTTTAGCTCCTGGTATCTGGAAATGGTTAAGCCAGCTTATCAAAAACCGATTGATGCCAAAACCTACGCGCAAACAATTTCAAATTTTGAAAAAATAGCAAAGATACTTCACCCGTTTATGCCTTTTATTTCTGAAGAGATTTGGCAATTAATAATTGAAAGAAAACCTGAGAATGCCTTGATTGTGTCCACATGGCCCGAAATAGGTTGTGAAAATGAAAACCTGATCACACAGTTTGACTTTACAACCGATGTTATTGCAGGTATTAGATCTATTAGGAAAGAAAAAAATATTCCAATCAAAGAACAAGTAGATTTATTCGTTTTAGATAATGAATTGGTGAATAAAGGTTTAGATGTGATCATTAAAAAGTTAGGCAATTTATCAAACCTGGAGTATATTCAATCAAAACCAGATGGCGCTCTTTCGTTTAGAGTAAAATCAAATGAATATTTTATTCCGGTAGAAGACTCTATTAATATAGAAGAAGAGATTGAAAAATTAAAAGTAGAATTAAATTATACTTCAGGCTTTTTGAAATCGGTACAAAAAAAATTAAGCAACGAAAGATTTGTAAATAATGCTCCCGAACAAGTAATAAAAAATGAGCGAAATAAAGAAACGGATGCGCTTGCCAAAATTAATATGTTAAAAGAAAGTTTGAATAGTTTACAGGAATAAATTATTTGGTAGAATTATCTTTTAAAAAATCGGTAAATACCTTATCTACAGGCTCCCAAAGTTCGATCTTATTTCCGTCAGGATCTAAAATATGTATGAATTTACCATAATCAAAAGATTCTATTTTATCACAGATAGTCACACCGTCCTTTTTTAATTCTGCAACTAGAAGCTCTAAATTGTCGACACGATAATTGATCATGAATTCTTTTTTAGAAGGTTCGAAGTATTTTGTATCTTTTTGAAACGGACTCCATTGCAAATAGTTGATTTCTTCGGGCTTGTTGGCATTTCTAAATTCAAAAGAGGAACCATATTCATCAATGGTTAAACCGAGGTTTTTCTGATACCATTTTTTTATTTTTTCGGGATTTTCACTTTTAAAAAAAATACCACCAATACCAGTTACTTTTTTCATTTTTCAAGTAGTGTTTTTATTTCTACCATTATGGCTACTTCACTCCAGGTTTTGCTTATACCATCAGCCCCTTTATGTTTTTCATTACAGACTTTATTCAAAGATTCAATGGCAGGTTGCACTTTCCAATTATCTAAATTTAGTACAGAATTAACACTAATGGTTTCGTCATTGACCTCATATGTAAATTGTAGTTCGTTTGAAATACCATTCATACTTAATTCGACTTTACCTTTTCCATTCTCAAGGCTAATAAATTTTCCTTTTAGACTTATGGTATTTTCCATTACTTCAAAAAAGAATTTCACCAATTTAAAATCTCTAATGGTATCATTACTATTAATACTTCCAACGGGGATTTCAAATTCTAATCCCTTTAAGAGATCTTCTTTATTTGATGCCGATTTATTGCCAACAATATTTACTTCTTCAAAAACACCTTTAACAGGTATTTTATCGGTTGTTTTGTAGGCAGTCCAGTTTATCACTGAGTTTTTAGAATCTATAATATAGCTCTCTACTTCAGTCTTGCTTTCATCTTTTTTACTCTTTTCTTTTTCACAAGATATTATACTTACAAAAAATGCAAATACCATTGTATAAAATAGAATATTTTTCATAATTATTTTTTGATTATTTAGATTAGGTAATTTTTTTATCAGTATATTTTTCGACTAAATCAATATATTTTTGTTTAGCTTCATCGGGTGTAATATCTTTTAATTGAAAATAGGCATTTAGTTTAAAGGCATTTCTAACAATATTCTTACCAGACGGCACTACAGTCGAATCCTTACTGGTTGCGTGCTTATAATAAGAATAAAACTGCAACATGATATCAGGAGGTAATTTTTTAGTCATTGCAGAAGCAATTTCAAAAGCTTTGTTAAAATTTTTATCTAATTCAGACATTAAATACTGGCAATTACAGTTTCCCCACCTTTGGTTTTTTGATTTTGTTTTATTTCAATCTTCATATCCAAAGGTACAAAAATATCTACTCTCGAGCCAAATTTAATAAACCCTGCATCTTCACCCTGAGATACTTTTTGGCCTACTTTTGCATAATTTACTATTCTTCTGGCTACAGCCCCCGCAATTTGACGATATAACACTTCTCCAAGTTTGTTATTATCAATGACTATAGTTGTTCGTTCATTTTCTAATGAAGATTTTGGATGCCAAGCAACCAAATATTTTCCCGGATGGTATTTGCTATAGATAACCTTTCCGCTAAGCGGATATCTGGTTATGTGTACATTAAGTGGAGACATAAATATAGAAATCTGTCTTCTTTTGTCTTTAAAATACTCGTTTTCAACAACCTCTTCTAATACCACAACTGTTCCATCAACAGGAGCGATAATGTGATTGTCATTTTGAATTGTATTTCTTTTGGGATTTCTAAAAAACTGCAGAACCAATATGAACAAGATTAAAAACAGTGACATCAAAAATTTCCCGACCCAAATATTAGGAACATAATTGTCAATCAATAAAACAGAAATGACCAATATAAGCCCTGAAAACAGAATAATCTTGAAACCCTCTTTATGAAACATTATGTTGTTAAGAATAAATAAATATAAATAAACGGAGTAGCAAATATAATACTATCCAGCCTATCTAGAAAGCCACCATGGCCCGGAATAAAATTACTACTATCTTTTAGATTGGCCTGGCGTTTAAACATAGATTCTATCAAATCACCCAGTACACCAAACACACTTACGATTATTGCAATAGCAAACCATTGAACTGGTTGTATACTCAAACAATATTTTGAAACTAAATAACCCGCTATAAAGGTAAAAATAAAACCACCTAAAAATCCTTCAACAGTTTTATTTGGCGATACTCTTTCAATTAATTTTGTCTTGCCGAAATTCTTGCCTATTAAAAAAGCAAATACATCATTACTCCATATCAAGATGAAAATCCCAAAAATAACAGAGGTTTCAAATGTGTTTTCATAATTTAAGTAAGGAAGTTTAATAAGTAATGAAAAGGGAATTATTATATAAATAAGTGTTAGAAATATTCTCCCTAAATATTGAATCGCAACCTTTCTTGAAGAAACCAAAGCGGTAATCAAAGTAAAATACAAGACCAAAGAGAATATGGAAACAATAATTTTTTCAGATAAATTATCTTGAAAAACAATTAGGTTATTATTTGATATAACCGCTAAAGCAAAGGAAGTAACTGCTAAAATATATGGATAAATACTTTTTAATTCTATTATCTTCATAAATTCATAGACGCAAAAAATCAGGAAAATAAAAAACAATCCATAAAAATAAATTGGACCTAATAGAGTGCAGGCAACTACCAAAACAGCATATATTAAACCGAAGATAATACGTTTTGTAAAATTATTCATGAATTTATAAATCTTCTAATAAAAGTAAATATAGTG
>VAPK010703801.1_pt1 | contig 13719 bp, 14 predicted proteins | sample 3395031 | NCBI WGS metagenome assembly VAPK01 (sample SAMN08290443, study PRJNA428436) | hydrothermal vent metagenome | isolation source: Deep-sea hydrothermal vent chimney 1 | place: Pacific Ocean: Juan De Fuca Ridge | reverse complement strand
TAGGTGTAATATTGGGCTCCGTCCTTCCTGCTCTTGATTGATGTTCTTCGAATATACATGGAAACGAGCTTGGCATAAAAAATATCCCTCGCCAACCCTTTGTGGTTGTTTTATGGTACTACGCGAAGCATTAAAATTGCAACTGGTTGTTTTCCCGTTATTCTTATTTGTGGGCCGCACGAAAAAAATACTTTACAGGAGTTTTTGATAATGAAGCGCAAAAAGTTGGGCTAACCTTTTCTGGCTGATTTCCCATCGAACGCCATAAAAAAATGGGAAACTTCAGCTGTAACATCTTGCTGTCCTTTTTGCCCATTTCCCGTGTTGCGAAAAAAATTTACATCGCCCTGCTATGCCCCTCTGGTTTGCACGAAAAAAATAAGTCCGCGGAATCGGCGTCTGGCTCCACCCGCGGTTTTGCTCAATCGGCTCAACGAAATCCAGCCCAAATCCAGGCCCGGTTCTGTAGGCCTGCTCTTGCGATAGCCCCGTGCCTTGGTCGGTCAAGCACCGCGTTGCGACCGCTCTGTTTCAAATTTCTCATAAAAGTCTGATTGCATTGAATTCCGGTAACCCGGCGGCAATGATCTTGTCAAAAGTGTCTCGAATGTCATAGGGAATATAGCGGATCTCAATCGTTTTTTCCTCCTCATCCCAAATAGCGTATTTGGCATTGTTATTGCCGTCTCGTGGCTGACCGACTGAACCGATATTGATCAGATGGCGACAGTGGAGTCCAAGATCATAGGTGCCCCTTTCGAGGCGCTGACCATGAGTATTGCCCGGCTGGTCTATGGTATAGAGGGAGAGGGTGTGAGTATGCCCGAAAAAACAAAGCGTTTCAGCAAATTCGGGGAAAATCTTTTTGAGGAGATATTCTTGAGTAGCAAAGAGATAACGGGTGATGGAGGCAGGGGGGCAGCCATGGACCATCCTGGCATTTCTGTACAGCCGGGTGGCCGGCATGGCTGAAATATATTGCCGGGTGGCCGGGGAAATGAGGGTACGGGTGATGTCGAGTGATTGCCGGGCAATAAAGTTGAAAGAGTTATAGTAATGGTCATTGATCAGGGCAAGTTCGTGATTGCCCATCACCGTGGGAATGGCGCGGTTGCGAATCTCCGTGATAACCTGTTCCGGCTCCGGACCATAGCCGACACAATCTCCCAGGCAGAAAATCGTGTGGATGGCAAGCCGGTCAATATCGGCAAGAACCGCCTGGAATGCCTTGAGGTTGCCATGGATGTCGGAAATAAATGCTATCTTTTTCATCCGAAACCGTCTTGGCGGACTGTGGCTGGGCCGACCCCCTCCCCGGGGATATGTCCCCAAGCTGCCTGCCGCCCTTTTTTTCCCGGCCAGGGCTGCCCCGTGATCTTCCTAGCCCCTGGGATGAAACCGCTGGTGAATGGCTTTGAGGCGGTTTGTTTCAATTTTGGTGTAAATCTGGGTGGTGGAGATATCGGCGTGGCCGAGCATCATCTGGACCGCGCGAAGATCGGCACCGCCCGCCAGCAGGTGGGTGGCAAAGGAGTGGCGCAGCATGTGGGGGCTGATCCGGTGTCTGGTCCCGGCATGGATTGCGATGCCATTGATGATCTGCCAGAACCGGTTGCGGGTCATGGCGCCGCCCCGGTTGTTCAGGAAGAGAAAGGGGCAGGATTTTTTCTTGACCAGTTGCGGTCGTCCCTGGTCAAGGTAGTCTTCGATACGTTCCCTGGCCACCTCGCCAAAGGGCACCAGCCGTTCTTTATTGCCCTTGCCCAGCACCCGCAGATGACAGCTGGTCATGTTGCAGGCCTGCACCGGCAGGCGGACCAGTTCCGAAACCCGCAGGCCGGTGGCATACATGAGATGCAGCATGGCATAGTCGCGCAGGATGAGCGGTGTTTTTTTTTCCGGCAGCTCCAGGAGCTGTTCGACCTCGGCGATGCTCAGGGCCTTGGGCAGGCTGTGGCCGGTTTTGGGCGGGTCGATATCAACCACCGGGTTGGAGGTGAGCCATTTCTCCCTGCTGAGAAAAGCAAAAAAACAGCGAAGCGCCGCCAGCCGCCTGGCATTGCTGCGGGAACCGATTTCGTGTTCATGGCAGTGGCGGAAAAAGGCCCGGATATGTTCGGTGGTGATTGCCGCCGGCTGTTCAAGCCGGTATCGGTCAATAAAGTCCAGGAAGAAACGCAGGTCGGAACTGTAGGCGAGAACGGTGTTGCGCGCGAGACGTCTCTCGGCAATAAGGTAGTGCAGGAAAAGATCTAGACAGGTTGAAAGTCGCTGTTGTTTCAGAACGTTCGCTTGGTCGAAGATGGTGCCGGAGATAACAGCAAAGGCCTGCCGGCTTGCAGTGCGGCAGACCTTTGCTGTTAATAATTATTTTTCATGCGGTTGAACTTGCGAAGTTTACGGAGGGCTTCGGCGCTTTTGCGACGTTTGCGGACACTGGGTTTTTCGTAATATTCACGCCGTTTGAGTTCGCGTTTTATTCCGTCTATCTGTAACTTTTTTTTGAGCTGGCGGATCGCGTACTCAATGTCGCCTCTTACTTCTACATCAATCATGTTAAATCACATCCTTTTAACGGCCATCGCCGCCAGATTGGTTAAAAAATATATGAGAAACTATAATTCTATTCTGCCGCAAAAAATCTGTCAATGAAAAATTGTCATAAAGGGATGATATTCAGGGCTTGCGCAGAAATTAATCGGCAGAATTGGCGCCCGGATTTTGGTTAGATTGAGCCAGGCCGATTGAGCAAAACCGCAGGCATAGCAGAGCTATGTTGAGGATTTTGCGATTGAGGCTCGGCTCAAGATGGCCGGAAGACGGGATGCGAAAATGCCAAGTAATTTCTGCGCAAGCCCTCAGGCGGCGCCGGGAAAAATTTTCCCCGGGTTGAGAATATCGGCCGGATCAAAGAGTTGCTTGATCTGTTTCATGACGGCCAGGGCCCGGGGGCCGATCTCGAGCGGCAGAAATTCCGCCTTGGTGATGCCGATTCCATGCTCGCCCGAAAGGGTGCCGCCCAGTTTGATCACAAATTCAAAGAGCTGCTTCCTGGCCGCGTTGCCGTTTTCGAGTTCCCGGGCATTGTGGCGGTCGATCATGATGTTGACGTGAATATTGCCGTCACCGGCATGGCCGAAGGTCAGGATCGTCAGGTCGAGCCGGTGGGCAAGATCCTCGGTGAACTGGACGAGAGCCGGTATCTTTGAACGGGGAACCACCACGTCTTCACTGATTTTGTGCGGCCGGAGCGAAAAGGTCGCCGGCGATATGGAGCGCCGGGCCTGCCAAAGATGGTCGCGTTCCGTTTCATCAACGGCGTACCGATACGCTATGCCCTGTTGTTCCAGGAAGGGCAGCAGCCGTCGTTTCTGCTCTTCGACCTCTGCTCCCGTCCCGTCGAGCTCCAGCAGCAGCAGGGCGGCCGTGTTCTCCGGCAGGGGCGGGGAAATGGCAGCGCCGACCACGCTGATGGCGGTCCGGTCCATGTATTCCAGGGTGCTGGGCGTGATTGCCGCGGCCATGATTTTCGCCGCGAACCGGGTGGCGTCGGGCAGGGAAGAGAAGGTCACCAGGAAGGTCGCCTTTGCTTCCGGCCGGGGCAGGAGGCGCAGGATCAGCTTGGTAAAGATGCACAGCGTCCCCTCGGAGCCGATAAAGAGATGGGTTAAGTTGTAGCCGACCACCCCTTTCTCGGTCCGGACCCCGGTTGTCATTATCTCGCCGGTGGGCAGCACCACTTCCAGGCCGATAATATAATCCCTGGTGACCCCGTATTTGACGGCGCTCGGGCCGCCGGCGCATTCGGCGGCATTGCCGCCGATGGAACAGAACTTGAGGCTGGCCGGGTCCGGTGGATAGATCAGGTGGTGTTTTTTCAGCGCCTTTTGCAGGTCGCCGTTGATCACCCCCGGTTCGACCACGGCGATCATGTTGTCCGGATCAAGCTCCAGGATCCGGTTCATCCGGCTGGTCGCCAGGACCAGGCCGCCGGCGACCGGCAGGCTGCCGCCGGTCATGCCGCTGCCGGCGCCGCGGGGTACGACCGGGAACCGGTATTCATTGGCCAGTTGCAGGATGGCGGCGATCTCTTCGGGGGTGTCGGGGAAGGCAACCGCCTCAGGCGGGAAGATGCGCCCCGTGCCGTCGTAACTGTAACAGCTCAGCTCCTCGGCCGCAGTGGTCAGCCGTTCGTTGCCGACGATTTTCTGCAGTTTTTTTATCAGTTCCCGATCCATATCCCCGACCATACTGAAAAGAGCGGCGAGAAACCAGATTTTTTACGGAAAATTATTGAAAATGTTGTTATTCAACACGTCATGTTATTTGGTGCCTGAATCCGTGAGCGTTCGAGAACGGTGCAGATGCAAGGCGGCAACGATGTTGATTATCCTGATGTGATATCAACGAGTTGCCAACGCAGCAGATGCGCCGTTCTCGGGCGCCCCGCAGGGCGGCGCGGTGAAGACCGGAAAATGCATTTATTCAACAACAATGCAATAAATTCCATATATTGCACGAAACATCACCTCGAGCCGTCACGGGTTCAGGTGAACGAGATGAAAGCGGGTCCCGGGGAGGAACTATGAGCAGATTACGTCTGGCCCTCATCGCCGGCGGTACATCAGGGGAACGAAAGGTGTCGCTGCAGGGCGCGGCGGGAGTGGTCAAGGCGCTGGACCCGCAAAAGTATAAAGTCAGCCGTTATGACCCGGCAACCGATCTGTCCCGGCTTGCCGCGGATGCCGCACAACTTGATGTGGCGTTTATTCTGCTGCACGGTGTTCACGGCGAGGACGGGACTATGCAGGGCTTTCTGGAGTTGCTCGGCATTCCCTACCAGGGCGCGGGCGTGCTGGGCAGCGCCCTGGCCATGGACAAAAACCTGGCTAAGACCCTCTATCGGCTGCATGGCCTGCCCGTGGCCTCCTGGGAGATGGCGAGTTCTGATGATGTCCGGGACCCGGGGCCGCTGCTTGAGCGGTTGCGGCTGCCCCTGGTGGTCAAGCCGGTCCGGCAGGGCTCCAGTATCGGCATGTCCGTTGTCCGGGAGGCGGGGGGGCTGTCCGGGGCCCTGCACAAGGCCTTTGCCCACGACCGCCAGGTCATGGTGGAGGAGTTTATCAGGGGTCGGGAGATCACCGTCGGGGTGCTTGGTAACGATGAGCTGACCGCCCTGCCGCTGGTGGAGGTTATTCCGGGGGAGCAGTATGATTTTTTTGATTATGAGGCCAAATACAAACCCGGCGCTACCCGGGAGGTGTGCCCGGCCGAGGTCAGCGACGGGATCAGGAGCAAGGCGCAGGAGTATGGCCTTGTCGCCCACCGCGTCCTGCAACTGCGGGGCTACAGCCGGACCGACATGATTGTCAGGGGCGAGGACATTTTTATTCTGGAAACCAACACCATCCCGGGAATGACGCCGACCAGCCTGCTGCCGCAGGCTGCCGCCCAGGCCGGGCTTTCGTTTTCAGTCCTGCTCGACCGGTTGATCGAACTGGCCCTGGAATCGGGATGATCACGGTTTTTTCGTGACGGCAGGATTCTAAGGGGAGGGGTACATTCCCTAAAAACGCTTTTCAAAGTAGGGCTGCAGGACCTCGGGCAATTGGACCGTTCCGTCCTTCTGCTGGTAGTTTTCCATGATGGCCAGCAGGGTTCTGCCAACGGCCAGGCCGCTGCCGTTCAGGGTATGCACCAGGCGGCTTTTCTTTTCGCCGGCCGGCCGGTAGCGGATCCCCATGCGCCGGGCCTGGAAGTCGTGGTAGTTGGAGCAGGAGGATATCTCCCGGTAGGCGCTCTGTCCCGGCAGCCACACTTCGATGTCATAGGTCTTGGCGGCGGAGAAACCGAGATCGCCACCGCAGAGCTGCACGACCCGGTAGGGCAGGCGCAGCAGTTGCAGCACCTCTTCGGCATCGGCCAGCAAGGCGTTCAGTTCCTGCTCCGATGTCTGCGGCGTTGTGAATTTGACCAGTTCCACCTTTTCAAACTGGTGCTGGCGGATAAGGCCTCTCGTGTCTTTGCCGTATGATCCGGCCTCGGAGCGGAAACAGGGGGTGTAGGCCGTATATTTCAGCGGCAGGTCATCCTCGGCCAGGGTCTCGCCGCTGTGAATATTGGTGACCGGCACCTCGGCCGTGGGAATCAGCCACAGGTCCCAGTCCTGGATGCGAAACAGATCGTCGGCGAATTTGGGCAGCTGGCCGGTGCCGGTCATGGTCTTGCTGTTGACCATGAACGGCGGCAGTATCTCGGTGTAGCCGTGTTTCTGGGTATGGAGGTCGAGGAAGAAATTGACGAGCTCCCTGGATAGGCGGGAGCCGAAACCCTTGAGGATGGCGAACCGCGCTCCGGCCAGCTTGGCCGAGGTCTCGAAATCCAGGATGTCCAGCTCTTCGCCGATTTCCCAGTGCGGCCGCGGCGTAAAGGTAAACTCCGGAATCTCCCCCCATTTCCTGATCTCGATGTTGTCACTGTCGTTGTCGCCCTCGGGCACGGAGTCGTCGCACAGGTTGGGAATGGCCATGACAATGTCGTTCAGGCGCGTCTGCACCTCGGCCAGTTCATTGTCCAGCTCCCTGATCCGGGCCGAAACCTCGCGCATTTTGGTGATGAGAGGCTCGGCCTGGTCATGGGCGCCGGTCTTTTTCAGCTCGGCAATCTCCTGTGACGCCGTGTTGCGCAGGTTTTTCAGACTTTCAACCTCGCCGAGCAGGGCGAGGCGCCGGGAGTCGGTCTCGGTAAACCGGTCGATAATGGCCGGGTCAAGGCGGCGCAGGGCGGTCTTTTTTCGTACCAGGTCGATATGTTCACGGATAAAGCGTAATTCAAGCATGATTCTGTTTTTGTTTTCCGGGCGTTGATGGATGGATAAAGTCGCAAAAAGACATTGTGCCGGCTGGTTTATTTCGTGGAGAGCGGGGAAACCGTATTCAGTGTTCTTGCGAATTCATCGTGATGGGCTCGTTGTTTACTATCATGGCGTTTGCCGGAAAGCAACTGCTATTGCATTGCTTTTCATGAACCTGTCTGCTACTCTGAGCTGATCATGAAAATCGTGGTTCCCTGACCCCTGAAATCCGGTCCTGATCTTTTGGAAATACATCAAAATCTTGCCATATTTTTTGCCGAGATGCGCCGCTCGGTCCGGTCGCTTGGTCTGAGCATCATCGCGCTGACTGCGGCGCTTTTTTTTCTGTCGAACAACATGCTGCTGGCCATGCAGAATCATCTGCACGAGAAACTGTACTTTTTTTCCGTGGCCGGGCCGTTTCTGGCCCATGTCAAGGTTGCCTTTTTCGGGGCCCTGTTTCTGCTGATGCCCTGGATCATGTACGTGATCTGGAAGGGACTGGGCCGTCCTTTCGGGGTGACCGGCAAGGCCTTGTTCTGGTTTGTGCTCGCCACCTGTTTTCTTTTCTATGCCGGGACGCTGTTCTGCTACCTGCTCACCCTGCCTTACGGCATCAGTTTTCTGCTGAGCTATCAGACTAAGGATTTGCGGCCGGTTATTTCGGTGGGCCGTTTTGTCAATTTTGTGATCATTTTCATTCTTGCCTTCGGGGTGATTTTCGAGTTGCCGGTCTTTATGGTGTTCAGTGCCAGGGTCGGCGTGTCCAGAAAGGTTTTTGAGAAAAACCGGCGTTATGCCGTTCTGATCATTGCCATTGTGGCGGCGGTCCTGACCCCGACTCCCGACATTTTCAACATGGCGCTCATGGGTTGCCCTCTGTATATGCTCTATGAGGCCGGTATCATGGTGATTGTTATCTTTAAGCTGGACGAGAGGCGTACTGGGGCGACGGATGCCGGCGGGCAGCAGGACGGGTAATTGCAAGAGAAGTGGCGCTCGGCTCAGAATTCGATTATTTTGCAGCCGTGCTGTTGCAAAAGAGCTGCCGTGACTCCGATTTGCGGTGTCAGACCGCAGGAGGGACTTCCGGCCTTCAGGTAGGCGGTTTTGATCTGCCGGGCCCGGGCGATGGCAAGGCACTGGCGGGCGCCCCTGATAAAGTTGTCGCTGACGTCAAAGCCTGCGCGATTGATAACCGCAGCCCGGCCGGCCAGCACCTCGTGGCCGTTGCCGCCGACCAGCTCGGCGGCCATTCTCGGCGTGGGCAGGCCGCCGAGCTGTTCAGGGCAGATCGGAATCCAGTTGCGGTTATTCAGCTGCCGCAGGCAGGGGGGCGAAGGTTTGCTTAGGCCGTCATAACGGGTGCATAGTCCGGCGAGGCAGGCGCTGACGAGACATTTTTCAGGCTTGGGCTGCGGCATCATAGCTGGCCCGGGCTGCGGTTGAAGGTGAATTTGGTGCGGGACGGATTATGACTTCCAGGCAACAACAGGGATTGACCTTACAGGAGCGCCGGTTCCTCCGGCGTCTTGTTATGCTGGTCATTGTCCTCGGCATGCTCTGGATCATTTTTGCGCCTGGCCGCGGCCTCTTAAGCTACAGGCGTATGCAGAACCGGATCGACACCCTGGCCAGGGAAAACAAGGCCCTGGCAAAGCATAACGCCGAACTGCGGCACGATGTGGACCGACTGCAACACGATGGCTCCTATCTTGAAGAACTGGCGCGGAAAAAGTATGGCCTGCTGAAAAAAAACGAGATGGTCTTCGAGTACAAGCCGACAAAGAAAAAGTAAAGTAAATTTTGGTCCTGCGGTCGGCAAGGTCTGGAAAGCCGCACGGGCTTTCAATGTCAGGCTCAGGAGAATCCGGATTTAGAGGAGCAGCCGGAAAGGGTACCGGTCGGTACCGGCCCCCCGCCGTGGCTGATGCGGAAACTTGCGGTAGAGATTGTTTTCTTGACATTCAGGCTGCTGCACTTTTCGCACTTGATCGTTTTCGCGGTTGAAGAGGCCGTGGTGAGCACCTCGAAATGGGCTTTACAGTCTTTACAGACGTATTCATAAATGGGCATTACTGGATCCTCCGGGTTGTATATCTTATATGATTATCAATATGTTGATCAGGGTTTATTTTTCTCTGTTCGTCGTACTTTAAGCATTGAGGTTGAAGTTGTCAGCTAAAAATTTGCCGGCAAGGACCCGCCGGGCCAAACAGCGGGAAGCGACGGCACGATTTGCCAGTGAACTCGGCGATGTGCTGCGGTTTCACCAGGCCCTGGGGATCAATGAATATCCGGGGTCTCCCGAGTTGCGCCGTTTTCTGCAGAAAAAGACGGCCAAGGTGGAGACGTCGCGACCCGGGAGGATTTCAACCCCGGTCAATGCGCCGCGGCCCAGGCCCGAACCGGGAGAGCCGGCGGGACCCCGGCTGCAGTGTCTCGGGCGGGAGGCGGCCTCCTGCAACTTTTGCTCCCTGGCCGCCGGCCGCTTGGGGACCGTCCCGGGGGCGGGCGGTGAAAGCTCCGCGCTCATGGTGGTTGGGGGCTGGTCGCTGCAGGAAAAGGGCCGTTTTTCGCCGGCAACCATCTTCGGCCTTGATGATGATGCCCTGCTGGTCAGGATGATGGCGGCTATCGGTTTCCGGCCCGGTGATATTTATGTGACCAATTGTGTCAAGTGCTGTCCGCCTCCGGGACAGGACCCGGACCGTGCCTGCCTGGATGCCTGCTTTTCATTTCTAGAGCGGGAGATTGCCGCGGTCAGGCCCCGGGTGATCTGCGCCATGGGGGATATGGCGGCCATGATGCTTCTGGGCCGCGAGGAGCCGCTGGTCCGTCTGCGCGGACGGTTTTATCAATTTCGCTACCAGGCCGGTTCGCCGGTTGCCGTGATGCCGACCTTTCACCCCCGTTTCCTCCTGCGGCATGAGGAAATGAAAAAAGGCACCTGGCTTGATCTGCAGGCCATCCGGCGTCATCTCGCCGGTCGTTGACAGTCGCGGAGGCTGCCGCTAAAGATATGAACGGCTGCTGGGCAATGAGCCGGTCGATAACGGGCATTGGCGTGAATCTCCTGGATACCATTTGTGTGGTTCATAACTTTTATGCTGCCTGTTTGCGGTTGTGCCGCAATACTCTTTTTGTTCCTTTTTTCTTATATCTGAGAATGTTCATTTGCACAATGACGACGCCGTCCCCGGCGCTCACTATCAGATTCGGTGCAGGGCGTTTTTCGTCATTGACTTTTGCGCCATTTGGTTCTATGCACGAGGCAGTGGATCCTTACGATAAGCAACAACGGAAGTACCGGCGGCACTGCCTTGTTTCAGGTGTACTTTTATGAATGTTATTCTTGCGAAGCCGCGCGGATTCTGTGCCGGGGTCAAACGGGCGATCACTATTGTCCGGCAGGCCCTGGATCAATACGGACCGCCGGTCTATGTGCTGCACGAGATTGTGCATAACACTCGCGTTATCGACGATCTGGCCAAAAAAGGCGCGGTTTTTGTTGAAGAACTGGAAACGATACCCGAGGGATCGGTCGTCATTTTCAGCGCCCACGGGGTTTCCCTGGCCGTTGAGGAACGGGCCGGAGAACTGGGGCTGCGCACCATCGACGCGACCTGTCCACTGGTGTCCAAGGTGCATCGGCGGGCCGCCCGTTTGAATAGAATGGGCTGCGATGTCCTGGTCATCGGCCACAAGGGCCATCCGGAGGTCGAGGGGACTTGCGGCCGGGCTACCGGGGCGGTTCATGTTGTTTCCAGCATTGAGGAAGTTGCCGTGGTGCAGGTCAAAGATGCCGCCCGGGTGGGGTATGTTACCCAGACAACCCTCAGCCTTGACGATACCGGGGTCCTGCTTGCCGCGATCAAGCGGCGGTTTCCGGCCATAAGTGAACCGGAACGGACCGATATCTGCTATGCAACGACCAACCGGCAGAATGCCATACGGGAATTATCCGGCACGGTGGATTTTTTGCTGGTGGTCGGGTCGAAAAATAGCTCCAACTCCAACCGGTTACGAGAGGTTGCGGAACATCGGTGCGTTGTCGCTTACCTGATCGATCAGGCGGACGAAATCAATCCGGACTGGCTGGCCGGGGTGCGGAACATCGGTCTGACCGCCGGGGCCTCGGCCCCTGAAAACCTGGTCTCGGAGGTGGTCGACTGGCTGCGCAATCATGGCGCAACAATAGTCAGGGAGATGGCCGGAGAGGATGAAAACGTTATCTTCGCGGTGGCCGACATGCCTTCTGCCTGGAAAACGGCGCTGATTGAGGACGGGTAAAAATCGTTGGCAAAACTGGTCGGGGCGAGAGGATTCGAACCTCCGACCTCCTGCTCCCAAGGCAGGCGCGCTAACCAGGCTGCGCTACGCCCCGACGGCGTTTTTGTGGGTATGGTTGAAAAAGTGGATATCTGATACCGGTTTTTGCCGGTGAGCGCAACTCCTTTTTTTAGTTTTCACTTGACTGGTATTTTTAGCTGTGCTAATAAAACTTTGCTTTGGAACGTTGTTGTCAGCGTAGTGTTTGCCGTTGCAAAAAAAAATAAAAATTATGCACAAACGAGTTACGTTCCTCGGTAGCTCAGTTGGTAGAGCAGGTGGCTGTTAACCACCCTGTCGGCGGTTCGAGTCCGTCCCGAGGAGCCAGGTAGATTAGGGGGGTTAGCCATTTTCGGCTGACCCCCTTTTTTGTTTTCAGATAGCAATTGTCTGCTGTTTCGGCATTTTTTTTATCCGATCCTTCCTTAACCGTCTTCCTGGATCCGTGAGTGAGCATACGGATCTCGCGCCAGGCAAACTTCAACTTTACTGCGTCCCCTCCTCACAACTCTCTTCAAAAAGAGGCGACAACGATCCTGACACAGGGAGCAGGCGTAGGCACAGATTCTCTGCCGTGACATGAGTGAAAACTGTATCTTTATTTAATGTGGCGGAGGTGTTAATGTAATCTGTATAATATCACTATGGGGAACGTTATGTTAAAGGGTAATTTTCACCATCGAGTTGAGCGGTTCCTTGCCTGCGCCGACATTACAATCAACGGTGACCGTCCATGGGACCTGCAGGTTCATAACGAAAAAATTTATTGGCGGGTGCTGACCCAAGGCTCTATGGGGCTGGGTGAGTCATATATGGACGGCTGGTGGGATTGCCGCCGCCTGGATGATTTTTTTTATAGGATTCTCGGTGCCGGTCTGGATTGTCAGGTCAGGGCTCTGGCCGAGTTCTCTCATATCCTGAAGGCGAGGCTGTTCAATCTCCAGAAGGAAAGCAGGGCCTTTGAGGTCGGCCGGCGGCATTACGATAAGGGGAATGACCTGTACCGGGCGATGCTTGATCAACGCATGATCTACAGTTGCGGCTACTGGAAGAATGCCGCGACTCTGGACGAGGCGCAGGAGGCCAAGCTGGACATGGTCTGCCGCAAGTTGCACCTGCGGCCGGGATTGCGGGTGCTGGATATCGGCTGTGGCTGGGGCGGCATGGCAAAATTTGCCGCAGAGCGCTACCAGGTGGAGGTGGTGGGCGTTACCGTATCCGAGGAGCAGGTCCGGCTGGCAACAGAGTTATGCCGGGGGCTGCCGGTCGAGTTTCGCCTGCAGGACTATCGACAGCTGAACGAACCCTTTGATCGTATTCTTTCTCTGGGCATGTTCGAACACGTCGGCCAAAAAAATTATCGTACGTTCATGACGACGGTCCGCCGTTGCCTGGATAACAACGGTCTGTTTCTGCTGCATACCATCGGCGGCAACCATTCCCAGATCGATCTTGATCCCTGGTTCGAACACTACATCTTTCCCAATGCCATGCTCCCCTCGGCCGAGCAGGTCTGTCAGGGTTTCGATGGAATCTTTGTGCTTGAAGACTGGCACAATTTTGGCGCCGACTACGATACAACCCTTCTGCGCTGGTTTGAGAATTTTGACGCGCATTGGCCATCACTGCAAGACAGCTACGATGAGCGCTTTTACCGGATGTGGAAATATTATCTTCTCTCCTGTGCCGGTTCCTTCCGGGCCAGGAAAAATCAGGTCTGGCAGGTCCTTCTCTCGCCAAAAGGTATACCGGGCGGCTACGAGTCGCCGTGGCGGGACCCCGGCCGGGGGGGGAAAGTCTGTTGCTCCGCTTTGAGCCCCTGACCTGATTCTGATCGACAAGAGACCTGCGGCCGGCGATTTATGATTACGGCTCAGCCCGGCTTTTCAGTCGATCGTAGGCATTTATCTGCCCGCAGTTCCTTCGTTCCCTTGATCCAGTTCCTGCCAGGTAATTTTTTTCAAGAGATTCAGAACGGCTAGGTAGATGCGAGGTTCGCCGCTGGCCCTCGGGCCGGCGATATTGAGCGTGGCAATACGATAGCGGCGCAGCCATGCCATGATCGCCGCCACCGCCTGGTTGTCTGTCGTTTTCTCAAGGTTGATGTGCAGACAGGGGCGGTCATGGTGCCGGGCCAGGCTTTCGGTCAGGGCGGATCCGCCGGTGAGCTGGCCAAAGGAGACAATCAGCGTGCCGTCGCTGGCCAGGACGTTTTTTTTCGTGCGCGGCCGGTATCCGGAACTGTCAAGCTCTTCAGGGGTAGCTGCGGGGCAGTGGGCCATTTTCGGTTTTCCTGCCCCGGGGCAGCCAGCCGCCGTGCGGGAGTTCCAGTTCTCTGGCCGCGTCAAGAGCAGCGCGGTCTGCGCCTGTCTGGCCGCCGGAGATGATTTTTATCACGCTCTCCCTGCCGGGTTGGCTCGTTTTCGGGCGGCACCTAAGGGCCTGTAAGAAAATAACATGGGCAAGATTGCGCTCATATTTGGGTCAGATTTGGTTACGGTAATTGAGTAAAACCGCAGGCGTAGCAGGGCTAC
>VAPK010073889.1_pt1 | contig 13721 bp, 14 predicted proteins | sample 3395031 | NCBI WGS metagenome assembly VAPK01 (sample SAMN08290443, study PRJNA428436) | hydrothermal vent metagenome | isolation source: Deep-sea hydrothermal vent chimney 1 | place: Pacific Ocean: Juan De Fuca Ridge | reverse complement strand
CGGCTCGCCACCATCTCGAGGAAGTCGGCGATACGGGCGGAAAGGGGAGGACTGGGTTCGACCATAGACCCACAGAGTAGCCGGTCAACGGCTGTCGATGTCAGGTCAAGGGAGTGTGGCGGTCACCCGACACGTCTCGAGGTCGAGACTGATGACGCTCGTCACCGTTCCCTCTATTCCGACACCGAGGTGAACAACCTGTGCCCCCTCTGTCGTAGTCGCCGCCAACGGTGTGAGCTCATCGTCGGGAAGGGAGTCCCCGAGCCGGTCGATACAGTCCTCGAGGACAGCGACTTCGACAGTGGTCATCGCTGCCTCGTCCTCGACGAACTTCTGCATATCAGCACTCGTCGTATCGAGCTCTCGGAGTGAAGTGAGGAGGAGACCGACGTCCGACGTTGGTATCTCGGTGAGGGCCAGGAACTCGATGCCGACATCACCAGCGGGAGCGGAGGTCACGGTTGGTGCCGACTCGGCTGTGCCGCCGTCGCCGCCGTCGGCAAGACCGGTGATCTCCTGAGTGCTGAGGGAGTCGGTTGCCACGAGGGCGACATCTTCAGCGGCATCGTTGCCGGACAACAGACCCGGGACCGCAACGAAGGCAACGGCGACCGCGGCGACCGCGGCGAGCCCCGCCACCGGCTTCCACCACCGAGACCGGGGCTGGGGAGCAGGCGTAGCTGTGGCTGTGGGTTCGAGATGGAGTTGTGTCACGAGATTCGATCGCAACGTCGACCGCTCCAAGGCATTCAGCGTGACGGCGGGGAGATCATCGAGTGCCTCGATGACGGTGATCTGTGCTGCGAGTTCGCTGGCCAGCTCCTGGTCGGAAGCGACCAGCGCTCGGGCGCGCTCTTCATCTTCTCCGCTGAGAGCTCCCTGTGCCAGGGCGAGGACGATCTCGATGTCGCTGTCTTTCATGATTCTCCGCTGTCCCCGTTTGGATGCTTATCGGGGGGCCTCAGGTTCCCGAGACTTTGAGATAGTTGTTTGCGGGCCCGGAACAATCGACTCTTGATGGTTCCGACCGGTACTTCGAGGGTATCGCTTGCCTGCTCAAGCGACATGCCCTGAAGGTCGACGAGCACGATCGCAGCCCTGAAGTCGGCACTGAGGTCGGCGAGGGCCTCCTCGATGTCGGGGCGCACCTCGACGGCTTCGAGCAGGCTCTCCGTCGAGGGGTCCGGGCTGTCGTGTCCCTCTGGGATACTGGTCGTGCGCTTTCGCTTCGCCCGACGGAGATGGTCGTAGCAGGTGTTGACGGCCACCCGGTAGAGCCAGGTGGAGAAGGCAGCCTTCGCCTGGTACCGGTCCGCCTTGCGGAAGACCGTCAGGAAGGTGTCTTGCGTTGCGTCGAGCGCTGCCTCCCTGTCACGCAACATGCGCAGACATACAGCGAACACACGGTCTTCGTGGGCATCCATGAGTTCGTTGAATGCATCGATGTCACCTTTGAGATAGCGATCGATCAACTCGATGTCGAGGTGGGCCCTGTCGGTCATGTTCCCGAGAGCGTAGGGAGATACATGTCTGGAGGTGTATCAGGGGGTGAAGGAGACGTCGCGGATCTCAGCGCGGTACGACCCGTCCTGCTGCTCGGGAAGGTCGGTGAGCCACAGGCGCCAAAGACCTCCCCCACGGAGAGGAAGTTGCATGCGCACCTCGGCCGCCTGGAGTGTTCCTCTCGCAATGTGGCTCCAATCCCGGGGATCGTCGGGTACTGCTTCGGACCAGCCGATCAGATACGTCGTGCCGGCCGTGCCTGTGATGTAGATGGCACCCGGAGTACCGGCGACGTCGAGGACGATCCCCACACCTTCCTTGATGTCGCGTATCGGCCGTGAGTACGCCTCGGTCGACCACGACGTGGACCGGTCCCCATCGATGGTGTTGTCGACCGTGTCGTCGCTCTCGGTGCCATCTCCGAGGGGGTCGTAGACGAGTGCAGTCGCCGGTAGTGCGTCCGTCCCCTCGGGTTCCTCGACGACGATCGGAGCGGTGACAGAAGGAGATGGTTGCTCGCCGGCGACCGGGTAGAGGAAGGGAGAGTTCGGGTCGAAGTCGGTTGCAAGACCGATGGCAGCGAGGAGGGAGATCGCCACAGCGATTGCAGCGAACATCGCGAGCATCTTCCACGGTTTGGCCGGTTCGGGCTCTTCGGGAGGATGATACTCCGTCGATGCGAGGGCGTTCGCGAGGCCCGCAGCGTCGAGGGTGCCTGCGATCCCAGCCGAAAGGGCATCGTCGACCGCTTCAGGGAGGCCATCGATGACCGTCGAAGGCATCGTTCCAGCGTCGTGGGACCCGGTGATGGCCGCCCGAAGGACCTCGGCGAGGGCTCTCGTGTCCTCGGACTGCTCACTCCACCGGGGCCTGCGTCCGAACGCACCGAGCTTGACGGGGTGTGCAGCGGAGTAGTGAATGGCGGACGCGTCGATGGCCCCATGGAGTCCGCCGGCTTCGTGGTACTTCCCAAGTGCCAAGCACAGGCCGGCGGCATTGGGAAGGAGTTCGTCCATAGGAAGTGCCTCTCCGGCGGCGATCCTGTCTTCGATCGTGACGCCGCCGTCCCACTCCGAGACCGAGTAAGCGGATGCTGCTGTATCTCCAGCGGCGAAGACGCGCTGGAGATGAATCTCGGTGAGGGCGGCTGCAGACCGGACCTTGTCGAGGAACGACTCCCGACGCTCGGGAGAGGATTCAGGGGCAAGGTATCGGATCAGTACAGGGCGGTCGAGACGCTCGTCTTTGGCAAGCCACTCCTCGATGTCCCCGTCGCTCCCAAGCCGGATGTTCAGCCGGTATCGGTCGGGGAGTCTCGGGGGCACGTCTACCCCGCTTTGAGGACGGCGAGGGACTCAGGGAGCTGGACGTATCCCTCGGACTCGTAGAGAGCGAGGGCAGGGTCGTTGTCGCGTTGCGTGTTGAGGAGCAGCGCCTTGGATCCATGCCTTCGTGCACTGCGGGATGCGGCCCGCACGAGGCTTCGACCCATCCCTTGTCCTTGCCACACAGGATCGACGGCGACCCTCTGGAGATAGGAGATGGCGTGGCCGTATCCAACGACGGCGTACCCCGTGATACCGAGGTCACCGTCACGGATCACGAAGACGGATGATCGCGAGGTTGCCTGGGTGGACTCGACGAGAGATGTGCGGTCGAATCGCCAGAATGGGTCGAACGCTGCCTGATCGATCGAGAGCATCTGATCGATGTCGTAGTCATCGTTTCGCACGACAAGGTGGCGAGGGGCAGGAACGGGCGCTTCGAGTCCGAGACGCATGAGGGCGAGTTCGAGGAACTCGACGAACCCAGCAGCCTCCCACGGCTTCCGTGCGGAAGGTGCAAGAGGAGAGGAGAACACCGAGGGTGCCCCAAGGTGTGTGAGGCGTTGGACACAGGCATCGATGAAACCGGTTCCGCCCCTCACGAGGCGCAGTGTGGCGTCCTCGACGGCGTCGTTCCATGGGCGAGCTTCGGCTCGTGCCCAACCGCGCCGAAGCGAGATGGGGCCCGGCCATACTCCTCTTTGAAATACACGATGTGGGGTGTCGGCTAACGCCATGACCTCTCCCGGAGTCCTGCCACGCACTCCGTAATGTACCCCCGATCGCGACGTGCCCGGCGCATGGCAGAATCGGACCATGACGCTCCTCCTTGTTTCCCACGAACTCGGCCTAGCTCATCGCGTCCCTCGCGGGCACCCTGAGCGAAGGGAACGCCTCACCGCAACCTTGAATGGCCTGCACCGCTTGACGTGTGGTGTGGTGGATAGGGAGGCCCCCAGAGTCGATCGGCGGTTGCTCGAAGAGATTCACGACGCCTCGTACATCGAGGAGGTACGTCGGTTCTGTGAGGAGGGAGGGGGATCGTTCGACCCGGACACGTACGCCGTCCCTGCATCGTTTGCTGCTGCCCTCCACGCAGCGGGAGCAGGACCGTACGCCGTCGACGCCCTCATACGAGGCGAGGCGAAGACCGGGTTCGTCGCTGTCCGCCCCCCAGGCCATCACGCCGAGCGCCATCAGGCGATGGGTTTCTGCCTCTTCAACAACATCGCGGTGACCGCATCGTATCTGCGACGTGAGGGCCATCGGGTAGCGATCGTGGACTGGGATGTCCACCATGGCAACGGCACACAGAACTCGTTCTGGTTGGAACCCGACGTTCTCTACGTGTCCCTTCACGAGTTTCCCTTCTACCCGGGGACAGGGTGGTTGAGCGAGACCGGGGTAGGAGAGGGAGCGGGAGCCACCGTGAACATTCCACTCCCCGGCGGGACCTCGAGCAATGACTATCTGGCAGCATTCGCGCGGATCGTTGTTCCCGTTGTGCGACAGTTCGCGCCCGACTGGATACTGGTGAGCGCAGGCTACGACGCACACGTGTCAGATCCTCTTGGCGGTCTCTGCCTCGAATCGAGCGACTATCGAGCGATGGCAGGGGCGCTCGCCAAGATCGTTCCCCCGCAACGGATCGTTGCCTTTCTCGAGGGCGGCTACGATCTCGATGCCCTTGCAACGTCCTCCCAAGCAACGGTCGAGGGGGTGCTCAACGGTGCGCAGCAGTTTCCGTGGCCGAGCGTCATCGATGGGTCGGCCGCCAGGATCATCGATCTTGTCGTGGAGGGTGTTGGACGCTACTGGGACCTCGACTAGCGGGGACCCACACACGAGGAGAGAGCGATAGAGGTCAAGGGAGTTCGCGGACCGGCCGATACCTGTTCTGGTGAGTCGAACCGGAGGACACGTGCCAGACCAGATACCGACGCTTGGGGAACTCCTTGGAAAACTCGTGGAGATACACGGTTCCGACCTGCATCTCAAAGTGGGATCACCCCCTGCGTACCGGATCGACGGAGCGCTTCACCTCGCCGAACTTCCACCGCTCACCCCGGAACAAACCGAAGCCCTGCTCAGCGACCTCCTTCCGAGCCACCTTCAAGGGAGAGCATCTGAGACAGCGGACCTCGATTTCGCCTACGGCGAAGCGGGCCTCGGCCGGTTCCGTGTCAACAGCTACCGTCAGCGTGGTTCGATCAATCTCGTCGTTCGGTCTGTTGCCCCGGCCTCAACGGCCTTTCCCGACCTTGGACTCCCTGAAGGTGTCGTGAGAGCGTGTGACGAACGTGACGGGCTGATCCTCGTCACGGGTCCGACCGGTGCAGGAAAGACGACGACATGTGCAGCGATGATCGACCACATCAACGAGAGCCGTCGTGTGAACATCATCACGATCGAGGACCCGATCGAAGTTCTCCACAGGGACAAGAGAGCGATCGTGTCACAGCGGGAGGTCGGCGTTGACACGCCCTCGTACGCCGAGGGGATGGCATCGGTCATACGGCAGGATCCCGACGTCATCTACGTCGGCGAACTGCGTGACGCAGAGACGATGCAGGCTGCACTCATCGCGGCAGAGACGGGCCACCTCGTGATCTCGACGATGTACACGATCGATGCAGTCGAGACGGTTCATCGAATCCTCGACAGCTTCCCCCCGTACCTCGAACGGAGGGTTCGTCAGATGCTCGGTACGACGCTTCGTGCCATCGTGTCCCAGCGGCTCATCCCCAAGATAGAGGGCCCCGGAAGGGTCCTTGCCGCCGAGTTGCTGTTCAACACCGAAGCCGTTCGTGAGCATCTCGTCGATGCAGACAAGATGCCAGAACTGTTCGAGACGATCGCCGAGGGGGCGTTCTACGGTATGAAGACGTTCGACCAGGCGATCACCGAGAGGTATGAGGCGGGAGACATCTCGTTCTCCGATGCCCTCTCATTCGTCACCTCTCCGAGGGACTTCAAGCTGGCGACTGGAGTGGCGACCACACCCGGCCTGTGAGCTTCGCAACCCCGACACGACAACAGAGAGACCAGACAGACCCCTTCTGACACCTGACACCTGTTGTCTGTTGTCTGTTGTCTACTGTTCCCTCATGCCAGACTTCACCTGCACACGCTGTGACGAGAGATTCTCGCTCGCGCCTGCTCTCCTCGATCGATTCCCTGGATGGGTCCCCAAGCTATGCCTTGCGTGCAAGGATGAACGAGGTGCAGCCTCGCGGCCGTCGACCTCGAAACCGGTCTCTGCTGCCGACCCGTCGTCCGGCGTGTTCACCGACGGAAGCGCAGTTCCCAACCCGGGTCCTGGTGGGTGGGGAACTGTGTACGTCATCGACGACGAGATCGTTGCAGAGGCCTACGGCTACGGCGGAGAGACCACGAACAACCGTATGGAGTTGATGGCACTCATCAACGCCGTTGACCTCGTTCCTGTGGGAACACAAGTAACTGTGTACTCGGACTCGAACCTCGCTGTGCGCACCATCAACGAGTGGGCAGCAGGATGGGAACGCCGCGGCTGGAAGCGCAAGACAGGCCCCGTCGAGAACCTCGATCTCGTCAAGGAGGCGTACGCCGCGTTCAGGGCGAGGCCTGAACTGTCACTCGAGTGGATACGGGCACACGTCGGGTACCGCTGGAACGAGTACGCAGACGAACTGGCCAACCGGGGAAGGATGGAGAGGTGATGGTGATTCCCGATCGCCTTCGCGCCGTTCTCACCGACGACGTCGTTGCTCTGTCCCGGCTCTTCGAGGCCGAGGGTCACGACCTGTTCCTCGTCGGAGGATCGGTTCGAGACGCCTTACTCGGACGGGAGATCGCAGACCTCGACTTCACGACGGACACCCACCCGGACGAGATCGAGCGGATCGCAGGGCCCTGGGCAGACTCCATGTACCTGGCAGGCAAGGAGTTCGGCACGATCGGTTTGGTTCACTCAGGTGAGACGTATGAGGTCACCACGCTGCGTTCGGAGATCTACCGGGACGACTCGCGCAAGCCCGTCGTCACGTTCAGTGACAGCATCGACGAGGACCTGTCTCGGCGTGATTTCACGGTCAACTCCATGGCGCTGAAAGTTCCGACCACACGAGATGCCACTCCCGAGATGATCGATCCGTACGGGGGCCTCATCGACCTCGCGGGCCAACGCCTGCGCACACCACTCGATGCACACGTGTCGTTCGGTGACGACCCATTGCGGATGCTTCGGCTCTTCAGGTTCATGTCGACCATCGGGTTCATCCCCGACGAGGCTGCCATCGACGCCGTTGTCGAGATGAAGGAACGTCTTGCGATCATCTCGGCAGAGCGGATCAGGGCGGAGCTCGACAAGCTCCTCACCGGTGAGCACGTGGTCGTTGCACTCACTGCGTTGGTCGAATCCGGTCTTGCCAATGAGTTCATCCCCGAACTTCCCGCGCTCGCCGTGGAACAAGACCCCCTGCACAAGCACAAGGACGTTCTTGCGCACACGATCGCGGTCGTGGGGAGCACGAATCCCCGGTTGCGCCTGCGTCTTGCTGCGCTCCTCCACGATATTGGAAAGCCTGAGACGAGGGAGTTCGGTGCGGGTGGTGTCTCGTTCCACCATCACGAGGTCGTCGGTGCCAGGATGGCCAGGAAGCGGATGAAGCAGTTGCGCTACCCGAAGGACCTCACCGAGGAGGTGTCCCAACTCGTGTTCCTCCACATGCGGCCCCACACATACAAGATGGGATGGACCGACTCGGCAGTGCGACGCTACGTTCGCGATGCAGGACCGCTGCTCGAAGATCTCAATGAACTCGTTCGCTGTGACGTGACGACTCGCAACAAGCGTCGGGCCCGCACCATCTCGAACCGCATCGATGATCTCGAGGAGAGGATCGCCGACCTGTCAGAACGCGAGGAACTCGACAGGCTCCGGCCGCCGATCGACGGTAACGACGTCATGGAGTACCTCGGTCTTTCACCCTCGCGTGAGGTGGGGACCATCATGAGGATGCTGCTCGAGAAGCGCATCGAGGACGGCCCATACTCACAGGAGGATGCATACGCCTTCCTCGACGAGTGGCGAGAGGCCAGACGTTCGTCGGTCGCCGACTGACACCCTACTTCGATCGCAAGAAGTCAACGCATATATAAACGTATATGCGTATACTCTTGCCTTCTGGAGGCGAGAGATGTACACAACAGCAGTGCTCGGGGCGTCGGGGTACGCAGGCGGTGAGCTCATTCGGTTCATCGACGGTCACCCGGGCTTCGAGATATCGTTCCTCGGGGCTCACTCGAGAGCAGGCGAACGCCTCGGATCGGTGCATCCACACCTGACGGGCGGGGACCGAATGCTCGAGACGTTCGACGCCGATCGTGTCGCGTCGCTCGACGCCGTGTTCATGGCGCTGCCCCACGGGGCCTCGGGTGCCCCAGCAATGGAACTCGCAGGTGCCAACGCCAGGATCATCGACCTCGGGAGTGATTTCCGTCTCGACACACCCCAGCGATACCTCGATGCGTACGGCGTGGACCACCCGTACCCGGATCAACTCGGTGCATGGCCCTACGGCATCCCCGAACTGTTTGGCGACGAGATCGCTTCGGCCGACCGGGTCGCAGCTCCCGGCTGTTATCCGACGTCGGTCGTGATACCCCTTGCACCACTCCTCGAAGCAGGGCTCATCGAGCCGACGGGGATCATTGCAGACTCGATGAGTGGCGCATCGGGCGCAGGACGCGGGGGCGGCGATACATTGCAGTTCGGTGCGATCGACGAGTCCGTCGCTGCATACAAGGTGTTCACCCATCGACATCGGCCCGAGATGGAACGGGCTCTCGAACCGATCGCAGGATCTGGCGTCTCTATCGTGTTCACGCCTCATCTCGTCCCGATGCAGCGCGGGATCCTGTCGACCATCTACGCAACACCGACCCGGGGGACGACGGTCGACGACGTGCACGGTGCGTTCGACGACATGTACCACGATGCCGGCTTCGTGCAGAGAGTCGACGCGCCTCCCCACACCCGTTGGGTCGTCGGATCCAACAACCTCCTTGCGTCGTTCCATCTCGACGAAGAGAGCAACACGCTCGTTGCACTGTCGGCGATCGACAACCTCGTGAAGGGGGCGGCGGGCCAGGCCGTGCAGTGCGCCAACATCATGTTCGGACTCGACGAGATGCTCGGGCTCCCGAGAGAGGGGTGGATGCCGTGAACACGGGACACACGACGCCGACTCCTGCCAAGCCGCGGATCGCATCGACGATGGGCAAGGCAGCGATCTTCTCTGAGGCGCTTCCCTTCATTCGGCGGTTCCGGGGCACGACGATCGTCATCAAATACGGCGGTTCGGCAATGGTCGACGACGACATCCGCGAGACCTTTGCGGACGACGTCGCGATGCTCCACTACGTGGGGATCAACCCGATCATCGTCCATGGCGGTGGCCCACAGATCTCAAGGGCCATGGGCCAGCGCGGTATCGAACCTCAGTTCTTCGAGGGACTTCGAGTCACCGATGAGGAGACGATCCGTGTCGTGCAGTCGACGCTCGTCGGGGAGATCAACCCCGACATCGTGCGGCTCGTCAACAATCATGGGTCGGTGGCGGCGGGGGTTTCGGGTCTCGATGCGAACCTGTTCGAAGCGGAACCGTACGACGAGCGACTCGGCTTCGTCGGGAGGGTGACCGCAGTCAACACCAGGATCGTCGAGAGCATGCAAGCGAACGGGTACGTGCCGATCATCGCCCCGATCGCCAGAGGGAACGACGGCAAGACGTACAACTTGAACGCCGACACCGCAGCCGGGGAGCTCGCCTCTGCCCTCGGGGCATCCAAACTCGTTTTCCTGACGGACGTCGAGGGGCTCTACCGGGACCTCGGTGACCAGAACAGCCTGATCTCGAAGATCTCGTCGAAGGAACTCGTCGAACTCCTCGACTCCGGCTCGGTCTCGGCAGGGATGCTGCCCAAGCTCCGTGCCTGTGTGACGGCCGTCGACGGAGGTGTCGGACAGGCGCATATCCTCGATGGCCGAATCCAGCACTCGCTTCTCCTCGAGGTCTTCACGCCGGAGGGCATCGGGACGATGATCACCCGCGGGACGACATCGTGAGAGCCACAACCGAAGCACGGAGACGACTGATGAGATCCTTACTCGAAGGATCCGACGTCTCGAGTCAGGCCGAGCTCCGAGATGCGCTTGCGACTCAGGGTTTCGAGGTGACCCAGGCGACCGTGTCGCGTGACCTCGATGCGATCGGCGCGGTGCGGATCAAGGCCAAAGGAACCGTCACCTACCGGATCGGAGCCGGGGACGTTGCCCCCGAACGGATAGCCCTGTTCCAGGCAGTGGACGAGTTCGTCGAGTCGGTGGCGACGTCCGGCAACATCGTGATCCTCAAGGTGCCGCCGGGAGCAGCCCAGTTCGTTGCGAGCAGGATCGATGCTGCCGGCGTCGAAGGCGTCCTGGGAACGATTGCAGGGGACGACACCATCATGGTGATCGCCGATGAAGCCGCGGGTGCAGAAGAAGTTTCGAAACGTGTACAGGGAACGGAGCGTTCATGAGTAAGGACATCAAGAAGGTCGTGCTGGCATACAGCGGCGGGCTCGACACGTCGGTCATCCTCCGCTGGATCATCGAGGAGTACGGGGCGGAGGTCGTTGCGTACACCGCCGACGTCGGCCAGGGAGAGGAGACAGAAGAGGCGCGGGTCAAAGCGCTCGAGACGGGTGCCGTCGAGGCGATCTGTGAGGATCTTCGCGAGGAGTTCGTCGAGGAGTATGTGTTCCCGGCCTTCCGGGCGTCGTCTCTGTACGAGGGGTACTACCTGATGGGGACCTCGCTCGCGCGTCCGGTGATCTCAAAGGGTCTCGTTCGGGCGGCCATCGAAACGGGCGCCGATGCGATCGCCCATGGTGCGACGGGCAAGGGGAACGATCAGGTCCGGTTCGAGCTTTCGGCGTACGCCCTCAAGCCAGACATCAAGGTCATCGCTCCGTGGAGGGAGTGGGATCTCAAGGGAAGGGCAGACTGCGTTGCCTACGCAGAGAAGTACGACATCCCGATATCGGTGACCCCGGACAGGCCGTACTCGATGGATGCCAATCTCCTGCACATCTCCTACGAGGGTGGCGTCCTCGAGGACCCGTGGATCGGCCCATCGGCGGACATGTTCAAGATGACGACGGATCCCATAGATGCACCCGATGAGCCCGAGATCATCACCATCGGGTACGAGGCGGGCGATCCTGTCTCGATCAACGGAGAGCGACTTGCTCCCGTCGATCTGCTGACGAAGCTGAACCAGATTGGCGGTAAACACGGCGTGGGTCGGGTCGACATCGTCGAGAACCGGTTCGTGGGGATGAAGAGCCGCGGTGTGTACGAGACACCCGGTGGGACGATCCTCTATCACGCCCACCGGGCAGTCGAGTCACTCACCCTCGACCGCGAGGTGGCACACCTGCGCGACGAGCTGTCGAACAAATACGCAGAGATGGTCTACAACGGGTTCTGGTTCGCACCCGAGCGTGAGGCCCTGCAACACTTCATGGATGATGTCCAGAAGCCGGTCACGGGTGAGGCACGCCTCAAGCTGTACAAGGGTCAGGCCATCGTCGAGGGTCGTCGCTCAGACAGCCATGCACTCTACGATGAGGCGACGGTCACCTTCGAGGCTGACGATGTGTACGACCAGTCCGATGCTGAGGGCTTCATCCGCCTCCAGTCGCTCCGTCTCCGTACCTTTGCAGAGAAGCGTCTCGGTGGAGGGGAGTGAGGAAGAGGTATCTGGTACTTGGTACTTGGTATCTGGTACTTGGCATTTCGTATCGAAGAGGGAACGGATGAGTTCATGACAGAACGTCGAGATCACCCGCTATATGTGTGCGCGCTCCAAGTACCAAGTACCGAGTACCGAGTACAGCGAGCAACGCGAGCACTGCAATGACCCTGTGGTCGGGAGGTCGCTTCGATGAAGGGCCGGCAGAAGCGCTCTGGCGGTTCACCGTCGATACGTCCGACCGCCGCATGCTCGGTGTTGACGTTCGCGGATCCCTGGCTCACGTCGCGATGCTCGGAGACGTCGGGTTGCTCGCTGGTGGAGAAGTCGAGGCGATCACCGAGGGTCTCGAGACCGTCGCGGGCGAGGCTGCAGGCGGATCGTTCGCCTTCCTCGATTCGGACGAGGACGTGCACAGCGCAGTCGAGCGCAGGCTCGGAGAGCTGATCGGCGATCTAGCAGGCAAGCTTCATACGGGACGGTCACGAAACGATCAGGTCGCGCTCGACCTGCGGCTCTACCTGCTCGATGCGGTGGATGCGAGGTTGATCCAGATCGACAACCTGATCCGTGTCCTCATCGGGCAGGCCAAGGACGTCGGCGATGTCGTCGTTCCGAGCTACACCCACGTTCAACAGGCCCAGGCGGTCCCCCTCGCGCACCATCTCCTCGCGTATGCATGGATGCTGGTGCGCGATGCAGGCCGCTTCAGGGACGCCAGGGGGCGTATCGATGTGAGTCCGCTCGGCGCTGGAGCATCGGGAGGGTCGTCTCTCCCCCTCGACCCTGAGGCATCGGCCCGCCATCTCGAGATGAGCGCTGTCTTTGCGAACTCGATGGACGCGGTTGGTTCACGGGACTTCGCCGCGGAGTACGTCTGGTGCACGACCCAGACGATGGTCCATCTGTCTCGCTTCGCAGAGGAGCTGATCTTGTGGTGTACGAGCGAGTTCGGATGGGTCACCTTCTCGGACGCGTACACGACGGGATCGTCGGCGATGCCACACAAGAAGAACCCAGACATCGCCGAGCTCGTTCGGGGTAAGGCGTCGACGGTCATAGGTGACCTGACCGCGATCATGTCGATGCAGAAGGGTCTTCCCATGACGTACAACCGTGATCTTCAGGAGGACAAGCGGTCGGTGTTCCACGCCGACGACACGCTCTCGGGAGCACTCGCAGCTCTTGCTGGGATGGTCGCTACGGCGAAGTTCCATCCGCCGGCTCCGTCTGCGTGGGTCACGGCGCTCGATCTCGCAGAGGTCCTCGTGGAGCGGGGGGTTCCCTTCCGGGAGGCTCACCACATCGTCGGCCGTCTCGTGTCGACGCTGGTCGCCACAGAGAGAAGTATCACCGATCTCACCGGCGTTGAACTCGTAGAGTTCGATGAGCGTTTCCTGTCCGCCGATGTTGAACGCCTCGACCCTGTTGGCTCGGTTGCCTATCGCAGGACTGCCGGCGGAGGGTCGATGGAGTCGGTTGTCGCACAGATATCCGACCTCGAGCGACTCCTTGTGCAGACGTCTGGATCGACTTCCTAGTTTCCTCGGCGTCGGTCAGGCAGCCCTTGCCGGTTCCCGACCGAAACATGCAGCACATGCAGCGCCGTCACAGTGGGGGACCACGCTCACCTTGAGGCCTGCTGCGGAGAAGAACGTCTCTATAGCGACGTTGCTGAGTGTGGTCAGATCGGTTGGAGTTGGGTTGGGTACCAGTTGCATCGTGTTCATACCTGTACCGTATCGAGGGGGTATGACAGGAACGGATGGTGGCGGACAGTGCGTGGCCGAAAGCTACTCTTGAGCTATGGAACTCAAGAGATACGCAGACGCTGTCCCCTTCGAGTTCGGCGACTTCGAGTTGAGAGAGTTGACGCCGTCGGTGTTCAAGCTCGCTTCGTTCGCTGAAGTCATCGTGCCGATCGGAGTGGAGCGTCCCGCACGAGAGTCCGGCAAGGACCACCGCATGTACGTCTGTCTGCAGGGCGACCTCGAGTTCACCGTCGAGGAGGAGACGTTCCGGGTCACCAAGGGCGATGTGCTTCACATCGACAAGGGCGAGACGTACGGATTCCACAACGGTGGGTACGAGGAGGGCAGGCTCCTGTTGT
>VAPK010038893.1_pt1 | contig 13721 bp, 12 predicted proteins | sample 3395031 | NCBI WGS metagenome assembly VAPK01 (sample SAMN08290443, study PRJNA428436) | hydrothermal vent metagenome | isolation source: Deep-sea hydrothermal vent chimney 1 | place: Pacific Ocean: Juan De Fuca Ridge | reverse complement strand
ACCGCACCGCCGCTCTCGCTGAGTGGCGCCAACTTGGCGCGGCATAAGGGACAGTCATATTGGCCGTACAGAGACTGGTTCGCATCCGTCTGACAGCACCGATATGCGCGCCACGCCGGAATACTGCCAAGTGTTGAAGCCTGTGCAGTATTTCCTAAAGAGGCAGGTTATGGAACGATATTTCCAAACAGTTTTGGGTTTGAACTAGCTTGATCTACAGCCTCTGAAAATTATAAAAATTGCCTTCATCTAAGAAATTGAAAACTGTGTGGGCCACCTGGATAGTGCTGTAGAAACACTCGCTGGCATACTACCGCCGATTATTGGCTTACCCCACCTTGATTTTGAGTAATTGAAATTGTTACAAATTTTTGTTGTGATTCGTTTGTGGTTAATTTGACGTTGGCAATAATACGATTTGGTGGACAGGGGGTGTGATGAGTAATCTGTGGAATAACTATAAATTATTCGAACTGGGTACGACACGTAAAATGTCCCCCCTTCCACCGGCACCGTGCGACATTGAAAAGTACTCATACATCAAGCGACATGTAACTTTACTTAATGTTTTTTCGGTATTTGGATTTGCATGCGTGTCCCTTAGCGCTGCTCGCCTTTATAGCCACAACATATGGATGCTCCCGCTCTATGTCTTGCTCGGGTACACCGTTATATACTTCCTTGTTTCCCTTAGAATTAGCCTCTTTCCAAAGGATTTTAACATTGCAGCCCACAGATCAATGGTGCGGGCTTGGAAAAAATTTGATGCCCCTAGCGTAGATGTTTTTTTACCAACATGTGGCGAGCCGTTGGATGTATTGGCGAATACCTGGCGAGGCGTCCTTGAGGCAAAAAATACCTACCGCGGCCAAATGAATGTGCATTGCCTCGATGATGCGCATAGCAATGAAGTGCGTGCCATGGCTGATGCTTTTAACTTCAATTATCATGCCCGCCCTAACAAGGGGTGGTTTAAGAAAGCAGGAAATTTACGCTATGGCTTTGAAAAAACGAGCGCGGATTTCATAGCTATTTTTGATGCTGATTTCCGACCCCGCCACGACTTTTTCGACGAAACACTGCCATATTTTGATAAAGATAGCAGGCTTGGCATTGTTCAATCGCCGCAGTATTTTGGCTTTTCCGAAGATCAAAATTGGCTTGAACGAGGTGCTGGTGCCGTTCAGGAACTCTTCTATCGTGTACTTCAAACTTCGCGTCAGACTCATGACGGCGCAATTTGCGTTGGTAGCAACGCTATTTATCGCCGTGCGGCGTTGAACGAAATTGGCGGTACTGCCCTGATTGAGCACTCTGAAGATGTTCATACTGGGTTTGAGCTCAGAGCCAAAAATTGGCACTTATTGTACATACCACTGGTCCTTGCCCGTGGATTGTGTCCTTCAGATCTCGGTTCCTTTTTTAAACAACAATACCGTTGGTGCATGGGATCGATGAGTTTGTTGGCGTCCAAAAAGTTTTGGAATACGAAACTTCCACTAAATTCGAGAATGTGTTTTGTTTCTGGTTTCATGTACTACATTCACACCGCTCTTTATTCGGTTCTTACGCCAGTTGTTCCGTTGATAATGCTGTTCTTGATTCCTGAAGAAATCATGGTTGCAAATTACCTGCTCATCTTCCCGTCGTTTCTATATATGCATGTGATTGTTCCGCTTTGGCACAGAAAACCATATGGAATCGAAGCAGCGTCGGTGCGTGTGGTATATGGCTGGGCGCATCTAATCGCTTTGTTCGACAAGTTCCTTGGATCAGCAATGGAATGGCAGCCAACCGGGGCCATTTCCAAAAAAAGAGATTACAAATATCTCAGCTTCCGAATTGGGGTGATCATCTTCAATTTAATTCCGGCGCTTCTATGGGTCGGTGCAGCGCTGTATCATATGATTTATTGGTCACTATTGGATTTTCTACCAATATACATTTTGGGCATATATTATCTGTTTGTCGTTCTGAAAATAGTTGTTTACCGAGAACATAAAACCGACCACTCCAGCGAAATGTTGGTTTCGGACAGACCAGTGGTCTCATTAAAGGTCCCACGCTCAAATAGTCCTTGGATACCCGGGTATGTTAGCCCGGTCCTAAAGCCAACTTTACTGGCCGTGGCCCGCCAGGAAACAAAACGCGCAGATTTGGGGATGCCAATCCTCAAAAATAGACAGGCTCCCTTGTTATTGACCTACAGAAGTCAGATGCCGAAACAGCCGAATGCGCCAACCGGTGTTCACAATACTCAGATTAAAAATCTGTTCTTACCAAACCTTTGAGAAGGGGGCGGATTTCTGAGATAACCTGCCACGCTCGGATTCCAGACAACTCCAATCGCAATCCTTCACAGCCCATATAGAAATTTTACATCTTGCCTGACATCTTCCACGTTGCTGAGACTGGCGGGTTGTCCATCGAGATGATCATGTTTTCTTTAAGGAGTGAGGCCAGACCGGGCCCAAATACAGGCGGCTCAAATTCGATCACGCCCAGATTATGCACGCCGGAATACAAGAACTGAAAGCGGCTTAGATTCTACTTCCAAACCCCATTAAAAATGGGGGATTACCAAACCACTTCATTCCATGTGAAACTGCTTGGGCAGCAAATACGGGAACTGCGTCGTCGGATCGACTTCGATTTTCATGATCGGCGCCATCCATTCGCCCCATCTGGCGTTCGCATCGCTAACGGCCAGTTTTGCCTTCGTAGCCTCCAGATCTTCGGTCTCAAAATAGCCAAAAAGAGTCAGCCCATGGCGGAAAATATTGTAGTTCGATATGCCCGCATCACGCAGGGCTTCCAACATTTCGGGCCAGATTATATCGTGGCGTTTCTTGTATTCTTCCTCATATCCCGGACGTACCTCCAGCACCCACGCATAGCCTGCCATCACAAACCCTCCTGCCAGTTGTTAAAGCAATCGCGCATGGCGATTGTCTCGGTCAACACGTCCTCAAACAGCGTGTTCATGTAATCCTGATGTACGTTTTCGATCGCCAGCGCTCCGGTATATCCGGCGTTGCGCAGTGTACCGAACATTGCCGGAAAGTTCAGTGTGCCCTCGGCGAACTTGGTTTGCAGCGCGCCCATTTTGGCCTGCCGCAGGTGAACATGGGCGGCATGGGGGGCCAACGGGTCGATTTCGTCCTGGCGATAGCCCAGGCAGGCGAAATGGGAGTAATCGAGCGCCAGTTTGATACCGGTGGCTTTGATTACTTTCATCACGATGTCAGGTGATTCCGCGTAAGAATGCACATGGGGCTCGATACAGATCGTGGTTTTGTAATCTTTTGCCAGATTGCCCATAGCCCTGAGACTATCGATAGATACTGCCATCGCGTCGGCCCGCGATTGGCCGGGATTTACGATGCCGGGCAGGATAAACACAGTGGAAATGTTCGCCGCATCTGCAAATGTCAGCACTGATTCAAGATCGGCCAGGTTCTGTTTCAGCGTACCGGGTAGCGCCAGGTTTTGTCCGACGAGCCCTTCGCCAAACAGATGATAATAGTTCGGGATGTCTACGCCCAAATCGGTCAGGTTGGCAGCGGCAGATTTTGGGTCCGACAGAATTTCCGCCTTGTCTAGAGCTGAGCGATAGAACAACCCGACATCCAGCGCACCGATACCAAGAGCCTTTGTAATGGCGACGGCTTCAGGCAAAGTACAGGAAGGCAGCGACCACGCGGTCAGTGAAAGAAACATGCCCTAACCCCCAATCATTTCCAGCTTGCCTGATTTGGCAGAGCGATACATCGCGTCCAGCGCTTCCGTTACCCGTGCGCCGTTTTCGCCGTTGGCAGCGTTAACCACATCCTTTCCAGCACAGATAGCGGCAAATACGTTTACCGGCAGCTCACCGTCATATTCAGCGTCAGCCTGAGTGAACTCAACCACCTCATCCACACCGTCAAGTCGTTGCAAAGCCAGCCGCGCGCGTTCAATGTCAAAGACGATCATGCCCTCGGTGCCGTAGATGCGGACATCCATGTGCATTCCGATATGTTTGGGAACAGTCGCCGAACCCGACAGCGAAACCGTGGCACCATTGGTAGCGCGCGCGGTCGCTGCATCATAGAAATCTACACCGGTTTTGGATTGCCCTGCCATGCAATAGACGCTCTCAAACGTCAGATCAGAGACGTAAAACAGCCAACCAAGAGAATGAGACATCTGACCCCAGCCATAACCGCCTGCTTTGTCTGGATCGGCCCAGGTAGATGCAGGGGGGCGAAACAAATGATCGGCGGTTTCTATCATCGGCTCACCGGCAAATAAATCCTCCAAAGCTGAACCCATCTGACAGACCGCATGTCGAACCTTGCCAATTCGGCCATCACGAACCATTTGCGCAGCTTTCGCTGAAAAATCAGTAAAACTCATGCCCGTTGGCACCAGCACTTCTTTTCCGGCTTTTACAGCCGCCGCAGCAATAGCGCGCCCATCCGCGGCAGTGGTTGCCATCGGCTTTTCCACCAGCACATGGCACCCGGCTTCAAGGGCTGCAATTGCGGGACCAGTATGGGCCACATGGGGCGTAGAAATCATCACGCCGTCCAGATTTTCCTTGGTGAGCATTTCCGCCAGATCGGTGTAGCGGGCCGAAATTCCAAACCTATCGCCAGCTATTTGCAGCCGCTCTGCATCCAAATCACAGATCGCTACAATTTCACCGTTAGGATCGTTTTGAATGGTTGGGATATGGTTGAACGTGGCCCACCAGCCAATGCCGACAACACCAATTCTTGCGGTCATGATTATATCCCTCCATCCGATTGTGCGATGGTTGATTTGTAGACGTTCTGCATGTGCTGTTCGGCGGCCTTGGCGGCGGCATCCGGGTTTCGCAGTTGAAGTGCGTCCAGCAGTATCCGATGGTCGTTAAAGCTCCGCTGTAACACACCGGTACTTTCAGAGCGGCGTTTGCGAAATTCCAACCCCAGCACGTTCAGGCTCTCACCAATTCGTTTTAAAAACGCGTTACCCGAACCAATCCATATCGCCTCATGAAACTCAAAATCCGACAGACGAAAAGCACGCGCATCGTTCAACATCAGCTTTTGTTCTGCCAGAATGCTTTCCAGACGGGCAAGGGTTTCGTGGTCAATATTCACGGCCGCGCGCCGGGCCACATCGCTTTCGATCAGGCTGCGGGCATCGTAAAGTTCGCGGATGTTCATGTCTTCCAGTGACAGAAAAAACTGGATTGGGCCCAGCAATGCCTCGCCGTCCAGTTCGGTGATATAGGCGCCGCCACCTTGGCGGGATTTCACAACACCCATGATCGACAGACCGCGAATTGCCTCGCGCACCGAGGGGCGCGATACATTCAGCGACAGCGCCAGTTCGCGTTCAGGCGGCAACTGGTCGCCGGGCTTTAACGCCCGCGCTGTGACCATTTCCAAAATGCGCTGCGCCACCATTTCGGCCACGGATTCACGCACAATCGGTTTGTCAAATTCGACGCGTGTCACAGTGCCTTTCACGCGCTTTCTCCTTTTTGATTTGCTTTCCCAGAGGGCCACAGCTTGGTCAGATCAATCCGGGGCGCCAGAACCGAGCCGATCAACAACAGACCAATTACGCCGGTCTGGATGTGACCAGTGACATTCATCAGCGCCATACCGTTACGCAGGTTCAGAACGATCAGCACAGCCAGTAAAGTACCCACAAGCGAACCGGACCCGCCAAAGATACTGACCCCGCCCAGTAGGACAATTGTAATAATATCCAGCTCAAACCCCAGTGCCACATCTCCGCGCACGGCCCCTACACGAGCGGCATAAAGCAGCCCGGCAAACGCCGCCACAACCCCGGAGGCGGTGAATAAAATCAGCTTATGACGGCCGGTATCAATACCTGCGAAATCCGCGACATCCCGGTTGGTCCCGATGACATAGGTTTTGCGCCCAAAACCAGTGCGTTGCAGCACGACGAACAGTATGATGAACAACGCCACAAATGCGAAAATGGCAAACGGGATAGGCCCAACCAGCCCTTGCTGACCAAGGGCATCAAACCATTCAGGAAAATCGGTAATACCGCGATCCTCCACCAATACTCTCGCTAACCCACGATAACCGATCAACGTGGCCAGCGTCACCACCAGTGACGGCAGCCCGACCCGCGCTATGAAATACCCGTTCAGCGCGCCACCCAACGCCCCGGCGATCAGAACGACGGGAATAACCAGACCCAGGCCAACACCGCTTTGAAACATCCAGCCAAACAAGCAGGCCGCCAGCCCCATCATTGAACCAACAGACAGATCAATTTCGGCGTTGATAATGATGAACGTCATTACCAGCGCAACGATGATCTTTTCGATCGATAACTGGAACAGGTTGATCTGGTTTTGCAGCGTCATGAATTGCGGCGACAGGGCGCTGTTGACCAGAATGATCAGGATCAGGGCGCCAAGCAGCAATCCCTCCCAGCTTTTCAGACGTGTAAACACTACTCCGATCATGGCGTCGCCTCCTTTGCAATAACCGTTCGGGATTTCTCACGCGCTACCCGCAGTGCTATCAAACGTCGCATAACGATTGCGTCTACTGCCACCGAGATCAGGATCAGGGTGCCCAAAACAGCCTCTCGCCAGAACTCGCTGACCAGATCCCAGCGCACCAGACTGGTGTCGATTAAATCGATCATTATGGCCCCGATCAACGCACCCAGAACTGAACCCGAGCCGCCAAAAATGTTAACCCCGCCTACAACCGAGGCCGCGACAGATTTCAGCTCTAACCCTAATCCGGCAACGACGGTGATTGTGCCAAAACGCGCCAGAAACATGAAACCTGCAAGACCGGCCAATACTCCGGCCAATACAAATGTGATGAACACCACGGCGCTGGTATTGATCCCGGCCATTTTCGCAGCTTCCGGGTTGGAACCGACAGCATATAATTTTCGCGCCGGGCGAAATTTGGTCAGCGCCAGATGAACCAGAAATACCACCAGCAGTGCCGCCATAAACCCTGCGCGAAACTGAAACTGCCCAAGCTGGAATAATACTGTATTTGGAAAACTGACCAACCATTCCGGCAGGTTTGAGGTGGTGATCGATTTTGCGTCCGAAAATTCAACAAGCGCCGAGCGAAACAGCGCCAACGTGCCAAGCGTCACGATGATCGCAGGGATACGGGCATAGGCAACCAGCACACCGTTAATCGCGCCGAAACCCGCACCTATCACCATCGAATAGGCCACCAGAACAGCGGGGCTAAGATCAGGATTGTTACTGATAAGACTGCCGGTTGCAAAGGCGACAAAGCCCACGATTGAACCGATAGACAGGTCAATGTTGCGGGTCAGAATGACCAAAGTCTGCGCGGTTGCAATAAACGCCATAATCGCGACGGAACTGGATATCCGGTTGAAAAGCCGCCCGTTCAGGTAATTCGGGATTTGTGTGGAAAAGAACAGAATAATCAGGATCAGCACACCCAGCAAACCCAGTATCCGCAGGTTCTGCGGGCTGATCCGCGCAAATAAACCACCCATCAGGATGCCTCTTTCAGCGCAGATTGCCCGGTGGCCATTCCCATGATGATTTCAGGTGTTGCGTCGGCACTATCGACAATGCCCATTTGTTTTCCTTCACGCATAACCAGAATGCGATCCCCCATAGCCAGCACCTCTGGCAGGTCAGATGAAATCACCAGCGCCGCCCCGCCTTCCGCCACAAATTTGCGGATCAGCTCATGCACCTCTGCTTTTGCGCCGACATCAATACCGCGCGTGGGCTCATCAAAGATCAAAAGATCAGGTTTCAGGTTCAGCCATTTAGCCAGCATCACCTTTTGCTGGTTGCCCCCCGACAGCATTTCAACGGGAATATCAATGCTGGGTGTGCGGATGTTCAGCCGGTCGCGGTAACTTTCGGCAACTTCGGTTTCTCTAACATGGTCCACCATTCCCGCAGGCGAGAGGAAATCGCGCAGGCTCGCCAGTGAAATATTTGCCGAAATATCCATGGGCATCGCCAGCCCGTATTTTCGACGGTCTTCGGATACATAGGCAATACCGGCGTCCATTGCCTGTCGGGGGGTCGTAAAATTTACGGGTTTTCCCTTGTAGGAAACGCGGCCACCGGTCGGCGGATTTATCCCAAACAGCGCCAGTGCGACATCAGTACGGCGCGCGCCGACCAGCCCGGACATGCACAGTATTTCGCCCCTGTGCAGATCAAAATCGATACCGGAAAATACGTCTTCCAAGGTCAGGTTGCGGACCTCTAACATGGTTTCGGGCTGCGCAACCGAAGGCGTTTTTTCGAAAAAATTGCCAACCTCGCGGCCAACCATTTCGGCGATCATACCGTCTGATGTTACATCTTTGATCGGTCGGGTTGATATGTGCTGACCATCGCGGATCACGGTCACCCGATCAGCGATGTCAAATATTTCCTCTAAACGATGCGAAATATAAACAACCGCCACGCCTTGACTGGCCAGCGTTGTTGCGATGCCGCGCAGCTGTTCGGCCTCATGTGCAGAAAGCGATGCGGTTGGTTCATCCATGATCAAAACCCGCACATCCTGGCTTAGGGCGCGGGCGATTTCCACAGCCTGCTGTTCAGCCAGCGTCAGCCCACTTGCAATTCGGTCTACGTCCAAAGACATGCCGATACGTTTGATCAGGGCGCGGGCCTTTTGGCGCAACGAATTTTGGTTTTGGATCAACCCGATATTGTTCGCGCTGATAAAAATATTTTCGGCCACATCCAGATCAGGAAACACCATAGGTTCCTGATAAATTGCAGCAATTCCATTGTCGCGCGCGGCCTGCGGGCCGGAAAGTGTTTTTTCAACCCCGTCAATAGAAATTGAGCCCTCGGTTGGCTGATATATCCCTGTCATGATTTTGATCATTGTGGATTTACCGGCCCCGTTTTCGCCGACAATCGCGTGAACTTCACCGGGAAGCAGGCTGATCGACATGGATGACAACGCGGCCGTCGTGCCAAATACTTTGGTGATATTGTTCAGTGACAGGACGGGGTCGGTCATCGGGGTGGCTCCGGTGAAATGGGGTCGTGGCCGACGATTATCGCCGGCCACGCAGTTTTGGATTTATTTGGAAGCAGCTTCCACGTTCTCGCTGGTGTAAACCGTGAACGGCCCCATCAGGATACGTTTCTGACCCGGACGACCCGGATCTTCCTCGATGGTAAAGTCACCCATCCGACCGGCGGTGAAGGATTCACCGATTTCACCCGTAAGCTGACCAGAGGCCATGCCGTAAGCGGTGAAATATGTCAGGTAACCAAGATCACGAAAGTCCCACAGCGCAAATTCAGGCGCACAACCGTTCATGGTGTAGGACACCATTTCAGAAGGAAGCCCCAGTCCGGAAATCTTAACCGTATCGCACAGACCTTCATCCTGCATTGCCTTGGCTGCGGCCTGAATGCCCACAGTGGTTGGCGACATGATCACACCCAGATTTGGGTACTTGTCCACCAGCGAAAGGGCGCGGTTATAGCTGACTTCAGCCTGATCATCACCGTAAACGGTATCGACAAGCTTGATGTCGGCATATTTCGCGTCAGACGCCAACACTTCCACCATGCTGGCGATCCAGGCGTTCTGGTTTGCAGCATCCGGTGTAGCCGACAGAACGGCCATTTCACCACTGCCACCAAGGATCGAATGCGCCATATCGGCCATCACGTTCCCGATTGAGCCAAAATCAACCTGTGCGACGAACACGTCTTCGCCTTCGCCCGATGGTATTGGGCTATCCCAGGTCACAACCTTGGTGCCACCGGCCTGCGCCGCTGTTGCAGACGGAACAATCTGATCACCGGCGTTGTTGGACAGCATCACAGCGCCCTGACCCTGCGTGGCCGAAGTTGTCATGATCTCAATCTGACCCGCGACCGAATTTTCCGGTGTTGGTCCAACGAACAGCAATTCACCCGGATTGCTTAGCTCTGCATGGGCTTCCTGCGCGCCGTCATTGGCCTGATCAAACACCAGAATGCCAAGGAATTTCGGCAACAGAACCATGTTGACCTCTTTGCCGCCCTCCAGAGTTTTTGCCTGCGCGAATGCCATTGTGGCCCCGCCAAGCATCAGTGACGCGGTGACGCCTAATGTTAGTAATGCTTTCATGTTTTCCTCCTGAAAAACTTAATTTCGGCGCGTTATTGCACCTATTGTTGTGTTGGCATCCGGGTTTCCCACCCCTGTTGCCGTTACCTGTAATATGCGCTGCTCAAGCCTGTCCGACGGATTGGCGTTGTTGTCCCAACCCTTCGATCCCCAGGGTCATTTCCTGACCTTTTCTTAAATAAATCTGCGGTTTTTGCCCCATGCCAACACCCGGTGGGGTGCCAGTTGAAATAACGTCCCCCGCCTCAAGCGTCATGAATTGCGATATGTGATGGACCAGATGCGCCACCCCAAAAACCATGGTGCTGGTTGAGCCGTCCTGAAAACGGTGGCCGTCCACCTCCAACCACATGCTCAGGTTCTGCGGGTCAGGAACTTCATCGCGTGTCACCATCCATGGCCCGATGGGCCCGAACGTGTCCGCACTTTTTCCCTTGACCCACTGACCGCCGCGTTCCAGTTGAAACGCGCGTTCACTGACGTCGTTGATAACGCAATACCCGGCAACATAATCCAACGCATCGGCTTCATCGACGTATTGTGCGGTTTTACCGATCACCACACCCAGCTCTACTTCCCAGTCGGTCTTTTGCGAATTGCGCGGGATCAGAACCTGATCATCGGGGCCACATATTGCGGTTGTGGCCTTGAAAAACAGGATTGGTTCTTTGGGTACTTCCATGCCGGCTTCGGCGGCGTGATCGGAATAGTTCAGGCCGATACAAATGAATTTACCGACTTTGCCAACGCAAGGTCCGATACGGGTATCGCTTGGAATTTCCAGCAAAGTTGCCGGATCAATGTCGCGCAACTTTGCCATTGCGGCGTCCGACAGGTTTTCCCCCGACACATCATCAATATGCGGAGACAGGTCACGAATTATCCCGTCACCGTCCAGCATCGCCGGTTTTTCCTGGCCTTTGGCACCTATTCGCATTAATTTCATTTTGTTTTTCCCTCAGAGTTGAACTGGTTTGCGCGGCCGTTGCCCCGCCAGCGCGCGTGAAATATCTTGTGCAACCAGCCCCTGCAGGCGGCTGATGGCAGCGTCGGAAAACCAGGCAGCGTGCGGGGTTAGCAACAGGTTGGGCGCATCCCGTAGCGGCGAATCCGCTGGCAAAGGTTCGGCATGGAACACGTCCAGCGCTGCGCCCGCGATCACGCCATCACTCAACGCCTTTGCCAGATCATCCTCGACGATCAATTGCCCACGGGCACTGTTTATAATCATCGTGTGGCTTTGCATGGTTTCCAGCCGGGTCGTGTTGAAAAACCCGGTGGTTTGCTTTGTTCCCGGTGCGTGAAGTGACAGAATGTCAGATTTGCGCAGCAACGTGTCAGCGTCAGTCAGTGTCACACCTAATTCCAGAGCTTGTGCCGTGTCCAACCCCGGATCAGTGGCCAGAAACTGAAAGCCAAACCCTTTCAGACGGGCAAGAACAGCACGCCCGATCTGCCCCATGCCGAAAAATCCAAACGTCGTTTCGGAAAACGGTTTTAAAGGCCTGGCATTTGCCACCGCCGCCCATTCACCACGCCGGACCGAAGCATCAAGCGGCACCAGTTTACGCAGCAACGTCAGCGCGCTGGCAGCCGTATGGTCCGCAACCTCATCCGCGCAGTAATCAGGCACATAGCCAACATTCAGCCCGGCATCTTTTGCCGCAGCTAAATCAATATTGTCATAGCCCACGCCATAGCGGATCACCGTACCACCTGGTGCCATGGCCCGAGCAGCCTCCGCACCAAAAGGCGCGAACTGCACAGCAACGATGTCCGCGTCACTAACTGCGGCGGCAACGTCTTCGGCGGATTTGCATTGGTGGGCTGAAAACTCTGCGCCTGCGTCTTTTGCCGCAGCTTCCTCCTGCTCAAGGCTGGGGAAAGTATAGTCGGTGACAACAACGCGGGCGGTCATGATTGCCCCTCCAGATAATCGTGAATGATTTCCCCCGCCACCAGCGTAAAATCGGCGCGCCAAAAGAAACCTTCCAGCGGTTCAATTACCGGCAGGCGAAACACCGGCAGTTGCGCGTTCGCGCGTAATTCTACGGTGCAGGGGCCGCTCCAGGCCTCATGCACCGTTACATCCGTCAGCATTCGGGAGGTAATCTGCCGGATGGCGGGCCGACCATCAATGTGATCGACCGCTTTTAAATTCAGGTTGGTGGCGAAATCAAAATGTGGGCTCATGGCATCTGCGTCCACCGCGTTTTGCTTATAGGGCAGGGTGCCGGTGATCACGTCGATGCCGTTACGCTCCACCCCGCCGACAATCAGATCACCACGAAATTCAATAGAGGGCTGGCCCAGTTTTTTGGGCTGTCCATGCACTTCGCGCCCATGTGCTACGCCAATGTCAGAAGACAGCGCCAGATAGGGTGAATAGGCGCCTGCCAGATCACCCAAACGCGCACCGAACATCACGTTGGTCTCATTATAGGGGCCGATCCAGTCGGTGTCGTTCATTCGGTAAATGTGCACGCAGGCAACATCGCCAACCGGCTCCAGCGGTGGCGGCAACAAAAACGCCATCGCCTCCGGGTCGGTGCGCCAGTAAAGCGTCAGAATTTCCGCATTGCGAAACCGAAACGGAAACGGCGGGATCATCGGCGCGTCCCAGGGCGTGGAAAAGCCCGGGGCGCGGATGTCATCCTCGCTAGGGCGGGTAAGCCCATATTTTTGCGACTTGCTCATGCCGCCAACCTGCGCACAACATCTTCCTGCACGTCGATGCCCAGCCCCGGCGCGTCAATCGGGTAGGCCCAGCCATCCCGGTGCCAGATTTTTTCGGCAACCAGATCGTTCTGAACCACCACATCAAACGGTTTGAATTCAAAAATCTCGGTGTTGGGTGAGGCCAGCGACAAGTGTAGGCTGGCCGCGGTAGTTATCGCTGTAGACCAGGCGTGTGCGTTAACGACTTTACCGTGTTTAGTGGCCAGCGCATCGACCCGGCGGAAACCGGTAATGCCCTCAACCCGGGCCGGATCAACGCCGTATACTTCAACCGCCTGCACAAATTCCATCTGGCGGCGATAACCTGCTTCGGTAAACTCGCGTTCACCGCTGGCAATACGAACATCAGTGCTTGCAGCAAGTTTCTGATAACCCGCATCATCGGTTGGATATAACGGCTCTTCATACCAGCCGATGCCATATTCGCCCATCCGGTTGGCCACACTAATAGCGGTGTCCACATCCCAGCGAACGCCATTGCCAATATCAACAAGAATTGCGGCGTCATCGCCCAGCGTTCCGCGAAGGGCGCGGATGAAACTGACATCGGTATCAGGATCGCCGCCGATATTGCTCTCACCTTTTTTGGCAAATCCCAACTTGCAGGATCGGAACCCGGCTGCAAAATATCCTTCCACCTCGGCTACACAGGCCGCTTCGCCGTTTTTGTTGATGTGGGACGACGCATTAGCCAACAGACGGTCACGCTTCAGCCCGCCGAACAGTTCGTAAAGCGGCTTACCCGCCACCTTGCCGCGGATATCCCACAACGCCATATCAATCCCCGAGATTGCCAGTGAAGCGATGCCGCCTTCTCCATACCAAAACACATGGCGGCGCATTTTT
>VAPK010001317.1_pt1 | contig 13729 bp, 14 predicted proteins | sample 3395031 | NCBI WGS metagenome assembly VAPK01 (sample SAMN08290443, study PRJNA428436) | hydrothermal vent metagenome | isolation source: Deep-sea hydrothermal vent chimney 1 | place: Pacific Ocean: Juan De Fuca Ridge | reverse complement strand
CGAAGGCACATCAGGCATCGACGAAAAAGCCGCGCGCTAGCGGGATATACGCCCCAACATATGTAGATAACCAAGTGCCGCGATCGTTGCCGCGTCCCGGATGCTGCCTTGCCGGATCATTTCCAGAACCGTGCCAATGGGAAATGCCGCAGTTTTCATGCCCTGTTCTTCGACCTCTCGTTCGATGGTGCCATGGGTTAATTCCGTCGCCACAAACATATGGCAGCGTTGCCTGACCAATCCGGCAGCCACAAAGATTTCGCCCAGCGGTGCCATGCTCCCGGCCCGCAATCCGGTTTCTTCCGCCAGCTCGGCATGGGCCGCTTCAACCGGGTCAGCGTCTGGCCTATTTTCCCAAACCCCCAGTGGTACTTCCCATAAACGTTCCCCGACAGGGTACCGGTATTGTTCAACCAGTTGAATGCTGCCATCGCCATGTACCGGCACGATCAAAGAAAAATCCGGCTTATCAATAAACCCGTATATTCCCTCATGCCCGTCGGGGAACTGAATGGCATCTTCCCACACCTTCATCCACTTGTTTTCATAAACGATTTTACGGCTCAACCTGACAATCTCAGCGCCCATATTATCTCCGTTCCTAAAATATCCCCGCCGGAGGCTCCGACTTATAACTTTGAGGAAATCACCCCGGTATTGAACCCACCCATGCGCAATTCACCAAACAGGCGCTGATATTCGATCTTCGGGCAGCGATTTTGGATCACCGACAGTCCGGCTGCTTCTGCCTTAGTCGCGGCCTCAGCATGTTCCACCCCGATCTGCATCCAGATTGTTTGTAGATCCGGCAGAACCTCAATTGCCTGATCTACAATTGCCGGTACCGCATCCGGGCGGCGAAAAATATCCACCATGTCGACTTTTGCACCATCAGGGATATCCGCCAGTGAGGCACGTATTTCTTCGCCAAACAGCATCTTACCGGCATGGCCCGGATTGACCGGGATCACCCGGAAGCCTTTCAGGCCAAGGTAGCGGGCAACAAAGAAGCTGGGGCGTACCGGGTTCATCGAAACACCGACACAGGCGATGACTTTCGTGCGTTGCAGTATCTGCCTTAGATATACATCGGAATAGGACATGGGCACACCTTAGCAACGCTAAGCAAAAGAAAAAAGCGCCCGATCTGTTTGGACCGGGCGCCAGTTACGGAACGAGGGACAGTGAAACCGGGTGGGGTGTTCCAGACCCGACCCACTATGATATGTAGTGTGCCGGGGTTGTTCTGGAAGGGCTGGTAAGCAAGTTGTGATCAGCCTGCGGCGCTAAGCGTCCAGTATCCCGGGCCAGTGCATATCTGCCGAGGCAACATAACCGGGGATATCCTTTTTCCAGCGCCGGCGCACGCCTTTGGAAAAGTTCAGATACAGTTTGTCTTCGTTTATCGTCCAGGCTTCTGGCACAGTCGAGGCAATATATCCCTGGGACATTGCATAGGCGCAGTAGCCACCATATCGCGGGGCAAAGGCCCTTGGATCAGTTTCAAATGCGGCCAGATTCTCAGCCGAGGCGAACCGCCACATCGAGCCCATCCATTTCAGCATATGTTCATCGGTGCCGTCCACCGGCTTACCCTCAGTGAAGTACCCCACCGGGTCATAGCCACTGATCGCGGTACCTTCGGTGTTAAACACAGGCGCACTGGCGGCGAGTGCCAGCCGCGGCAGCAGTGTTGTGCCAAGGGCGGCAACGGACAGGGTAAGAAAACGTCTGCGATTGGTCATTGGGGTCTCCTGAAGCCAAAATTGTTGACCACAGGTTAGTGCGAAAATCGTGCTGTCATAACCCGCTTGCCGCTAATGTGACCGTATGTAACATTTTGCGCGCCGGTTTCAGCGTTGCCCTGTGGCATAAAGCGCAACGGCGGCTGCGTTGGACACATTCAGCGAGCCAAACCCACCACTTGGCGAAATTGTGACCAGCTGATCGCAGGTTTCGCGGGTCTTTTGGCGCAGGCCCGGCCCCTCTGCCCCCAGAACCAAGGCCACGGGTCGGCCTTTTAGTTCAGTGACAGCCGTTTCCAGCGTTGTTTCCGCCTCACCTGTCAGGCCCAGCACGGTATAGCCCATGCCCTGTAGCTTGGTCATGGCATCGGCCAGATTACGCACCCTGAGATAGGGTTGGCGTTCCAGCGCCCCGGATGCGGTTTTGGCCAGCGCCCCGGTTTCGGGTGCGGCGTTGCGGGCGGTGGCGATAACGGCGCGGGCGCCAAAAACTTCGGCAGAGCGCAGGATGGCCCCGACATTGTGAGGGTCGGTCACCTGATCCAGCAGCACCACGACGGGCACCTGCCCTTCCACGGACAGGCAGCGTTCTTCCAGTGAGCCCCAGTTCAGCGCCTTGACCTCAAGTGCGGCCCCCTGATGCACCGAGCCCGGATCAAGCGGGGCGGCAAATTTGCGCGGGTCTGACAGCTCTGGTTCCAGCCCGCAGGCATCAATTGCCTCTGACAGTTTATCCAACGCGTTTTTGGTGACCACCAGTCGCAGTTTTTGACGGTCCGGGTTCAGCAGTGCGTCGCGCACCGAATGTAACCCGAACAGCCAGATGGTTTCCGCCGCCGAGGCCCGGCGATCCTGTTCTTTCTTGATGACCCATTTGGGTTTTTTCATGTGCCTGCCGCCCTGATTTTTCTGCGCGTCAGACAATGCGCCCGGATGGGCGGCCCTGCAAGCCAATTTCGCCTTGACGCATGCCGGAGCGAGCGCTATTCCCGCCTTCGTTGGGCGACAGGCCGCAAGGTGTGGCAGGGGACTGTAACTCCCTCGCGGAGACGCACGCCTGGTTCGATTCCAGGGTCGCCCACCATTTCCAACAGCTTTAAGGTCGCTAATTCTAATATTCTTTGAACATCGCAGTTTTGAACATCTCAGTGTTCGTTCGGTCCTTACACCCTAATTTACCATTTCACGCTCGGGCTTATTGACCCAGATTTCGCTGGCATCAGTTGGCAATTCCAAGCGACCAAATAAATTTTGGCCTTCGTCAATCTGTCAAATTCGCAAATGGTGCCCGCGGCCGGACTCGAACCGGCACGGCCTTTCAGCCGAGGGATTTTAAGTCCCTTGTGTCTACCATTCCACCACGCGGGCCAGAATTGGCGGGACAATAGCCAACCCGCCCCCCATGTAAACCCGTGTAAAGGTGACAACAGCCGCTAAAGTCGATTTATTCCAGCTTCGTCTTGACGCCCACCTACACATCGGTGAACTTCACCCCATGTTTCCAATCCGCGACCATAACCCGTCCGAATCGCAGCCCGTCGTAACGCTGACCCTTATCGCCATCAATGTGGTGGCTTTTCTGGTCTATTCGGCGCTTTACACCGATGACGCCGCCCTTAGCGGTTTTTATCAGGAATGGGCCATGATCCCGGCGCAAATATCCGCTGGCGACGGGTACTACACCCTGTTCAGCTCATTGTTTATCCACGGTGGCATCATGCATCTGGGCGGTAACGTCCTGTTCTTATGGATTTTTGGCGACAATCTAGAGGATGAACTGGGCCATTTCGGATTTCTTGTCTTCTACCTGCTTTGCGGTCTTCTGGCGGATGTTGCCCAGATCGCAGCCGACCCCAATTCACTGGTCCCCACAGTAGGCGCTTCCGGCGCCATCGCAGGTGTCATGGGGGGCTACCTCTTGCTGTTCCCAAAAGCCCGCGTTGACGTGTTGTTCATCTTTATTATCATCTTCAAAGTGTTCCCAATGCCCGCCTGGGTCATGCTGGGTGTGTGGTTCGCCCTGCAACTGTTCAGCGGCATAGGGTCTGACATATCGGGGGGCGGTGTCGCCTACTGGGCTCATGCCGGTGGCTTCGTTGCAGGCTTGTTATTTGTGCTGCCAGTCTGGCTGCACAAAGGTGGTGCAAAGTTTTGGCAAAAGACAGAAGGCCGTCCAGACCACCCGGTTGCCAAATACCGCAATGTCCGCAGCAACATTCCTAAGGTTCGCAAAGGCCGATGACCAGCTTGACCTGCCATTGTGGGGCGGTGAAACTGGAGATCTCAGGACCAATTGACCTTGAAAACGTTTATCGCTGTGATTGTACGTATTGTGCGCGTCGCGGTGCAATAATGATGGCGATACCCAAAGAAAATGTTCGAATAGTTCAAGGCAAAGATGCCCTGACTTACTATAAATGGGGCACAAACACTGCCAAACACTACTTTTGCAGCACCTGCGGTATCTACACCCATCACCGGCGTCAGGTTAATCCAATGGAATTCGGTCTGAATGTCGCCTGCCTTGACGGGTTGAACCCCCGCGACCTAGGCGACGTCCCCTGGCCCGCCGTTTCGCATCGCTGAATTCAATCAATTAATATGGCCAACATTTTAATTATCATCCTGCCACTGATCCTGCTGGTGGCGACGGGCTGGGCCACCACCCGCGCTGGTCTGCTCAATGCTGACGACTGGCAGGGAATTGAGAAATTCAGCTTCAAAGTCCTGATCCCGGCCCTTTTGATCCGGGCCATCTACCGCTCGGATATTTCCCTGTCCATTGCGGGGCCCTATGTGGTGGCGCTGGTCCTTACCGTGGCGACTATGGGTCTGCTTACCCTGACGCTGCGGCCGGTTATTAACCGTACCCACCTGCCCAATACAGACCTGTCCAGTATGTTTCAGGCCACCACCCGCTGGAACGGCTTCATCGTCCTGCTGATTGCCGCGCAATTATACGGCGACGCCGGGCTTGGCATTGTCGCCATTGCCATGGCCGCCCTTATACCCCTGATAAACATTGGCAATATCGCTGTTCTGTCGACCCTGCACACCCGGACCGGTGGTATGAAAGGCGTCGCCACTACCGTTGCAAGCAACCCTTTAGTGATCGGCAGCCTGACCGGGTTGGCGATCAACTTTTCAGGGCTGACAATCCCTGAAACCATCGACACCACCCTTGATCTGATCGGACGAGGCGCGTTGGCCATCGGGCTTTTGGTGATCGGGGCCGGGTTTGACTGGCAACGCCTGTTGCGCCCATCCGCGCCGGTGTTCTGGGGGGTCGTGGTCAAGCTGGCCATGGCACCGGCTCTGATGTATTTGCTGGCCAACTTGTTTGGTCTGAACAGCCTTCAAACCATATGCGGCATGTTGGTGGTATCAGCCCCGACCGCCGCCAACGGCTATATCGTCGCCAAACAAATGGGCGGCAATGCCGACCTTTATGCAGATACCATGAGCTGGCAACTGGTGCTATCAATTGTAACCATCCCGGTGATGATCGCTTTCGCTGGCCCCGGCTAAACGCCTGATCAGACGTCGCGGATGATCTTTGCAAACTGATCAAATATCGGTTCATTCGCGCAGATAATCTCGCCGCTTTCCAGAATATCCGCACCCGGTTCAATTGGCTCCACCAATGCACCGGATTCCCGCGCAATCAATATACCCGCCGCCATATCCCAGGACTGCAAACCCCGTTCCCAAAATCCGTCATAACGCCCCGCCGCGACATAAGCCAAATCCAGCGCCGCCGCCCCCCAGCGCCGCAAACCCGCACATGTCGGCATCAGGCGCGCAATCTCTTGCAGGTTCTCTGGCAACCCGTCACGCCCGGCAAACGGTACCCCTGTGGAAAACACGCATTCAATCAGACGCTTACGGGAAGACACCCGCAAACGGCTTTCATTCAGGAACGCGCCCTGACCTTTTTCAGCCGTGAACATTTCATCCTTGCTCGGGTCATAAATAACGGCTGATACGATTTCACCCTTGAATTCCAGCGCGATCGATACCGCCCAGTGCGGCATCCCGTGCAGGAAATTTGTGGTGCCATCCAGCGGGTCAACAATCCAGCGCCGGGTCGGATCTTCGCCCTCCTCGGCTTCGCTTTCTTCGCCAACCCAGCCGTAATTCTTGCGTGCCCCCATCAGTTCTTCTTTGATGATCTCTTCAGCGGCAATATCCGCCTTGCTGACAAAATCCGCCGCACCTTTCAGGGACACCTGCAGGTTTTCGACTTCCCGAAAATCCTTCGCCAAAGACCGCCCCGCAATACGCGCGGCTTTGATCATTAAATTAAGGTTCGCACTGCCCTGCATTTTCCGGCACTCCTGATTGTCAGGGGATGCGTATAGGCGCGGGTTGGTTTGAAGCCAAGGGGGAATACCGCACCCTATCCACGCTGTAACTTCACCGGAATGGTTTTCGCCAGCCGCAGCAAATGCGCCATAAATGGCTTGGTGGTGTCATCACTGCGGGTCGCCGCATAAAGACGCCGGGTCAGGCCGTCTTTGGTGATCGGACGGGTGATATAATCGGAATGGTACCGAACCTCGCGCAATACCCAGTCCGGTAGCACCGAGATCCCGCGATTAGACGCAACCAGCAGCAATATTACCGCTGTCAGTTCCACCTGCCGCACGCCGCGCGGTTCCACTTTAGCGGGCGTCAGAAGCTGGCTGAATATATCCAGCCGCGCGCGCTCTACCGGGTAGGTGATCAGCATTTCATCGCGAAAATCAAGCGCCTCAACGAACGCCTTGGCCGCCAGCGGATGGGTTGAGGCGGCCACAAAAACCGGCTCATAATCAAACAGCGGTGAAAACTCGATATCCTGCAACTTCTCCGGATCAGAAGACACCACCAGATCAACCTCTTCGCGTGCCAGTGCTGGTAGCGCTTCAAACGCCAGTCCCGGGCGAATATCCACATCCACATCAGGCCAGGCTTTGCGGAACTCTTCCAGCACCGGGAACAGCCACTCAAAACAGGCGTGGCACTCAATCGCGATATGCAGGCGCCCGGATTTTCCCGATTGCAATCCGGCAAATTCATCCTGCAACGCTGCCACCTCCGGCAGCACTTTCTCAGCTAACTTCAGCACCTTCATCCCGGCAGCAGACAGTTTCAGCGGCTTGGTCCGCCTCACAAACAGCTCCACCCCGGTCTGATCCTCGAGCCCCTTCACCTGATGCGACAGCGCCGATTGGGTGATGTTCAAAACATCCGCTGCGCGCGCCAAACCGCCTGCTTCGTGGATCGCTTTGATGGTGCGAAGATGTCGAAATTCTATGTGCATTTTATCGCTTTGTTCATGATGTTAATGAGAATTATGAATTTGTCTCACATAACGCACCATGGCACAAGGGTTGAAGCAAAAAGGACAAAGTGACGCCGATGGCCCGTATTTCATTCGAATTTTTTCCGCCAAAATCACTGGATGCATCGTTTCGCCTCTGGGACACCGTGCAAACACTTGCCCCGTTAAACCCGGAATTTGTATCTGTCACCTATGGTGCGGGCGGCACCACCCGCAAACTGACCCACGAAGCGGTGGGCACCATTCAAAAGAACTACGGGTTGAAGGTCGCAGCGCACCTGACCTGCGTTGACGCAACCAAAGCAGAAACCCTGGGAATTGCTGATAACTATGCAAAAAGCGGTGTAACTGACATCGTAGCGCTTCGCGGTGACGCCCCCGCTGGTAAGCGCCACTTTACCCCGCACAAAGAAGGTTTCACCAACACGCCGGAACTAATATCCGCCCTCGCCAAAACCGGAAAATTCAATATCCGCGTCGGCGCCTACCCCGACCGCCACCCGGATGCGGCCGATGACAATGCCGACGTCGACTGGCTGAAACGGAAAATCGACGCTGGCGCAAATTCCGCCATCACCCAGTTTTTCTTTGAGGCTGACACATTTTTCCGCTTCCGTGATCGCTGCACAACCGCCGGCATCACCGCCCCGATCATCCCCGGCATCCTGCCCATCGAAAACTTCAATGGGGTCAAAGCCTTCGCCAAACGCTGCGGCACCGGGGTGCCTGGATGGCTGGATGACGCGTTCACCAAAGCCACCCGCGATGACCGCCACGACCTGCTGGCCACTTCTGTTTGCACAGAACTTTGCACCGATCTGATTGAAGGCGGCGTAGAAGATCTGCATTTCTACACATTAAACAAACCGCAACTGACTCGCGAAGTCATCCACGCGCTGGGCCTCGCCCCAGACATCGCGCTGGAAAAAGTCGCCTAAACCCTTCTTCTTTTCATAAATACCTGCGCCGCAGGCAAATCGCCCGAAGGGCAAAAAATAATTGCGCGCAGCGCGCCCGCTAATCCAAGTCTACGCCAACCACACTACTGTGAAAACTCTCCGACGGGTCCACCCCAATCACCCGTTTGGTCCGGCGCACAAATATCAGGCTCCATCCGTAAAGGTTCCCAACCGAACGCGCATTCACATCACAATCATACCGCTCTCGCCACCCTTCAGGCAGCTGTACGCCACACCCGGTCAGCTTTTCCATCATCCAGACAAACGGAATGTTCGATAAAGGCCGCGCTGCCTCATATCCGCCCAGCTGACCACCAATATCGCCGTGTACTCCCCTGAACCAAACCTGTTCAACCACACCTTCCCAACCGGGAACCGTAGCCCAAAGGACTGGCGCATAAGTATCGCGGGTTTCTTGAATCGCAAGCGCGTGAAATCCATGCCGGATGCTTGAGCCAAGACTGGGTGAATGAAATTCGTGCTGGCTCTGGGAATAACGCCCCATTATCGGGAAACGGTTGCCCAGGGCTTTCACAGTGTCCCAGACCCCGACCATTTCGATCTCAGTCGAGCCATAGCAGTGATCTTTGCAAAATGCCTTAGCCGCCTCGCTGTCCGGGTCCTGCTGATAGTGCCGGTAAATCTGGCGAATATTGCGCACTGTGGCGCATTCCCGGCGCAACAGCCCAACCCGGTCAATCACACCCGCCAACGATCGCACCGCATAGGCCCCGCGCGAATAGCCCAGCAAAAATATCCGGTCCCCCGGTCGATACCGCGACGCAATAAACCCGTAAGCGCGGCGGATTTGTTTGTTGATCCCGCGCCCCTCAGCGACATTGATCGCATCGCGCCAGGTCCGCCACTGCACGCCTTGCTCATAACGGATCGACATCTGCCGCGTGGAAGATGCCTCACATAACAGTCGGTATGTCAGCCCGGCATTGGTTTCAAACCCTGGCACCAGCGACGACATAGTACCGTCCAGAATAACGATATGGTCGACCCGCCCCCGCTTATGTGGCGCAGTGGTGGTCTGAACCGTAGGGCCAAGCCGCAGCCAGCCACGAAGTTTCTTATTCAGCTGCAATATTCAATTCATTCAACATTTGCCAGATCCGCAATGGCGTAAACGGCATGTCCACTTTCTCAATGCCGCGCGCCCAAACCGCGTCCTGCACTGCGTTTGCGACAGCCGCCAGCGCGCCCACCGTTCCGGCCTCTCCACAGCCTTTCATCCCCATAATATTCGCGGTTGAAGGCACCGGTTCACTGACGAATTTCATCCACGGTATATCAGCAGCCCTCGGCATTGCGTAATCCATGAATGTGCCGCTTAGCAACTGCCCTTCATCGTCATAAACCGCGCGCTCACATATCGCCTGACCAATGCCCTGCGCCACACCGCCATGCACCTGACCTTCGGCCAGCATCGGATTGATAAGATTACCAAAATCGTCCGCAACAGTGTATTTTTCAACTGTCACTTCACCGGTACCCGGGTCAATTTCAACTTCCGCAATATGCGCCCCGTTCGGATATGACCGCCCCGGCAATTCCGCCCTTTCATGCACAAGCAGCAAATCCTCACGCCCCTTGGCGCGGGCCATATCGGCCACTTCCAGCATGGTAGGCGTCAGGTTCGATCCTTCGGCGCGGAACGTCTCATCATCAAATGAAATCTTATCCTCAGGTACCCCCAGTTCCTTTGCCAGAAACCCGGTAAACCCCTTCACAATCGACGCCACAGTCGCCAGTGTCGCATTATTTTGCGTGGTGGCAGAACGCGACCCGCCAGTGCCGCCGCCCCTGGCAATCCGATCACTATCGCCCTGAATTACGGTGATCATATCAGCCGGAATACCGCTTTGATCCGCCAAAAACTGCGCAAATACCGTTTCATGCCCCTGCCCGTTTGATTGGGTGCCAACGTATAGCAAAACATTCCCGTCATCCCTGAATTCGACCTCTGCACCCTCAGAGGCATCGCCCAATATCGCCTCAAGATAATAACAAAGCCCGATCCCACGCAGCTTACCCTCCGACTCACTTGCCGCCTTACGTCCCGCAAACCCGTTATAATCAGCCTCAAGCACGCCGCGATCCAGCACTTTGTTGAAATCGCCAACATCATACAGCTCACCGGTTACCGCCCGGTAAGGAAACGCCGATACCGGGATAAAATTTCGCCGTCGCAGTTCCAGCGGGTCCACGCCCAGCTTACGGGCAGCAAAATCCATCATCCGTTCCAGAACATATATCGCCTCTGGTCGCCCCGCACCGCGGTAGGCGTCAACACAAACCGTGTTGGTGAAAATCCCCTTCACCGCCAGCCATACAGTCGGAATATCATAGGTGCCGCTTAGCACTTTGTAGAACAGCTCAGTCTGGATTGCCTGCGCAAAAATCGAATTATATGCGCCCAGATTACTAAGCGTGTTCACCCGATAACCGGTTATTCTAAAATCAGAATCAAACGCCAGCTCACATACTGAAACCAGATCACGCGCGCCATTATCGGTCTGCATCGCCTCGCCGCGCTCAGACATCCAGCGCACCGGACGATCCAGAACCCGCGCCGCTTCTGCCACCACAAAATATTCCGGGTAGGGCATCCCCTTCATGCCAAAACCGCCACCAACATCCGGGTTGGTAACCCGCACCCTGTCTTCATCAAACCCAAAAGCCCGTGCCATCCGGGTCTTCATATCCCAAACACCCTGGCCACCAAAAGACAGATGCACCCGCCCATCCGACCATTTGGCAAAACATCCCCGCGGCTCCAGTGAATTCACAATCAACCGGTTATCTTCAATTTCCATGGTGATATGATGTTTGGCCGTCGCAAACGCCGCCTCGGTCGCGGCCTGATCGCCAACCGCCCAGTCAAATGCCACGTTTTCAGGGGCAACCGGGTGAATTTCCGGCCCACCGGGAACTGGCGTCACATGCGGTGTCAGCTCAATAAAATCAAACTCAATCAGCTCGGCGGCGTCCAATGCCTGGCCCATGCTGTCAGCGACAATGCAGGCAATCGCCTCGCCTACAAAACGCACACGGCCATCAGCCAACATAGGGCGTAACGGCGCGGCCCCCATAGTGCCATCTTGGTTTTTCACCTGCATCGACTGAATATCTGTGACCATCCCAGCCGATTTCAGATCATCCATGGTTACAATCAGATGCACCCCGTCCGAAGCGCGCGCCGCCTCAAGATCAAGGCCGCTTATCTCCGCGTGTGCCACCGGTGAGCGAAAAAAGTATGCATAAAGAGCACCTTTGGGCGTGATGTCGTCAACATACCGACCCTGACCAGTCAGAAAGCGAACATCTTCAACCCGCTTAACCGGCTGACTTTTACCAAACTTTTCCAAAATACACTCCGCTAGGCCATTTTGGTAAATCTAGCGGCGATCGCGCGGGTGTCCAGTGTCAGAGCATCAATTCGGCCACCGTTTCGACGCTTAAATTGCCGTAGCCATTAAACCGGGTGGCCAAACTGGCCGAATAGGCCCCGAGGCCGTGGAACATCACATAATCCCCCTCGGCCAGATCATCTGGCAGGTTTACCTCTTCAGGCAGGCAATCAAGGCTGTCGCAGGTCGGTCCAAAAACCACGCGCGGGCGCAAATCACCTGACATCACACGCCTATCAGCGGCAATCACATCAATCCGGTCAATCGGCCCGACAACCGGATGCTCGGCTAACCCGCCATATAAACCATCATTCAAAAACACATGGACCCCATCGCGGATCGCTTTGACCCGGGTGGCAAGCGAAAAACTGTCCCCCACCATGCCACGCCCCGGCTCACATAGCAGTCTTGGCACATCGTCACCAAAGGCTTCTTCCGTTACCCGATCAATCAACGCAAAAATCTGCTCCAGTGCTGGTTCCGCCGCCGCCAAACGATGCGAAGGAAACCCCCCGCCCACATTCAGCCTGGAAATACGAACGCCGGCACCCGCCGCAATCTCGGCCGCCGCGCGGATATAGGCGTCCCACACGGCGGGATCATGGCACTGTGTTCCCGGATGAAATGTCAGCGACGGCGTGTAACCAAATGATTTCACCCGCCCCAGCAAAACGCCCGCCGCAACCTTATCCGCGCCAAATTTTTCACCAAAATCATAGGCCGCACCCTTTACCGGCAACTTAAACCGCACGGCAATCTCGCACCCCGCCGCCGGCACCTGTGCCACCAGTTTGTCCAGCTCGCTCAGACTATCCACCGAATAGGACTTGACCCCCAGCGCCACCGCATGGGCAATTTCCGTCACCGAACGCACCGGATTATTGTAATGCATCACCGCATTTGGAGCGACACGCGCCACCAAATCCATTTCCACAGGCGAAGCCACATCAAACGCATTTATTCCCGCCGCCACAAGGTTGGACAACACCACCTCATCCGGATTGGATTTGACTGCATAGGTTACTAATCCCGGAAAACCCTGCGAAAACCGCGCAGCTTTGGCTTGCAACGCCGCCGGAGAAAAGAAAACCACTGGCAGATCCGGCTGATGCACCTGCAAAAATTCCGATGGGCTGGCCCACAGCGTTTTCTCAATTCTCATCAACTCACCTCATGTATTTACGCTTGTTTTCCCTATTCCATCGCTAAATACCGGTGATTTCACCCATAATATCTGTTGTTTTGCTGGTATTTTTCGTTAAAATACCCACAAAACGGACAATTTCACATGAATGACCTCGACCAAAAAATTCTGACCGCCCTCGCCGCTAACAGCAGCACGCCCACGTCACAACTGGCACGCCGCTTTGATGTGGCACGCTCCACCGTGCAGGCCCGCATAGAACGCCTTGAAAACACAGGCGTAATCGCGGGCTACACAATCAAGCTCGGCAACGTCGCTCTCGCACGCCGGATCAAAGCGACAGCCCTCGTACAAATTGAACCCCGTTCCAACGCCGCCGTGGTCCAGCGCCTAAGCGCGATCCCGGAAATAGAGGTTGCCCACACCACCACCGGGCGCTTCGATCTGATCCTGCAAATCGCCGCCGAAACCACCGCAATTCTCGACGAAATACTGGATCGTATCGGCATGATCCCCGGCGTCAAAGGCTCAGAAAGCCTGATCCACCTGACCACCAAGTTCGACCGCGCTGTCTGACCCAAAGGCAACGCCTTACGGCGTCACTGCTTTTTATCATTGGCTGGGCGCGCCCACCCCTTTCCCTTCGCCTGCCTTTTCGCTAGACGATCCCGACACCAAACACCGCACGGGAAGCCCAGCATGGCTATGGAAAAAACATTCGACGCATCTGAGGCCGAAAAACGTATTTATCAGGCGTGGGAAGACGCGGGCGCGTTCAAAGCCGGGGCCAACGCTGCACCCGATGCCGAGACTTTCAGCATCATGATTCCGCCCCCCAACGTCACCGGCGCATTGCATGTCGGCCACGCCTTCAACAACACCCTGCAAGACATCCTGATCCGCTGGCACCGGATGCAAGGGTTTGACACGCTCTGGCAACCCGGCACCGACCACGCCGGCATCGCCACCCAATTGCAGGTGGAAAAGATGCTGGCGGCTGAGGGCAATGAAAGCCGCGCACAAATGGGCCGCGAAGCCTTCATCGCCAAGACCTGGGAATGGAAAGAAAAATACGGCGCCACCATCATCAATCAGCTCAAACGCCTTGGCGCGAGCTGTGACTGGGACCGCACCGCCTT
>VAPK010046474.1_pt1 | contig 13730 bp, 12 predicted proteins | sample 3395031 | NCBI WGS metagenome assembly VAPK01 (sample SAMN08290443, study PRJNA428436) | hydrothermal vent metagenome | isolation source: Deep-sea hydrothermal vent chimney 1 | place: Pacific Ocean: Juan De Fuca Ridge | reverse complement strand
TCTTACTTGGTTGCCATTATCTAAAAAATATTGGAAAGATGACTTGATTGCTGGTATTAACTGTATCTCTATTGATGTGCGAATCATATTGAACTATTGTTCTTTTTTTAGAAGTACAATGTTTTCTCAATGCAATATGATTTGCCAATGTACCCGTTGGCATAAAAATGGCTTTTTCTTTCCCCAGTGCTAATGCTACTTTCTCTTCAAATTGATGTATCATCCCTCCTAGCCCATAAGAATCTGGTTCAAAATTTTTCTCATGAGAGAGTTGTTCTAATAATTGGGAGTACAATGTCGGCGAAAGGTCTAAACCGTCTCTAGTGAAATTTACAGGTACATATTTATGAAGTAATTCTTCTATATCCTTAGAATTCCCTGAACTCGCTAAACTAACCTTCGGAAGAAAAGGTATTGCTGTGGCTACAGCGGCATTTGTTATAAATTCTCTTCGTTTCATTTTTAGTGTTTATTATTTACCATGAGGATCTAAATCTGGCAATTTTTTACCCTTTTTTAAATAATCATCAAACCATTGTTTGGCTAAAGCATCTACTTCTGAGTTGAACTCAGACAGTCCATGATTCCCTCCTTCAAATAAAACTAAGCGATGAGGGATTTTATTCAACAAAAATGCTTTTGACAAATCTAATGCCATTTCAGGAACCACACGCCAATCAGCGGTACCATGAATCATTAAAACAGGGGTGGTTTTAGACATATTCTCCACTTGAGAAATGGCTGAACGGTCATTTATTGCTTTCGATTTATTTTCTGCATAATTAGGAATGTTTTTATAATAGACAGATTCTATTGTATCCTTTCTTGTCCTAATCCACAAACGTAAATCACTTAATCCTCCGCCTACAACAGCCGCTTTAAACCTATTTGTTTTTGTCAATGCCAAATAAGTCATCATACCACCTCTTGACCATCCATAAATTCCCATTTTTGTAGTATCAGCAGTTTTTAAATTATCGAAAAGCGGAATTAAATTCAACACATCATTCACATCTTTTCCTCCAAATTCTTCTTTCCCTTCTCCCCCATCATTTCCACGATACTGACTCGCAGCAACAACATAACCCCAAGAAGCTACTCTCGCTAAAATAAATACTGCTTTTTTATTGCTTAGTTTACCAAACTCTTTATTTCCACCTCGGTTATATACTACACAAGGGTATTTTTTTTTATTCTTGGGCTGCACCAAATACCCTTTAATTTTTAACCCGTCACTTTCATAAGTTATTTTTTCAATGGTAACTCCATTTAAATATTGAAACTTTTCTTGAAGCTTCCCATCCTTAAAAACAATATTGGAAATAGCGACATCCTTTTTCCAATCGTATTCTTGCCTGTCAATTATTTTTCCGTTTTGAGCATTTAAGTTAAAACTAATCAATAAGACTAAAAAAAAGAGTGTGTTTTTCATTGTTAAATATTTATATATTATCGTAAACTGCTCGTTAGTAATTCTTCTAAATCAATTTCTTTACCATCTAAAATAAGTCTTTTGCTTCCTTTTAAATTGACGATATCTTCTATAGGATTTTTATCCAACATCAAAATATTTGCTTTAAATCCCTTTTTTATTTTCCCGAATTTAAATCCGTAAGCCTCATTAAAATTAGAAGTGCTTGTTGCGATAACCTCTCTATTTGACAGCCCTATTCTACGTAATACTTCCAATTCTTGATGCAAAGAAATTCCTGGCATAGAACCCCAAACATCCGTTGCACTTCCTGATAAATACTGTGCTCCGTTACTATAATAAATCTTTTCTATCATTAATTCTTGCTTTCCTAATTTCTGATACGCTTTTAGCTCTTCAACCGGATAGTTATGTTTTCCTGTTAAGGTATCAGCTGGTCGATTGATGTCTTTTATATCAATAATTTGTGCAACTTTTTCTTTCCAAGGATTCTTACTAAAAGGCATATCTAAATAAAGCAATGCAAAGGTTGGCTGAATGTACGAATTAGAATTTCCTAATCTTTTTGCATGATTTAATAATGACGTATTCGTAGAGTCTAAATTAGTCAACATTTTGTAATACCTCCATTTCGGACTCCCTAAATCATTACTAAAAGGCTCAGCAGCTACTTTTTTAGCCAACGTATCTGGTGCAACATCTAAAGAATAACGTGTCGTATGTACAAAAGAATCTATACCAAGCTCCATTCCTTTTTCATAGCTTGTATAACCTAATTCGCCTATAGTACCCATTCCGTATTTCTTAGCTTCTGTTTGAGCCAATTCAACTTGAGATGGATTTAAACCGTACATAATCAATAAAACTTCTGCTCCGTTTTTAGCATGTTTTTCAATCGTCTTAATAACCTCATCATCAGAAATGGGAGTTTCGCCAACTTCTCTCAACATATGTACATTTGGTGAAGGATTTGAATCGTGGTAAAAAACACCTCTCCGTGAACTTTCAACACCTACAACATCGGTAATACCCATATATAGAAAAGCATTTGCATAATTTTGGTTATTAATTACAGCAAAACCATCTGTCAACCCTGGTGTAATAAACTTACCTGTTGCATCAATAATATTCTTTTGCTCACTTGATATTGTAGCGGCATCAACAATACCAAAAATAGTATCTGCTTTTATTAAGATTGCTTTATTTTGAAGATCATTTGTTGACAATCCGTTATTCGATAAATCTAGGATAGTTCCTCCTTTAATTATAAGATCTACTTCATAAATTTTCGTATTATTTTCTGAACAACTCATAAAAGTTACCACAGAAAAAATTAAGTACGTTAAATAATGTTTCATTATTGAATTTTAAGTCTTGTAAATATAAATTAAAGTTTAATACATTAATAACTTAACACTATATTTTTAACTTTGTAATCAAAACAGAAAGTATGTTAAAACTAAAAATCATTCTTGTCCTTTTTATACTTATCGGATTAACCTCTTGTAGCAGTACAAACTTTACAAAACACCAAAAGCAATACATTACCAGTAAAGGTATTTCAAAACCCATGCGAGTCTATCTGATTACTAACAAAAAAGATTCTATTTTATTAAGAGAGAAAAGTACTTATATAAAACCAAACCCTAAAAATAAAATTTTACAAACATTTTCTAAAAGGCTGATTACAACTGTTAGAGACAGTTCTTCATTAGGTGTCGGTATTGCAGCACCTCAAGTTGGTATTCTTAAAAACATTATTGTTGTACAACGGTTAGATAAAGACAATGAGCCTTTTGAGGTTTATTTAAATCCTATCATAAAGTATTATTCAAAACAAAAACGTCCTTGTCCCGAAGGCTGCCTTTCAATACCTAACAAACGTGAAATTACTTTAGACAGATCGTATGAAATTAGAATAGAATACGACAAACTTGACGGAACACATCATTCTGAAAAAGTAGAAGATTTTGTCTCAGTAATTTTTCAACATGAAATAGACCATCTAAATGGTATTTTGTTTATTGATCACTTATTAAAAGAAAGTAATCAATAAGCACTATAAAAACTAATGATAATCCTATCATAAAAAATGATAAAAACAAACTAGAATAGACTTAAAAAGCTATAAATTTGTAATCAAAATAGAAAATATGTCAGACACTATAGAAAAAATAAAATGTTTAATTATTGGTTCTGGTCCTGCGGGATATGCCGCTGCTATTTATGCAGCTAGAGCTGATTTAAAACCTGTTATGTACACAGGTATGGAACCTGGAGGACAATTAACCACCACCACTGAAGTTGACAATTACCCTGGTTATCCTGATGGAATTGACGGCACTGAAATGATGGAAAACTTCAAAAAGCAAGCAGAAAGATTTGATACTGATGTGCGATTTGGTCTAGCAACTAAAGTAGATTTTAGCGATAAAGTTGGAGGTATTCATAAAGTAACTATTGACGGAAATAAAATTGTTGAAGCTGAATCTGTAATTATCACCACAGGTGCTACTGCCAAATATTTAGGCTTGCCAAGTGAAGAACGCTTAAAAGGCGGAGGAGTTTCGGCATGTGCTACTTGCGATGGATTCTTTTATAGAAACCAAGAGGTTATTGTTGTAGGTGCTGGCGATACTGCTGCTGAAGAAGCGACCTTTTTAGCAAAATTATGTAGTAAAGTTACCATGTTGGTACGTCGTGATGAGATGCGTGCCTCAAAAGCAATGCAACATAGAGTAAAAACTACTAAAAATTTAGAGGTCTTATTCAATACTGAATTGGATGAAGTACTCGGTGATACCGTTGTTGAAGGTGTAAGAGTGGTTAACAACAAAACCAATGAAAAACATGAAATTGCTGTAACAGGAGTCTTTATTGCTATTGGTCACAAACCAAATACTGAATTGTTTAAGGACATTTTAGATATGGATGAAACGGGCTATTTAATTACTGAAGGTAAATCTACCAAGACAAAATTACCTGGTGTTTTTGCTGCTGGTGACGTACAAGATAAAGAATACCGACAAGCTGTTACTGCAGCTGGTACTGGTTGTATGGCAGCTTTAGATGCGGAGCGTTATTTGGCTACACTAGAGTAACAACAGTTTTAATGAACAACCTCGCCCCAAGCCTGCCAGTAACAAGCTGGGGTGCAAGGTATATAAAAACTGCAATGAATAATAAATCTTGTAGTTTCCTATTTTAATAATTCTTGCTCTTCCTCTTATCTTAAATTACCCAAGAAAACTCTATAGTAATCTACGATTGATACTCAGCCACAAATTCTTTCACCAATAACATCACATCTTTTTCTGCTGTTTTTGCTGCCAGTTGCACAGCCTCATGCGAAACCGATTCTACCTGTCCTTCTAAGCCTAAATCTGTAATTATAGAAATTCCCAAACAATTCATATTCATATGTTTTGCTACAATAACTTCAGGTACAGTACTCATACCAACAGTATCAGCTCCCATAGCCTTGACCATTACATATTCTGCTGGCGTTTCAAAAGTTGGGCCTTGCAGTGCTAAATAAACACCTTCATGAAGGTTAATTTTATGTACTGAAGCAATCTCCTTAAATTGAGCAATCATTTGTAAATTATAAGGCTCGTGCATATCAACAAATCGAACTCCAAAACGCTCATCATTTGCACCTCGTAAAGGGTGTTCATTCATCATATTGATATGGTCAGTAATTACCATAACATCACCTACTTTAAATTTCGAATTTACACCACCTGAAGCATTAGACACAATCAAATTCTCTATCCCTAAAAATTTAAAAACTCGAATAGGAAAGGTCAATTCTTGCATAGACCATCCTTCATAATAATGAAAACGGCCTTGAAGAGCCACTACTTTTTTACCTGATAATGTTCCGTAAATAAGATTTCCGGAATGCCCTTGTACTGTAGATGTTGGGAAATTAGGAATTTCAGTATAAGGTATACTTTTTTCTATATCGATAATTTGCGTTAAACTACCTAAACCTGTACCTAATACGATTCCGAATTCTGGATTCTCAAATCCTTTATCTTTTAGAAAACTAACTGTTTCTTGTACTTTGTTCCACATAATTAATTATTATTTTATCAAAATCTTTTTGATGTGCTATAAAACTTGTTTCTATTGGTAAATAGTAAACCTCATCATCTACTGCCATAAAACTTCTTATATAATCTTTTTCTGTTGTTAAAATTATTTTTTTAGTTGAATCAAGCTCATCAAATGAAGTCTTGATTTTCTGCAAATCATTTTTTGAAAAATCATGATGGTCTGCAAATTTTAAATGTTGAAAATCAAATTGTTGTTCCTTTAAAAAATCAACTAAAGGCTTGACCTTAGCAATGCCTGTTACAAGAATTATTTTATAAGATGACAACTCATCGAGGTCAATCGTACTCTTTTCACCGATAATTACATCACTATATTTTATGCTTGAAAAAAATACGGTTTGATGATTTTCTACGTGTAACTTTTTAGTGATTTCAAATTGTTCTTCTTCTGACAAATGCATAGGACACTTGGTTACAACAATCAATTGAGCTCTACTAGCCCCTTTTACTTTTTCTCTCAAATTACCAGTAGGCAACATTTTATCGTCTACATACAAATCATTATAAGATGTCAATAAAATATTAAACCCTGCTTCTACTTTTCTATGCTGAAAGGCATCGTCTAATAAAATAACTTCTGGTTTGTCTAATAAATTCAATAATTGATTAATTCCGTTGACTCTATCAGCATCTACTGCAACAATTGTATTCTTAAACTTTTGGTAATACTGCAAAGGTTCATCACCAATATCACTAGCAGTACTGGTTTCTTTTGCAATGATAAATCGGTTGGTTTTACGCTTGTATCCTCTACTAAGGATAGCTATTTTATAAGTATCCTGTAAAAGCCGAACCAAATATTCTACTTGTGGAGTTTTACCTGTACCACCAACACTTAAGTTTCCAACAACAATAGTAGCTGTCGTAAAACTGGTCGATTTTAAGATCTCTTTATTGTAAAGTGTATTTCTAGCAGAAGTAACACCTCCGTACAATACAGAAAACGGATACAATATTTTTCGTAAAAAACTCATACTGCGAAAGTACAAAATAGTATTAGGGTCTTCTAATTAATAATTTATATTATCAACTATTTCTAATCCGTAACCTATAATACCCACCCGTTTTTTAATTTGAGTATCATTAGATATCAATCTTAATTTAGAGATACTAATGTCGTGTAGTATTTGAGCTCCGATTCCGAAATCTTTCGTATCTAAATTTATTTTTGGTACTTGATCTTTATTTACCTCTTGCAGTTCTTTAATGGCATGCAATCTATTAATTAAATTAAAGGATTGATTTTCTTGATTGATAAACACTACAGCCCCTTTTCCTTCTTCATTAATAATTTTGAACACCTTACTAAAACTATCATCAGCTTTACTGGTTAACAATCTGATAATATCATTATTAATCAACGTGGAGTTCACTCGAACCAACACAGGTTCATCTACACCCCAGCTTCCTTTAGTCAATGCAATATGCACTTGATTGTTTGTGGTTTGCTTATAGGCTCTTAATCTAAAATCACCAAAACGAGTTTTCAAATAAAAATCTTCTACTTTTTCAATTAATGAGTCATGTAACATTCTATATGCCACTAAATCTTCAATAGAAATTATTTTCAAATCGAACTTTTTAGCAACTACCTTTAATTCAGGCAATCTAGCCATTGAACCATCTTCATTCAAAATTTCAACTAAAATACCTGAGGGTTTAAAGCCTGCCAGTCTTGCCAAATCTACCGCAGCTTCTGTATGACCAGTTCTTCTTAATACACCTCCACTTTTAGCTCTTAAAGGAAAAATATGTCCTGGTCTACCTAAATCATGTGGTTTGGTAGTACCATCTACTAAAGCTTTTATCGTTTTGGCTCTATCATGAACAGAAATACCAGTTGTGCAACCATTACCAATTAAGTCTACCGAAACTGTAAATTGAGTTTGATGCAAAACAGTATTGTCTTGAACCATCATCTCTAAACCTAACTCTTCACACCTACTTCCTACAATCGGGGCACAAATAAGACCTCTTCCATGCAATGACATAAAATTAATCATCTCTGGACTTACCATTTCGGCAGCAGCAATAAAATCACCTTCATTTTCACGATCTTCATCATCTACCACAATAACGACTTTCCCTTTTTTAATATCAGCAATTGCTTCTTTAATTGTATTCAATTGAGTTGTATTTAATTCTGTTGAAATCATTTTGATATTGCTTTTTTCTCTTTACTATTAAATATACGTTTGAAAAATTTTGTGATGGGCTGAATAAAAGTATCTAAATTAAAAATACCTTTATCCTTTGTTGCTCTTATCATTAAAAATATACCCAAAGGAAATAAAATTATTGTTGCTAACCAACCGCCTAACGCTGCTGTTATTGCACCTGACTCTGCCATTTTTTTACCAAAGGTAGAAATGAAAAAGTAAATTACAAAAATTGTAATTGCCATGACCATGGGGAATCCAAAACCTCCTTTACGGATAATTGATCCTAATGGAGCTCCAATAAAAAACAATACCAAACAAGCTATTGAAAATGCCAATCGCTTATGATACTCAGTATTATAAACATTAATCATTTTTTTCTTATTTTTTAAAACACTGCTAAAACCTTTGATATCAGCTAATGCAGCCCCTATCAAATCAACTGAACTATTCAACGTTTTCTTTTTACCTTCATCGTCAAAATTATCTAATACATTTGAATTGAAGGTGCTAAGATCTGTTGTGTCTTTTTTAGTCGTATTTATACCAGCTCTGATAAAAAAACTTTCAGCTTTGGTTGCAACAAAATCATCATAAGGTGTTTTTAAGGAATCTGAATAATAGTTCAACTGTTTTAAACTTAGCATCTCTCTATCTTGAGTATAATCTTTAGTATCAGTACTACTCAAATCAGAGACATCAATATTAATAATGTATTCATCAAATTTAGCTTTGGTACTCTGCATTTTTTGCTTATCACCATACGTTCTTTTCTTTTCTGGCAATTCTTCATAGTGATGACCATTTTTTAAAATTAATGTCATATATCTACTCCCCTCTTCAGTTGTAATTTCTCCATTTTCAGCAGTAATCACCTTTACATTTGCTTGTCTTTTATCTAAATCATAATAAATTAAAACATCTTTTAATAAATTTTCATCTTCTCCATATTTTTCAGCAAACTTAATACTGTATCCTGGTATTTCAGAATTAAATGTTCCTGGCATTAAAGCTAATGCTGGTTGTGTTTTTTTAATATCATTCAACATGTTTTTAAACTTAAATGCGGCTCTTGGAAAAGCATAATTTAAAAATAAAAAATTTAAGGCACTCAATAACACCATCAATAGTATTAATGGTCTAATAAAACGTTGTAAGGAAATTCCGGCAGATTTTATGGCAGCAAATTCATAATTTTCTGACATAGTACCTAATGCCATTATGGAAGACAATAATATAGCAATAGGTAATGCTAGTGGCACTTGCATTTGTGCTATATAGCCTAAAAATTGAAAGATATGACCAATGCCAATACCTTTTCCAGCAATTTTATCAAACTGTAGCCATAGTACTTGCATAACAAGCACAAACAGAATGATGAAAAATGTAGCTAAAAAAGGTACTAAAAAACTTTTTAGTATATATCTATTTAAGATTTTCACTTCACAAAAGTAAAACTTAATTTGTTAATGAAAGTTTAAAACTTAAGATTAAGTTTTTATAATTTATTTATGATATACCCTTCTCTTTTATATTTTGCTTCGTCGAATACAAATAAAGTACTTGAGATAGGTTGATTGGTTTTAAATTTAGAGATTGTTAATGTAGTAACTGTACCATTACTGCCTGTTTCAATCAATTTAAATATGTGATTGGTTTTTACATCAACTCCTAATAATATATTTTTAATTTCAGAATTGCTATCAATTGGTGTTAGCTTTACATATTGAATTTTTCTACCATTCATATTTTGTAAAATATCCCATTTATAATTATATCCGTTTTTATAAAAAGAAAAGAATTTTGATGGAGTTAGGGTGTCTTCTTCATTGTCCTCTGCATCAGCGATGTTTACTTCTTCGTCTTCTATAATAATTGAGTAGGTTTTTTTGCCATCAAAAAGTTGTTTAGTCCCTAGAAAATTGACATTATACAAATCACCTTTCATGGTTACATCTCCTCTAGTTTCTTGATGTACATTTTCAGAAGCATTATCTAAATTCCATTTAAATGCTACAAAAATATTCTCATAAGTACTAATTTTTTCAGAAACTGCATCTAATAGCACCTTTGCTTTCGCATCACTTTGTGCAAAAGAAACTGTACTTATAAAAACCATCAAACATATAATTGCTAATTTTTTCATTTTTTAAATTGATTTATTCGTTATTTAATAATTGTTCTAAGGCCAATATATCTGGCACTAAAACTTGTCTTGCTTTGCTACCTTCAAAGTTACCAACAATACCAGCCGCTTCTAATTGATCTATAATTCTACCTGCTCTATTGTAGCCTAATTTTAATTTCCGTTGCAATAACGAGGCAGAACCTTGTTGTGCATTTACAATAACATGAGCTGCATCTAAAAACAGTTCATCTCTGTCTGCAATATCTATATCAATACCTGTGCCATTCTCTTCGCCAACATACTCAGGAAGTATATAAGCACTTGCATATGCACGTTGAGAGCCAATAAAATCAGTAACTCTATCTACTTCAGGAGTATCTACAAAAGCACATTGTAATCTAGTAACAGCATTACCTGTAGAAATTAACATATCACCTTTACCTATTAATTGATCTGCTCCTGAACCATCTAATATGGTTCTAGAGTCAATTTTAGAAGTTACTCTAAAAGCTATCCTTGTAGGGAAATTGGCTTTAATAATACCAGTAATTACATTTACTGACGGACGCTGAGTTGCGACTATTAAATGGATCCCTATTGCTCTTGCCAACTGTGCTAAACGTGCAATTGGCGTTTCTATTTCTTTCCCTGCCGTCATAATTAAATCGGCAAATTCATCAATAACCAATACTAAATAAGGTAAAAATTTATGTCCGTTTTCTGGATTTAATTTTCTTGCTTTAAATTTATCATTGTACTCTTTTATATTTCTTACATAAGCATCTTTAAGTAAATCATAACGATTGTCCATTTCAATACACAAAGAGTTTAATGTATTAACTACTTTCTTTGTATCCGTTATAATTGCCTCGTCACTATCGGGTAATTTAGCTAAGTAATGCCTTTCAATTTTATTGAAAAGTGTCAATTCTACTTTTTTAGGATCAACCAATATAAATTTCACTTCTGCAGGATGCTTTTTATACAATAACGAAGTCAATACTGCATTTAAACCAACCGACTTACCTTGCCCTGTTGCACCTGCCATCAATAAGTGTGGCATTTTAGCCAAATCAATCACAAAGGTTTCATTAGAAATAGTTTTACCTAACGCCAAGGGTAATTCCATTTTTGACGTTTGGAATTTTTGCGTTGACAATACCGATTTCATTGAAACGATCGTTGAATTTTTATTTGGCACTTCAATACCGATAGTACCTTTACCAGGGATTGGAGCAATAATACGGATACCTAGAGCAGCTAAGGATAAAGCTATATCATCTTCTAAATTTTTAATTTTAGAAATCCGCACTCCTTTCTCTGGTACAATTTCATACAAAGTTACTGTTGGGCCGATGGTTGCTTTGATACTTGAGATACCAATCTTATAATTGCCTAACGTATCAACAATTCTATCTTTATTTGCCTCTAACTCTTCTTTATCAATAGTAATGTCTTCATTTCCATAATCCTTCAATAAATCTAATGTAGGAAACTTGAATTCAGAAAGTTCTAAAGTAGGATCAAACTCTCCAAAATCATCAACCAATTTATTTGATAAATTTTCTAACAATTGATCTTCTTCAAACGTTTTTTCTACTTCAATAGTAACTTCTTCTTTAGCAACTTCTTCTTTCTTTGGTGGCTCAACAACTAGTTCAGATGTTTTAACTTCCTTTTTAGCCTCTGGCTTAACCACTTCTTCAATAACTGTTTCTTTTATCTCTTTATTATTCTCTTTAACTTCAAGGTTCAGTTCTAATTCAGAAGTTGGTTTTTCGTGTACAGCTTCAGCAATATAACCCTCACCAGTAACATCATCAATACCAGCTTGAGTACTACTTTTTTCTTTTCTTTTTGGAATGCTAGCCTTTAAAGATTCTGGTGTGATTTTAAACTTCGATATCAAATAGGCTAATAAAGTGAATAGTAAAATTAAAAAAATACCTGTTCTGCCAATAAAATCATTCAAATAATCATTCAATTCATAACCGACAACACCTGAATACAAGGCTTTATTTGTTACAAAAAAACCAATAGCCAAGGATGCCCATATCATAGTAATAACACCCCAAAACCAAGCTTTACGCATGGCTTTAAACGAAATGTTAAATAAGATATAGAGCCCTGAAAAGAATAATAAAATTGGAATGATAAATGCTGCTAGTCCAAAACCTTTATAAATAAAAAAGTGGCTAATATAAGCTCCTGCCTTTCCTAATAAATTTTTTGTTTCTACCAATCTATCAGTGAATACACGTAATTGACTCTGGTCAGACTCCCAAACCATTAAAAAAGAAGCAAAAGAAATCAATAAAAAAATACTAAATAATACTAGAAAAATACCAAAAACAAGATGTGTTTGTTTGCTTTTAAAAAAACCGACAATACGACTCTTTTTTTTGACTTTAACTGTAGTTTTTCTCTTTTTTGCCATTCTAATGGATTCCTTTTTTGGATAATTTTTGAGTTACGAACAAGACAACCTTATCATTTAAAGGATATCTCTCGCAAAAATACATAAATTTATACTAAATAAATTTCTTAAAACGAACTATCTCTGAGTATAGCTAAAAGGATGTTTTTTCATTCATAACCGCATTAGCGATTACAACTTCTCAAAAGGAAAGGTGACGCAGAAATCTTGCCTGCGGCTGGCAGGTTCGACGCAGCTACGGCCAACCACATTTTTTTATGTTTTATTAAATCAGTTGTGAGTTCCTCCTTTTAGATAAAGAAAAGTGTCCACCTTTTTGACATAGATGGAGAGATTGAAAACCTAAACAATACCTGCCTGTCGCAGACAGCGTTGTTTTTAAATTTTTAAGATACTATTAGTGTTATCAATCTCCTCTTTCTTCGCTCAACATACTTTTAAGCAAAATTTTAACCTCTAGAAATGAGCGAATTCATTCCCCTCTTCATACAAAGATGGGAGCTTTACTCCTATCTTTATTTGTAGATAACCAACCACAATCAAGCTCAACGCAGAGCGTCTAGGTATTGTTTTATTAAGAGAATTTTGGTAGATAGATAATCAATCCTATAATAATAGCTATAACAGCTGCAAAAGTAGCCGCTCCAGCAGAAATATCCTTTATAAAACCAATTCGTTTATGATACTCTGGATGAATAAAATCAGCTAATTTTTCAATACCAGTATTTAATGATTCCGCTACTAGAACCAGTCCAATAGCCAATAATTGAAACATCCATTCAATGGTAGAAATATTCATCACAAAGCCTAAAATAATTACAAGTATTGCAACTGTAAATTGCACCATAATACTATGTTCAGTAGTAATCAACAACCAAACACCTCTAATGGCAAATTTCAAACTTTTAACCCTGCCAATAAAAAAACTATCATTCGGATTTTTCATTTAATTCTATCTGTTATCGCAAAGCCTCTAAAGCTGCTTTATAATTAGGTTCGTCAACAATTTCTGGTACTTGTTCAGTATAAATCACTTTACCTGATTCGTCCAAAACAATAACGGCTCTAGAATGCAGATTTGCTAAAGGACCATTTGCTATTTCCAAGCCATAATTTTTACCAAAATCACCCGAAGCAAAATCTGATAAATTGATTACATTTTCAATGCCTTCAGCACCACAAAAACGAGCTTGAGCAAAAGGCAAATCTCTTGAAACACATACTACTTTAGTGTTACTTAATTCAGCAGCTTCTTTATTAAACTGTCTCACTGATGCCGCACATGTACCAGTATCTATACTTGGAAAAATATTTAAAACCACTTTCTCACCTTTAAAATCTGATAAGCTAGCTTTAGATAAGTCATTTTTTACTAAATTAAAATTTGGAGCTTGACTGCCTACTTTTGGTAATTCTCCAATCGTATTTATTGCATTACCTTTTAATGTTATTG
>VAPK010165597.1_pt1 | contig 13734 bp, 12 predicted proteins | sample 3395031 | NCBI WGS metagenome assembly VAPK01 (sample SAMN08290443, study PRJNA428436) | hydrothermal vent metagenome | isolation source: Deep-sea hydrothermal vent chimney 1 | place: Pacific Ocean: Juan De Fuca Ridge | reverse complement strand
GGCATCACTGAACTCTTTGACCATCCGTTTTTTGTCGAACCATCCGAGCTCTCCGCCGTTGGGTCCGCTGGGACCCGTAGATTTCGCTTTTGCCAGCTCGATGAATTTCGCCTCTTTGTTTTTGGCTTTGTTGAGTTCTTTGATGACGGCTTCCGCCTCTTTCTTGCTTTTGAGCAGAATGTGTCTGGCTTTGGCCATCGCGGGTCGTTTGAACATTTTGCTGTTCTTTTTGTAGAACGCTTTCATCTCCGATTCGCTCAGTTTGATCGCATCAAACTGCTTTTTCATCCAGATCTCGAGCGCGAGATCTTTTTTGATCTTCTCCAGCGCTTCTTGAAATTTGGGGTCTTTTTCGATTCCCTCTTCCATCGCCTTTTTCGCCAAAAGCCGTTTTTCGATCGCCTGATCGATGATCTTCTTCTGCTGCTCTTTGTTCAACGCCTGGAAATTGGCTCCTGGAATCACCTGTAAAATAGCTCCGATATCGCTATCCGTGATCGGATCTCCATTGACGGTCGCATAGGTTTTGGCCTGAAGTGTGGAGGCCGCGATCAATGTGAGTGCGAGGACAGAGCCTGCGATCAGTTTTTTCATATGTTCATCCTTTGAATAAGTTTAGTGCCCGATTAGTATAGCTTTGTTTTATTAATAAACGGTTAAAGTGATTCAACTCATATTGTGGTATACGGCTTGTACGTCGTCGTTCTCTTCTAACGCTTCGATCAGCCTTTCCACTTTCGCCGCCGTGGCGTCATCCACATCTATCGTATTGGTCGGAATCAACCCCACTTCGCTTTCGATGATCTCGATTCCGCTCTTTTCGATCGCCTCGAGCAGCGTATTGAAATCCTCCGGTTCCGATTCGATGACGAGCACTTCTTCTTCCTCTTTGATATCGCTCGCTCCCTTTTCCAATGCCAGTTCCATGATCTCGTCGTCCCGATCGCTCCGCGGTACGACGATGACCCCTTTTTTCGCGAACATCCAGCTAACCGATCCGTTTTCACCCAGATTGCCTCCATGTTTGCTGAAAGCGTGCCGCACGGCGGCTACGGTACGGTTTCGATTGTCCGTCAGACACTGTACCATAATCGCCACGCCTCCGGGACCGTAACCTTCGTAGGTCACATCTTCGACGACGACGCCAGGCAGGTTTCCGGTGGCTTTATCGATCGCCCTCTGGATGTTTTTCGCCGGCATCGACACCGCTTTGGCCTTCTCTATCGCCAGTCTCAATGCGGGATTGGTATCGGGATCACCGCCCCCCTCTCTGGCGGCGATGGAGAGATCTCTTACCGCTTTGGTGAAAGCTTTGCCTTTGATCGCATCCTGTTTGGCTTTGATATGTTTGACTTTGGACCATTTATTGTGTCCTGCCATCTATTATCTCCTCATTTTGGTTTTGAAAGAACGATGGTGAATTTCGCACCTTCGTCGCTGTTTTCCACTTCCAGTTTTCCTCCGCAACTCTCTTCGATGATGAATTTGGACATATAAAGACCCAGGCCGGTCGATTTCTCGTTCTGTTTCGTCGAAAAGTAGGGTTCGAAGATCTTTCCGAGATTTTCGGAAGGAATCCCACCGGCGTTGTCTTCCACTTCGATAAAGGTCTTGTTGCCTTTCTCATAGGCGCGCATAACGATTCTAGGCTCCAGAACCCCTTTTTTCAACAACGCATTCTCCGCATTTTTGAGCAGATTGAGAAGTACCTGGACCACTTCGTTGTAGATGGTATGGACTTTGTGGGAGCAAGCTATCTCTTTTGTGACGAGAATCGAGTGTTTTTTGAGCGAGGGTTGAATGATAAACAGTGCCTTCTCTATCAGATCTCTCACCTCCACATCTTCTTTCTTTTTGTTGGGTTTGAAAAAGTTGGCGAAATCGTCGATCGTATGGGAGAGATGAAGCACGTACTCTTCTATCTTCTGTAAAGATTCAAGAAAGAAAGCTTCATCGTAATTGTCCAATTCGATCTTTACCTGCAATCCGGTGGAAGTGGCACTGATGGCGCTGAGAGGTTGTCGCCACTGATGGGCGATCATACTCATCATCTCTCCCATCTGGGCCAAACGGCTGTTGTGGATCAAAATTCCCTCTTTTTTGCGATTCTTTTCGACCTCTTCCCTGATCCGTTTTTCGAGTTTCATATTGAGTTCCTGCAACTCTTGTGACGAGACTCTGGCGATATTGCTCAGCGCTTTGATCGTTTGCAGATCGAGATTTTCAGCGTTGATGCGGCTTTTATACTCCGGCTTTTCGATACGGGAATCCGGATCCTCGCTGAGTACGAGAAGGGAGAGTGTTTGGGAGAGAAAATGGGTTTCACCTCCCTCGCTCGCACACTCGCCATCACAGAAGAGGCCCGCATGAGGAGCTATCTTCCTAAAAGGAGCGACATCTTCGTAAGCCAGACTCTGTAGAAAATTTTTGCGAGCGTGGGAATCGAAGATGAAAACACCCTCTACGGGTACACTGCATACCTTTTCTATCAGGCGGTCTGCGTTTTCGACGATCTTGTCGATATCGGCGAAAGCTATCGAGAGTGTCGTACCCTGCAAAATCTCACTGCCAAATCCGAACGAACCGTCTCCTCTGTCGATCAAAGGCGCTCTTGGCAGATAGGTCTCACCATATTCTACGACAAACGGAAACTGCATCCCGCTTTCGGGAAGATGCGAAGCGATCTCCTCTCCAAGATACTTCCGATAGAGCTCCCTCACCGGAATCTTGTCTACCGTATAGAGAATATTTCCATGAGACTTCGTCACCTTGAAAGCACGTCCTATCGGCGTATAGTCGAAGCTGTAGAAAGAGGAGGCACAAAGGCGTGGTCCGCTGAGAGAGAGTATGACCATTCCGGAGTGGGAGATACGATCGTTCAAAAAAACGAACCCACCATCCGCCCTTTTGCCTCTGGAACAAAGAGCACCCGAAACGACGATCTCCTTTCGCTCTTCCACCAGATCTTTGAGTATCGCTTCGATGTTGGATGTGCGGTTGCTGAAATACCCCAAAACCACTTTCGTCTCCCTCTCGATCAGACGCTTTTTTAGAGGCGAAAGATCAGGAGCGCCCTCCTCTTTGATTTCGATTAATTCGGCTTTTATGTCCGTATCGTCAAACTGCGCGAAGGAGAGTACGATATTTTTCTCCAAAACCCGGCCCTCCATGATTTCACCAGCGGAGGAGATCCCTGCAATGGTCGCCCGGGGGAGTTTTTTGCGCAACAGATCGACGACTCTTTTGAGCGTGGAAGGTTTCGCTTGATGATAACAGAAAATCTGAATCAACAATCTACTATTGTCGCTAAGGGCATGGGCAGCGAGGAAAGTGTCGAGCTTCTCCTCGCTGCGATATCTGGTATTGCAGAGCTTCATAGGGATCCAACAGCCTTGAAAATTAATAAAGGCTATTGTATTTAAATTCTTATAATATCAATATAAAAAATATTCCAATGGTACGATTTTTTTAATCTTTTAGCGGAATTGTAACCAGAAAATGTCTGATTCTGCCATCGTGGTTGTGTTTGAGTTTTGCACCGAGCTTTTCGACGGCCCACTCCACTTTTTTCGGAAGGATCGTCACGCCACTCTCGACGGGCTCCTCTTTTTTGAAAAGTCGTCCAAAAAGGCTACTCTCTCCTTCGCTCTCCTCTTTCGTATCTATCCGCATCGAAAAGAGGATGGATTGTGCCTGCTTTTCCAACGATATATCGACACGCGATCCCAGAGCGGTTTTGAATTGGTCACCGACGTAGCAATCCAGCAACCCCTCTATCAAAGCTTCAAAAGCCTCTTTGTCGATATCCGCTTTCAGATTGAAACGCTCCTGCTCCATCAACCTGTGAATGCGTTCTCCATCAAGATAGAGTTCGGTGCCACTGTAGGGTTCGATCAATTTGGAAAGAAGTGTCCGATAAAGATCGAACGGTCTGCTTCTTCGGGGAATTTTTCCCGAAGAAACCGTCTTGATCGTCTCCGTATCGGGCGTATCCTCACCATTTCTTAGCAGTGCTTGCAGTTTGTGATCGTTGCGATACAATTCATGGGAGAGAAGATAGTTTTTCAATCGCTCCATATTTCGATACTGTTCGCTCTGCAGAGTGATATGGGCGGTATGATTGACGAGTTTTACAAGATAGAGTCTTTTATCCGCAACGGCGATGGGTTTGACGAAGATATTGAAGGTATAACTACTCTGTGCGATATTGAGCCTGAGCATAAATTGAAACTTTTCACTTGATAGTAGCATATCCAACCACTGCCCACTGTCAAAATGGTTGATATAGTTCGATTCGGCCATATAGGGGGCGAATCGCCGCAGAAGTCTTGGGCTGGAGAGAACCCTGTTGACAAAACGGAAGCTACCGAAAAACTGCGTGAAGAGATGGTTGAATTCCACAATCGCATTGCTTTGCGCATCATAGACGCATAGAATGTTTTCATCTATTTCAAGAAGGCTTTTGTAGATTCCGATCAGTGATTTGGCCTCTTCGAAACGAAGCTCTATCAACGCGGAAAAGAGTGAACCGTTTACACCACTACGTGTCGATTTACGAAGCGCATTTTCGATACGTCTGCGAAAAATGGTGCGGTCGATCGGCTTTTTGATATAGTCAAGCTCGCTCCTGTAGAAAGAAGCCCTCTTTTCGGTTTTGAAATCCTCTGTCAAAAGGAGTATCTTGGGAACTTTGGAAAGATAACTCGTTTCATCCAGTTTGGAGATGATATCATACCCATCGACCGGTTCGAAAAGATCGTCCACGATGATTAGATCGAGACTCAGATATTTCGTCACTTTCAGTGCCTCTTTGAATGTGGAAGCTTCGTAGATACGAAAATCTCCAATCTCTCCCAACAACCGCTGAATCAAATAGAGATCCGACCGATTCTGTCCGATCAGCAAAACCGCCGTCTGCCTCGATTGTCTGCCTCTGCCACTATGGTATAAATGGTGTTTGGAATCCGTCACAAGTGCCATCACCCATCCTTGCTATCGTGATGCCCTTATATCGACAAAATTACAAAATCTTTTACTTCTCTTTTGTTTTGTCCAAAAAAATTCTATCAATAATAATTTTTGTAAGATTTTTTAAAAATCCTTGATTTTGCGCCTTTGATGGAATTGGCCGGCAGGCGGTGATCGCCCCCAGACCGACACGGGCTGTCAAAATACCGTTGGCCACACCCTGCGCGCTGTAGAGGGAGATTTTGGAAAGAAGCGTCGAACCGGCGATATCATGGCTGTGATGTGCAAGGATATCTGTGATACTGGCGAAAGCGAGGTTGATGAAAACCCGTTTTATCAACACCACTTCTCCAAGCACATTGGGCCTGTAGCCGTATATTTTGGCAATCTCGTTGATCATGACATATGAGCGCGAAAGAATCAAAAGCGCATCGATGAGTGCAACCGGGCTGATCGCCGTCGATACGGCTGTCTGGGATGCATATTTGACGATACACTTTTTCGCGGCATCGTCCATAGACTCGAACAAAACCTCTTCCACTCTTGGAATCACTTCCGATTCGAGCATCTCATCGAGCTCTTTTTCAACCTTACGGGCGGCTTCGACGGTAGCTGTATCCGGATGGACTCGATAAAAATGAAGGATCTTCTTCGCAAAGTTGTAGACTTCCGACGAGGGCTCCTCCATCAATCGTCTCCCCTCCTCCTGAAGCGACTCGATACGGCGCAGTTTCCGATATCCTTTGAACTCTTTTCCCACGATCCCAAGCAAAGAAATGCCCAAAAGTAAAATAAGAAGCAGATAGAATGTACCCAAAATCGGTGAGTGTTGCAATATCGCCGTAGCACTGTAGAGAGTGTCGTATAAAAAGCCGATCAAAAAAACCGCTACGAAGAGAAGAAAAATCACACTCCCTTTTTGCAAATAGCCGACGATTCCCGATAGCATCCCCTCGCGTTTGTGTTGTGTCGTATCGATTCTCTTCAACGCCTCTTCCGAAGAGACTCTCCGGGGAGATGGGGTGATCTCTTCGATAATCTCCTCCTCTATCAAAGCGCTGTCATCGATCTTTTTGGGTCTCATACTCGCCTCCTTAGCAATGTATAAATGAGCCGGTCCATCCGTATGTGTTCGACCGCCTCGTTGTCCGAGGGTGGGAAAGGACGGGGCGAAAATCTCGGAAAATCGAACTTCGCCTCTTTCCAGAAGTGGTTTCTCTTGTAGTGCTGGGGAAGTATCCCCGGAAAATGTATCGACGGCTCCTGCTCCCCCTCTACGACACCACGAATACACTCGACGACTTTCCCGTCGACTTTCGCTTTGACGTAGTCGGTGCTTTTCACGCTCGAAAAGATCGTCACCTCCGACTCGATATGAGAAAGCAGAAGCTCTCTCTTGATATCCATGATCATCTCTTTGAGCAGTCGCTGATAACTGTTGTATTGAGAGGGAGGAATGTAGTCGGCTTTCGTCGCCGCAAAGATGACATGGTCGATTTTGAGGCCGAAGAGTTTGAAAAAGAAGGGGTTGGTACCGTAGGTGAAACTCTTGAGAATATGGCGAAACGCCAAATGCATATCCAAAAAGGCGTCGTATCCGTACTGAAGCGTCTTGATCAGATCGACGAGCACGATCTGGGTGTCGAACCTCTGGAAATGTTCCAGATAGAGGCGCTCGACCACCTCTTTGAGATAGGCGTCGAATCGTCTTTGGAATCTGGCGTATATCGAATCGGGATGGAAATCTCGATTTTTGGGCGGAGGAAGCGGTGCGAAAAGAAGAATCGGATCTCCCTCCAGATCTCCGGGCTCCAGAAAACGGCCGGGTTGGACGAAACTGAAAGCGTTGTAGTGGAGCTTTTTGAGATATTCGCGATAGAGATCATGAACGACAAGATCCTCCTGTCGGGAAGAAGCGCCGTAAAGATCGCGATGTTCGAGATCATCCAGCCAACTTCTGGCATATGGGTAACGTTTGGGATTGCGGGATAGATCGAACATCTGATGCGACCACGCTTCGTAGGAGAGGCCGAGCATCGAAAGATCCATCAGCCACTCGCCCGGATAGTCGATCAACTCCAGATTGACGATCTGGTTCTCCAGCAGACGATATTCGCTTTTGAATTCGAGCTGAAGCGTCGTTTTGGTTACCGAGCGTGTCGCCTTGGGCCAGTGGGGTGTCGCCTCGCGAAACGCTTTGAGTTTGCTATAGTAATCGAATCGGATGAACAGATTGTCAGGCGGTAGGATTCTGGCGACGAAAGGGCGGTCTATCTTCTCTTTCATATAAGAAAGTTTGTCTCCGGCGAGAAGTTGGTTTATCAGCGAAGTGAGGAAGACGGTCTTGCCGCTTCCGCTGAGTCCCGTCACGGCGATTCTGATCGTTTTGTCGGGTGTGGGAATCTTGAATGGAAGCTCGATCTCTTTTAGAAAATCAAACACGACACCTCCTACTTTCTGGAGGTATCATAGCGAAAAATCGTGAAAAAAAAGGTGATCCACCCCCAAAAGGGGATGGAATCACACCCTCTCGGCCACTTCGATCTTCTCTCCGGCCAGCGCCATTTTGGCATATTTGGTACCCAATTCCCACGCCTTGATATTGGCGTCCAAAACTTTGGGCGGTACTTTCTTTTTCATCGTCTCGAGAACCTTCTGCGCGTCCATTACGTGCGTCATTTCGATCGCGATCGCGAGGGCGACCACCGACTGGGTGACGACGTTCCCCACTTCGTATTTGGCGACACGGATAATCGGGATCTCGTAGATTTTCCACCGTTTGCGATCCTCTTCTGAGGGATGCACCAGATCGGGATCGACGACGATGATACCGCCGTCTTTCACGCCGTTTTTGAATTGATCGTAACTCACCTGCGCCACAGAGAGCATAAATTCGATCTCACCGTCGATCGCATAGGGAAAAAGAATCTCCTTGTCATCGAGCAGAATATCGACGACCGTCGGTCCTCCGCGTACCTGCGAGGTGTAAGTTGCGGCTTTGACGCCGTAACCACCCTCGGAGATCTTGGCTGCAGCCAGAATCTCACCGGCGAGAAGAACACCCTGACCTCCAACACCCGTAAATCTCAGTTGATGTCTCATGTCTTCTCCTTATAGTTGTACTTTCGTTTTGTTCTGTGCAGCTTCGATCACTTTGTCGTAAAGTTCGCAATATTCCGGCTGCTCCACCTCTTTGAGGATACCCGTCGGGAATTTGCCCGCCCTCTCCTCTTCGCTCATCGCATCGTATTTCTTCTTGGATACGGTTCGGTTTTCGATCCACTCAAGATTCTGAACCGCTTCGCCCATCTTGTTTTTGCGTCCGAGGTTGATATGGCAGTTGGAGAAGACATCGAAGAAGGAGTAACCTTTGTGCTGGAATCCTTTGATGAACATCTTCTCCAGTTTTCTCGGATCGTTGACCGTCTCTCTGGCGACAAAAGTCGCACCCGCACCTTCGGCCAGTTTGCAGGCATCGAATGTCGGATCGATGTTTCCGTACTGCATCGTTACCGTCCACATCCCCTGCGGAGTGGTGGGGGAAGTCTGGGAGTTGGTCAAACCGTAGATGAAGTTGTTGATCAGGATATGGTTGAGATCGATGTTACGCCTGCATCCATGAATCGTATGGTTACCACCGATCGCCAGACCGTCACCGTCTCCCGTGACCATGATCACGTGTTTGTCCGGATTGGCGAGCTTGATACCCGTCGCATAGGCGACGACACGGCCGTGTGTCGTATGGACGGTGTTGCAGTTGATATAGGAGGAGAATCGTCCCGAACAGCCGATACCGGAGACGACACACACATCATCCATGTTCCATCCCAATTTGTCGATCGCTCTGATGACAGATTTGAGAATGACACCATCCCCACAGCCCCAACACCAGAGTGTTGGCATCTTGTCCGTTCGTAAATATTGATCGTAATTGAAAGCCATTAGAACATCTCCTTCACTTTTGCTACCATTTCAAGAGGCGGAATCGGTCTACCGTTCGCCGTTCTGAGTGTCGCGAAATCTTTTCTTCCCGTAATTCTTTCGATCTCTTCGGTATACTGGCCGACCTGGTTGAGCTCGGTGATGAAAATCTTCTCGAACCTATCCCCGATCTGCGCGATCTTTTCGGCAGGGCTGGGCCAGAGCATGATCGGTCTGAAGAGTCCCGCTTTGATACCCTCTTCTCTCAGCTTCTCGACCGCCTCTTTCGCACCGCGGCTGATGGAGCCATAGGCGATGATACACACTTCCGCATCATCGAGCTTGTACTCTTCGTAATCGGCTTCATTGTCGAGTTTGCCCACATCCTTGATCTTGCCGACCAGTCTTTTGATGTTGTAAGCGCACTGCGGACCGTCTTCGGTGGGGAATCCGGTGGGGCCATGATGCAGACCCGTGATATGGTATCGATACCCTTTGAACATCGGATTGAGTACCGCCGGTTTGTTCATCTCCGCTTCGTAGGGTTTGTATTCCGCCGGATCTCCGGTGAATTCGGCTCTTTTTACGATATTGGCTTCCACCTCTTCCAAATCGGGTAGAATCGCTTTGCCGTGCATATGTCCGAGTGTCTCGTCCAACAACACGAAAACCGGAGTCATATAGGTCTCTGCCAGGTTGAAAGCTCTGAGCGTCTGGGTATAACACTCCTCCAGCGAGCCAGGACAGAGGGTGATGGAGGCGTAATCGCCGTGAGTCGGATATTTCGCCTGACCGATATCCGCCTGAGATACACGCGTGGGAAGACCGGTGGAAGGGCCGCCTCTCATAACGTTGGCGATGACGAGCGGGATTTCGGCGATAAAGGCCAATCCGATCTGTTCGGCTTTGAGGGAGATTCCGGGACCCGATGTGGCCGTCATCGCCTTCTTACCGCTCATCGAAGCACCGAGAGCCGCGGCGATACCGCCGATCTCGTCTTCCATCTGAATGAATTTGTTCCCTTTCTTGGGAAGCAGTTTGCTCAAATCGTGTGCGATTTCGCTCGATGGTGTAATGGGATATCCACCGAAAAATTCACAACCGCAATCATACGCCGCCAGGGCGCAGAGTGAATTACCACTTGAAATAATCTCTCTTGCCATACAGTTCTCCTTACGCACTTAATGCCATGTAGTGATTGGCTTTGATCGCTTCGGCTCGCGCTCTCGCCTCATCCGTCAATTTCGCGAACTTATACTCTTTTCTCTCGGCCACATAGATGGCAAAATCGGGACAATGGAGTTCGCAATCGTTACATCCGATACAAGACTCCGGTACCTGCACGCTGATGGTCGAACCCAATATCGTCTTGTCCGATGGGACCATCGCCAACACACCTGCTGGACAGACATCCACGCAGATATCGCACGCTTTACATCTGTCGACATTGACCCAAACGGGGGTATTTTCGGGGGCTTTCATTATAGCCATTGATTCTCCTTTGTATGATTTACTTTTTGAGTACTTCCGCTACCGCTTTTCCGATATCCGCCGGCGATACGACGACCTTGACACCGGCCGCTTCCAACGCATCCATCTTCTCTTTCGCCGTACCGGCACTGCCGCTGATGATCGCACCCGCATGCCCCATCCGTTTTCCTTTGGGAGCCGTCTGTCCCGCGATGAAGGCGACGACGGGTTTGGAGATGTGCTCTTTGATATATTTGGCGGCCTGAATCTCCAGATCTCCGCCGATCTCTCCGATCATGACGATCGCTTCGGTTTCGGGGTCGGCTTCGAACATCGGCAGCAACTGTTTGTAGCTAAGGCCGATGATCGGATCGCCTCCGATTCCAACGGCCGTGGTGATCCCAAATCCCTCCTTGACGACCTGGTTGGAAGCTTCGTAGGTGAGCGTACCCGATTTGCTGATCAATCCGACGTTCCCCTTTTTGAAGATCATACCCGGCATAATGCCGATCTTGCACTCTTCGGCCGTGATGATACCAGGACAGTTCGGCCCGATCGTCTTCATCCCTCTCTTGACAGCATAGGCTTTCGCCATCTGCATATCGCGTACCGGCGCCCCTTCGGTGATGATGACCGCCAGCTCGATTCCGGCATCCGCCGCTTCCATCACCGCATCGGCGACAAATGCGGGCGGAACGAAAACCATGCTAACGGTGGCACCCGTCGCTTCGACCGCATCTTCGACCGTATTGAACACCGGCTTGCCAAGATGCGACTGCCCTCCTTTGTTGGGCGTCACCCCTCCGACGATCTGCGTCCCGTACGCCAGACACTGCTCGGCATGAAAAGTGCCTTCTTTGCCTGTGAATCCCTGTACGATGACCTTGGTGTCTTTATTGACCAAAATACTCATTTCAACTCTCCTTTCGCCGCCGCGACCGCTTTTTTCGCCCCATCTTCGAGGTCGGTCGCCGTAATGATGTTCGGGATGTTGGCTTTTTTCAGGATTTCCGATGCTTCGGGTGCGTTGGTTCCGTCAAGTCTGACGATAACGGGCACGTTCACATCCACGATCTTCGTCGCCTCAAGGATACCGTTGGCGATTCTGTCGCATCGAACGATCCCGCCGAAAATATTGACGAAAATCGATTTGACGTTGGGATCTTTGAGAATGATCTCGAATCCCTTCGCTACCGTTTCGGGGTTGGCTCCGCCGCCCACGTCGAGGAAATTGGCGGGATGACCGCCGACATAGTTGATCGTATCCATCGTCCCCATCGCCAGACCTGCACCGTTGACCATACATCCGACGTCACCGTCGAGTTTGATATAGCTAAGCCCGTATTTCTTCGCCTCGACTTCCGTAGGCTCCTCTTCGCTCAGATCACGCATCGCTTCGATATCGGGATGGCGTCCGAGCGCATTGTCGTCAAACCCCATCTTTGCATCCAGAGCGAGGAAATCTCCCGAACCCGTTTTGATGAGAGGGTTGATCTCAATCATCTCCGCGTCGTTTTCCATATAGACTTTGTAAAGCGCCTGCGCGAACTTGATGAAGGCACGCTGCTCGTCTTTGGGAAGCCCGAGACCAAAAGCGATTTTACGACCATGGTATCCTTGGAATCCGATCGTCGGGTCGATGGCGACTTTGACGATCTTCTCCGGAGACTCCTCCGCTACCTTCTCGATCTCCATGCCGCCTTCGGTCGACGCCATCATCACAGGCATCTCGAGTGTTCTGTCCAACACCATTCCCAGATAAAACTCCTCCTTGATATCGGCGCCCTCTTCGATATAGATCTTCTGGACCAGCTTTCCTTCCGGACCCGTCTGGTGCGTAACCAGCGTCATCCCCAGAATCTGTGTCGCGAGTTCTCTCACCTCTTCGATGCTTTTGGCGAGTTTCACACCACCGCCGAGCCCGCGTCCACCCGCATGGATCTGCGCTTTGACGACCCAGATCGGCCCTCCCAGCTCCCTGGCGTTTTCCACCGCCTCGTCCACGCTGAAAGCGACTTTTCCTCTCGGTGTCGGCACACCGTATTTCTGGAAAATCTGCTTTGCCTGATACTCATGAATATTCACACCTTCTCCTTTCTAACTGGTTTTTTCGTACTGTTTTCTACCCGCTTCGTAAAGATCGTTTCCGTGGGTGTCGTTGACGACGGTGACGGGAAAATTTTCCACTTTCAGCATACGTATCGCCTCGGGTCCGAGCTCTTCGTAAGCGATTACGACCGCTTCGGTGATCGTTTTGGAAAGCAACGCCCCCGCACCGCCGGTCGCACCGAAATAGACCGCTTTGTATTTTTGGCAAGCCTCTTTGACCGCATCGTTGCGTTTGCCTTTTCCGATCATACCGCGCAGACCATGCTTGATCAGTGTCGGCGAATAGCTGTCCATTCTGTAGCTGGTGGTCGGTCCCGCACTGCCGATCGGCTCACCCGGTTTCGGAGGTGTGGGGCCGACGAAGTAGATGACGGCACCGTCGAGTTGGAAAGGAAGTTCTTCGCCCGCCTCGATCAGATCCACCAGACGTTTGTGCGCCGCGTCGCGGGCTGTGAAGATCGTACCGCTGAGATAGACGATATCTCCGGCTTTGAGTTTCGTGACGTCCTCTTCGCTCAGAGGTGTCGTCATATGATATGTTTCGCTCATCGTCTCTCCTTCCTATATGGTTATGTGAGCATGTCTGCTGCTATGACACTGGACGTTGACACTGACGGGCAAACTGGCGATGTGGCAGGGATTCTTCTCTATATGGACAGCCAACACCGTCTGCGTACCTCCCATTCCCATCGCACCGATACCGAGATTGTTGAGCTCGTATTTGATCTCTTTTTCGAATTCGTCCAATGCCGGGTCCGGATTGGGAGATCCTGCTTCTCTAAAAAGTGCATGTTTGCTCGAAAGCGCCGCTTTTTCAAACGTACCCCCGATACCGATACCGACAATGATGGGAGGACAGGGGTTAGGCCCCGCTTCCGAAATCACCGATTTCACAAAATCGATAATGCCCTCTCTCCCCTGTGCCGGCGCCAAAACCCTGGCACGGCTGACATTCTCGCTACCACCTCCTTTGGCGGCGTATTCGATCTCTATCTTGTCACCCTCCACCAGATCGAAATGGATCACCGCCGGAAGGTTGTAGCCTATCTTCTCCTTCAGATTCTCACGAGTGAAACACTCACATGTGGAGGCTCTAAGATACCCCTCCTTATATCCCAGTTCGGTTCCCTCGTTGATCGCGTCCTTAAGCGTACCTCCCGTGATTTTGACATCCTGTCCCACTTTCACGAAAAAAACGGCAAGTCCCGTATCCTGACAGAGCGGTTTTTTTTCGTCTCTTGCGATATCCGCATTTAAAAGTAGCTG
>VAPK010338320.1_pt1 | contig 13741 bp, 13 predicted proteins | sample 3395031 | NCBI WGS metagenome assembly VAPK01 (sample SAMN08290443, study PRJNA428436) | hydrothermal vent metagenome | isolation source: Deep-sea hydrothermal vent chimney 1 | place: Pacific Ocean: Juan De Fuca Ridge | reverse complement strand
TCCAATAACGCTGGCTTTGGCTGTTCGGCCATCTTTTAATGCAACCAAAATTTTATCGGCGGCTTTGATGACATGGTGGTTGGTGAGAATATAGCCTTGTGGACTGATAATGACACCAGAACCAAGACTGGACTCCATTCGTTTACGGGGCTCACCAATGCTGTCACCAAAGAACTTGCGAAACATAGGGTCATTTGCAAATGGATGCTGTCGTTCAGTAATAATTTTAGTGGTTTGAATATTAACAACGGCAGGTGCCGCATTTTTTACCGCAGGTGCATAAGAGTTGAGTGGAGTCGTCGGAATAATTCGGGTAGATTCAATAAGCTCAACAAGCTCGGTATCAGGCTGTATGATTGATTCATTCGCAGTTTTATCTTTTTCAGATTGAAAATATAAAACAAGAAATGCAGTGGCTAAACCAATGCTGGCAAATTGAATAATAAATGTAATGAGTTTGGTAACACGCATCAGGAATTCCGTTAAACTAAATATTTATTTCAACATATTAACCTACCTGGAAGGTTTCGATCATGGTTCAATTAAAAGATTTTCTCAATTATTCAAATAATATTCTGGAGATTGATAGATTTCATGATTATTGTCCAAATGGTTTGCAGGTAGAGGGCAAAACTGAAATAAAAAAAATTATTTCAGGAGTGACTGCAAGTCAGGCCTTAATCAATGCTGCCATAAAAGAAGGAGCCGATGTGTTACTGGTGCACCATGGTTATTTCTGGAAGGGTGAAGATGCACGGATTACCGGCTTAAAATATAAGCGTGTAAGCAGTTTGATTGAATCGGGGATTAATTTAATAGCTTATCATTTGCCCCTTGATGCCCACCCTTTGTATGGAAATAATGCAAAACTGGCAGAAATACTGGATTTTAATATTGCGGGCAAGTTTCCTTCCGGCAATGAAGCCGTTGGTATGTATGGCACCTTAAGAACACCCATATCAGCTGCAGATTTTAGTAAAAAAATTACCGCTACTTTTGATCGTGAAGTTTTGCATATTGGTGATGATAGTGAGCAAATTCATACTATTGCCTGGTGTAGTGGAGCAGCACAAAATTATATTGAAGATGCTGCTGAATTAGGAGTAGATGCTTACTTAACCGGTGAAATATCAGAGCAAACAGTACATATTGCTCGTGAATATGGACTGCATTTTTATGCTGCAGGTCATCATGCCACGGAACGTTATGGTGTGCAGGCCTTAGCAGAACATCTCGCTGCACATTTTGATCTGGATCATCAATTCATTGATATCCCCAATCCGGTATAACCTATTGAACTACTGAGGTTTATTCGACTCTCCTTGACCAACTGGTTGTGATCAGCCAAAATACGTTCGCCAAATATTTGGGTGCTTTGTGGGTATGAGTTTGTGCTTAACGGGGTACTTCTGCGTATTAAAACGCTAAACAATTGGGACTGATAAAATACTGTCAGTTCAAAACGATTTTGGGAGATTTCTAATGACTGATGGCGTCGATAACGGCAAACGCCGGTTTCTGACAATAGCTGCAACGAGTGCTGTTGCTGCTGTAGGAGCTGGATTTGCTGCGGTACCTTTTATTGCATCCTGGAACCCGAGTGCCCGTGCCAAAGCGGCTGGTGCACCCGTTGAAGCTGATTTTAGTAAGCTTCAACCTGGACAAATGATGCGTGTTGAATGGCGTGGTAAGCCAGTATGGATTGTTCGTCGTACAGAGCAAAATTTGAAGGATTTATCTACTTTAACGGGTAGTGGTAGTTTAAGTGATCCTGATTCAGCTGTTAAAGAGCGTCAGCCAGCTTATGCTGTGAATGAAGGACGTTCAATTAAACCTGAATATTCAATTTTAGTGGGTATATGTACTCATCTAGGGTGTTCTCCAACATACCGTCCAGAACTCGCACCTGAAGATTTAGGTGAAAAATGGCTTGGTGGTTTCTTCTGCCCATGCCATGGTTCACGTTTTGATTTGGCTGGACGTGTATACAAGAATGTTCCGGCACCGACTAACCTCGAAGTGCCACCGCATATGTATCTATCAGAGACACGTGTAATTATCGGTGTAGACGAAGGGGCTGCGTAATGGATAAATTAATGGATATGTTAAAAGCCTTTATGGGCTGGGTTGATGCCCGTTTTCCTGCAACAAAAATGTGGGAAGACCATTTATCAAAATACTATGCACCAAAAAACTTTAATTTTTGGTATTTCTTTGGTTCATTAGCGTTAATGGTTTTAGTTATTCAGGTGCTGACAGGTATTTTCCTGACGATGCATTACAAACCTGATGCTACGCTGGCATTTGCTTCAGTTGAATACATCATGCGTGATGTGAACTGGGGCTGGTTAATTCGCTATATGCATTCAACGGGTGCTTCTGCATTCTTCATTGTTGTATATCTGCATATGTTCCGCGGTTTAATGTACGGTTCATTCAAGAAGCCTAGAGAACTTATTTGGCTTTTCGGTATGTTTATCTTCTTAGCATTGATGGCTGAAGCCTTCATGGGTTACTTATTGCCATGGGGTCAAATGTCATACTGGGGTGCACAGGTTATTGTTAATCTCTTTGGTGCCATTCCTTTTGTGGGTGAAGAGCTCTCTATCTGGATTCGCGGAGATTATGTTATCTCTGATGCAACCTTGAATCGTTTCTTTGCATTCCACGTTGCAGCCGTTCCTCTGGTTATTATCGGTTTAGTTCTCGCGCACATCATTGCTTTACATGAAGTGGGTTCGAATAACCCTGATGGCGTGGAAATCAAGAAAAACAAAGGTGCTGATGGTATTCCTCTGGATGGTATTGGATTCCACCCTTATTACACGGTTAAAGATATTGTCGGTGTTGTTGTTTTCTTAATGTTTTTTGCAGCGATTATGTTCTTTGGTCCTGAAATGGGCGGTTACTTCCTTGAGCACGCAAACTTTGTTCCAGCGAATCCATTGCAAACACCTGAGCATATTGCACCGGTTTGGTATTTCACACCATTCTATACAATGTTACGTGCAGTGCCTGATCCATTCCTGGGTGTTGTGGCTATGGGTGGTGGTGTTGTGATCTTAATGTTCCTGCCATGGTTAGATAACAATCCGATTAAATCGATTCGTTATCGCAGCATGTTACACAAGATTAACTTAATGCTTTTTGTTGCTGTTTTCTTATTCCTGGGTTATTTAGGTGTGAAACCAGTTGAACCTGTATTGTCTGAATTAGGTTTACGTTTTTCAGAGGTGTATTTTGTCTTCTTCTATGTGCTCTGGTTCCACAGCAAATCACGTGATGCAAAATTTAGCTTTATGTCATTAATTGGCTGGATAGGCTTATTCTCATTAAATGATTTTGCAAGACATGTAGAAGGAACAGGGGAACTGATTATGATGGGGTGGTTGATTCCTGCCATATACCTTGCAGTTATGTTCCTTGCTCCGTTATATACCAATCTTAATGCTGAGAAAGCAGTACCAGAGAGGGTGACAGGCTAATGAAAAAAACAATACTCGCAATTTTGATGGTTTTACCAACATTGGCTATGGCCTCTGGTGGAGCACATCTTGATAAAGTGGATTATGATTTACACAATAAAGAGTCACTACAAAGTGGTGCACGTTTATTTGTAAATTATTGCTTAAGCTGTCACTCAGCAGCCTATCAACGTTATAATCGCATGGCTAAAGATATTGGTTTAACCAATGCACAGGTTAAAAACAATTTAATGTTTGCCGGTGAAAAAGTGGGTGAAACCATGACTGTGGCTATGACAGTTGACGATGCAAAAATCTATTTTGGTACAGCGGTTCCTGATTTATCAGTTGTTGCACGAGCACGTGGTGCTGATTGGTTATATACTTACTTACGGACTTTCTACACGGATGAATCTCGTCCATTTGGTGTGAACAACACCACATTTAAAGATGTGGGTATGCCTCACGTCTTGTGGGAACTGGAAGGGGTGAAAAAACTGGTTAATGCAGATGAAATGCATGAACATTCGGGTACTGCTCCAAAGTTTGAAACAGTGTCGACAGGTAAAATGTCTGCAGCTGAATATGATAATGCAATTCGTGATTTAACCGCCTTTATGGTTTATATGGGTGAACCGGCCAAGTTAGTTCGTTATGAACTTGGTGTTTACGTGTTGTTATTCCTGGTCTTACTCTTCCTGGTTGCTTATCCAATGAAGAAAGAGTTCTGGAAAGATATTCACTAAAAGTGTCTTATGGCTCATTCGTGAGCCATTTTACCTGGTTAGAAGATGATTTATAAGTCGGGGGGATTATTCCCCCCATCTTTGTTTTTAAAAGAAATATTTTTGAGGTAACAACATGGCACAAATGGCTAACAAACGTTTAGCAATGACACTTTATTCAAGTGATACTGATCCTTATTGCCACATGGTTCGTATTGTTCTGGCTGAAAAAGGAATTAACTATGAATCAACTGAAGTTGATCTTGATGATACGCCAGAAGACCTGAAAGATTTAAACCCCTATAACGAAGTACCAACATTAGTTGATCGTGATTTGGTATTATATGGCCACCAGGTCATTATGGAATATCTGGATGAACGTTTTCCTCATCCACCATTAATGCCGGTTGACCCGGTTTCCCGCGCTCGTAATCGTTTAATGTTAAGACGTATCGAACGTGACTGGTACACTTTATCGAATAAAATTGCCAGGGGTGAAGACGTAGAAAATGCTCGTAAAGAGTTACGTGATAGCTTGTTAACGGTTTCACCTATATTTGAACAGAAAAAATATTTCATGAGTGATGACTTTACTGTTATGGATTGTGCAATTGCTCCTATGTTGTGGCGCCTGCAACACTATGGTGTAGAATTACCAAGTTCAGCAAATGCGTTGATTACTTACGCAGCTACTGTATTTGATCGAGAAGCTTTTAAAGAAAGTTTGACCGAAGCTGAAAAAGAAATGTTAGCCATCTAAGCTATTTGTTTTAAAGAGAATTTATAGTTTGGATAGCGAAAAACCTCCTGAACCGATGTCATCCAGTCAGCCCTACCTTATCAGGGCTATTTACGACTGGATCATCGACAACAATTTTACTCCTTACCTTCTGGTCAACGCAGAAAATGATTCTGCAATGATTCCGAGAGAATATGTCGAAGATGGGAAAATTGTGTTAAATATTAATCCTTCTGCAATTAGTGATCTGCAGCTTGGTAACGACTACATCATGTTTAATGCCCGTTTTAGCGGCAAAGCAATGGAAGTCAGCATTCCTGTTGTTGCTGTACTCGCAATTTATGCTCGTGAAAATGGCCAGGGTATGATGTTTGATGAAAACAATAATAGCCTTCCACCTACACCACCTGAAAATACCCCCTCACCTGAAAAGCCAAAAAAGCCACAGAAGCCACAACTTAAGGTTGTTAAATAAAAAGTATTCAGTTAAATAAAATCGCAGGTTAGAGTTATACTTAATAGATTATTATTTAAATTGAACAGCTGAAGTGTTGATAAAGTCATTGCTAGCTACTAGAGTTAGAATGATTTAATGAGTCCGTGTGCGAAATACAGGCATGATGTTATTGCTAATAAAATAATAATTCTTTTTGGTAAAGTCATGACACATTCAGTCATAAAAACATTTATTTATATAACCTTATTGCTTGTTAGCGTATTCCCATCTATTAATTTGAAGGCTGAGTTTGAGAGTATCAATTCAAATGTGGCTGTTAAAAAAAAAATAACTGACAAGACTGAAATTGATACATCTGATGAGGATATGACAGAAGAATGCTCTGAAGATGAATTATTACAAGATACTATTGATAATCCATTTCTTTCCTTTCTTGATGATCCCCATGATTTTATTATATCGGGTGTGGAATTAATGGCCGTTAATATGGATGAGTTTTTTTCTACGGACAAAGTTTTATACGACTCAAGCGGAAGCTACTTAAAATTAAGAGAAAATTTAATCTGGGTAGAAGGAAGTGAAATCAGGTTTACGAGTGACGTTAATTTTAAATTACGATTACCCCATACAGAAAAGAAAATGCTATTAACTTTTGAAACAGCAAAAGATAAAGAACCTTATGATATTTCTACTCAAAAACAAAATACTACAGAGGAAGAGAAAAATTATTCTGCAGGAATACAAGCTGATTTAGGAAAAAAATATGGCTGGAAATTTAAACCAGCAGCTGGAATACATTTAGATTCGATTATTGACCCCTTCGCTACATTTAAATTATACAGAAAATATATGTTTAATAAATGGAGTGTTAATTGGCAAGAAACGCCTTATTGGTATAATTCGTTTGGCTGGGGTTTTGATTCATATTTAGAATTAAATAAAAAATTTAGTGAAGAAGATTTATTTCGTATAGCTACATTTGCCAGATGGAGAGAAGATATAGATCATTTTGAACTAAGTCAGGTTTTTTCAATGTTTCATACCCTGGATAAGAAAAAAGCATTGTCATATTATGCAGGTGTTTATGGGATAAGTGAACCATCTGTGCACACGACACATTATTTGATTGGTTCAACGTATAGGCAAAATATACACAAGGATTATTTATTTATTGAACTTGTACCACAAATTATTTATAAAAATACCAACAATTTTCGTGCGGAACCTTCAATAGTATTTCGAATAGAGATGATTTTTAAAAAATAAAGATGTAAAAGTGGAGTGTGATTTATAATGCTGAATGTATTTCATTAGGAATGATTTTTTACAATGCTGACTACAACATTAATGAGGTTAGTTAAATCTTTTTGATTAATAATATAAGGTGGCATCAAATAAATAAATTTACCGAAAGGACGTACCCATACACCTGCTTCAATAAAATCTTCGCTAATTGTATTCATATCGACGGGTTGTTTCATTTCAATTACACCAATCGCACCTAATACCCGTACTTCCTGGACTTGCGAAAAAGTATTGCAAATTTCAAGTCCGTTTGTCAGTTGACATTGAATTCTCTGAATATTTTCCTGCCAGTTAGACTTTAATAAAAGTTTAATGCTTGCTAGTGCTGCAGTACAAGCGAGGGGATTTGCCATGAAAGTGGGGCCATGCATAAATACACCGGGTTTAGCATTATCTATAGTATTGGATATTTTGTCTGTAGTGAGTGTTGCTGCTAAAGTAAGATAACCTCCTGTTAATGCTTTTCCGATACACATAATGTCAGGTTCTATGTTGGCGTGTTCACAGGCAAAGAGTTTTCCTGTGCGACCAAATCCGGTTGCGATTTCATCAAAAATGAGCAGCATGTTGTATTTATGACAAAGTTTTTTTGCTTCTTTTAGATAGTCAGAAGAATAAAACCACATACCACCAGCACCTTGAACTATGGGTTCGAGTATAAGTGCTGCAACTTCATTCGTATGTTGTTTTAATGTTTTTTCTAATTCATTAATATCACTTTTACTACAAGGCTGATTAAATCGTGATGAAGGCTGCTTAACAAATATTTGTTTTGTTAAGACATCTTTAAATAAATTATGCATCCCTGTATCAGGATCAGAAACAGACATTGCTGCAAAGGTGTCACCGTGATAAGCGGAACGTAATGAAATAAATCGTTGTTTTTTAGTTTGATTTTTCGCATGCCAATATTGGATTGCCATTTTCATAGCAACTTCAATTGCAACTGAACCTGAATCAGAATAAAATATTTTATTTAAAGAAACAGGTGTGATTTCGACAAGTTTTTTAGTTAACTCGATAGCTGGCTGATGAGTTAAACCGCCAAACATCACATGTGATATTTTTTTAATCTGTTGTTCAAGTGCTGCATTCATTTGTGGATGGTTATAGCCGTGAATCATACACCACCACGAAGACATACCATCGATCAATTCCCGGCCATCTTTGAGTTTAAGACGAACACCATTGGCAGACTCAACCTCATAGACAGGTAAGTCAGAATTCATAGCACTGTAAGGGTGCCATATGTGATTTTTGTCTATATCATTCATGGTGATTTTATTTAAACCGCCAGGGCGCAAAGAACGCCAGGTTTTAATAATTACTAATTAATTACAAGGGTAAATATATTTTTATTGACGTTCTTTGTGTCCTGGCGGTTAAAAACTAATCTAAAGGAAACATCTTTCCTGGATTAAGAATTTCTTTTGGATCAAATTCTTTTTTTATCCGTTTCATTAACGCTAAGGTAACAGGCTCAATTTCACGGTCAACAAAGTCGCGTTTTTCAATACCAACACCATGTTCGCCTGAAAGGGTGCCATTAAGTTCTAATACTAAATCAAATACTGCATCTAAACACCGATGTGCATTTTTATTCTGTATTTCTTCATCAGGGTTAAATAATAAATTAACGTGAATGTTTCCATTACCCGCATGCCCAAAATTTACAATAGGCGTATTGTATTTTTTCGAAAGTTTTTCTAAACCATGTATAAGGTTGGGAATATTCGATACGGGCACCACAACATCTTCATTTATTTTTTTAGGTGAAATATTTCTTAATGCAGGTGATAAGGCTTTACGTGTTGCCCATAAAGCATCCACTTCTTCTTTCGTAGTCGCAACTATAAAATCGAGCAAAGAATCACTTTGACTTGCATTTTTAATATCTTCGACTGAATAATCGAGCTGAGTTTCTGGTCCATCAACTTCAACCATTAACATTGCGCCGGCATTTTCCGGGAAGCTAACTTCTGAATAATCACGAATCATATCAATAGCATTGCCATCAATAAATTCCAGTGCACAAGGTATAGTAGGTTGCGCCATTATGGCTGAGACAGCTTTAGCCGCAGATTCAATATCAGAATATATTAACTGCATGGTTCGTTTGCTTTCTGCCAGGGGAGTGAGTTTAAGTGTAGCTTCGGTAATAATCGCTAGTGTGCCTTCAGAACCAATAAGTAAACGTGTTAAATCATACCCTACGACACCTTTAGAGGTGTAAACACCGGTACGGATTTGTTCACCCAGCCCTGTCACTGCGCGTAAGCCAAATACATTTTCCCGTGGTGTGCCATATTTAATTGTACGAGGGCCCGCTGAATTATAAGCAAGATTTCCACCTATTGAACAATAGGCACTGCTGGTTGGATCGGGTGGCCAGAAAAAACCATGTTCTTTTGCAGCATTTTGTACTTCCATGTTGGTAACACCGGGCTCAACCACAATGTATCTATTCGCTGGATCGATTTTAATAATATGATTTAATTTTTCTGTTGAAAGTAATACTCCACCTTGTAAGGGGACGGTTGCACCGGTTGTGCCTGTGCCACGACCTCGTGCTGTGAGTGGAATAGTATATTCATTACACAATAAAACAATTTTATGAACCTGCTCATGTGTTGATGGTTGTACAACCATATCGGGTATAGCATGTCGGCGGCTGTTATCATAACCATAACTCCAAACATCCGCAGGATCAGATAATATTTGATCTGCTTTCAGAATTTTTTGGATAGCTTGAGTAAACTTTTTGGCGAGTGGTTTTTCTTTCACAATATTAATTGTTAAGTGTTTTTTTCGGATACAACAGTTCATCTATTTGGTCGCATAAACAATGTATAGAGAGTAAATGGACTTCCTGAATACGCGCGGTTGTTTCTGACGGTACACGAATTTCTATATCATTTTCATTTAATTTTTTAGCCACCTGGCCTCCATCCCGACCGCTTAGTGCAACCACGCGCATGCCTTGTTCATGTGCTTGTTCAATTGCACGAACAATATTTGGAGAAAAACCACTGGTTGATATTGTGAGTAACACGTCATCAGGTTTCGCCAGGGCATCAATTTGCCGGGCAAAAATTTCATCATAGTGATAATCATTAGAAATTGCGGTAAGAGCTGAAGTGTCAACAGTTAAGGCGATTGCTGCAAGAGCAGGGCGCTCTCGTTCAAAACGACAGACGAGTTCAGCTGCAAAGTGTTGTGCATCGGCAGCAGAACCTCCATTACCGCAACTTAAAATTTTATTACCTTTTTTTAAGGCTGTGACCATGATATTAATTGCTGAAGTAATTGGAGCATTGAGTTTATCAATGGCTTCTTGTTTTGTCCTGATACTTGCATCAAAGATAGATTTAACGTTATTTGCTGTATTGTCAGTACTCATTATATTTCCTTCATGCTCCAAATGCATTTTCGATCCAGTCAAAGTCGATATCTTTTATGTTACAGGTTTCAATTGAACCTGATATAGAAACGACATCAAATCGTGCTGGATTTTTGCTTAGTTTAGCATGTCGTTGTAAATATGCAGATGCTGTTTTAATTAATTTAGATTGTTTATTGGTAGTAATAGATTCAGCACCGCTACCAAAATCATTGCTATGGCGGTAACGAACTTCAACAAAAACAAGGCTGTCATTATCTTGCATTATCAGATCAATTTCACCAAAACGGCTATGAAAATTTCGTTCAAGTAATTTAAATCCTTTATTTTCCAGGTACTGGCACGCAAGGTTTTCGGTATATTCTCCTTGCTCGCGAGTTGTAACCATTACTGGTTTGCCTGATCAACTAATATTGGACGGCCACTGCGAAAGTAAACCCAGCTAAGTTGTCTTTTAATTCGTTGTTTTTCATCTAAACTTAAACTTCCTGTTTCACCCTGATATCGTTCATATGGGTATGCTTTTAATGTGTTGAGTGCAGCTATTATATTGAAAGCATCGACGCCCAATGCATATAAACGTTGATGTTTATTACCTGCTTTTGAAATTAATGACTCTATTTCGTTACGTAATCCATGATATGCGGTTGTTTCTGATAATACCCAGGGCATATCACCAAAACGAATACCATCCATATCACGATCACGTTCCGGGTTTAAGTTACCGGTAAAAATATGTGATGTTGCATATACGGGAACCTGGCTTGCGTGAAAGAATTTTAATTGTGGACGAATCTGTCTTGCCTGGCGTGGATATCCGGCTATAAATATAAAATCAATATCATGACGTCGATATGTTGAATATTTTAATTTTGTTTTAAGTAACCGTGCAAGTTTACGATAGCGTCTTTTACTGTCATCAATATTTAATAATTTTCGTATTGGAGACGAAAAATCATTTTTACTTGAATTATAAGTTTGCTGTTCAACTACGCGGCCGCCAAGTTCTTCCCAACGATCACGGAATGCTTTATATACCCGATCTCCCCATGGCCCGGAGGGGGTTAAAACAGCAGCATTCACATGGCCATCCAGCCATGTCCGTTCAGCTACCTGACGTGCTTCTTCTTCCGGGGATAAACCAAATTGGTATAATTCTTGTGGTAGAGTACTTTCAGAATTAATGTAATTAAGTGCGAGTATAGGGATAGAAAGTTCTTGTTGTTCAACAAGTTTATTAATAGAAGCTTTATTTAATGGACCAATTATAAATTGTGCACCATCTGATACTGCTTGTTCATAAATACCTTTAATATTTTCAGGGTTACCTTTAGTATCATATATTCGAATCGTTATTTTATCTTTATCTTTTTTTGCATAGTATGAGCTTAGTAGACCATCTCGTATTGCTTTAGCTGCGTTAGCAAATCGGCCACTTAAGGGAAGTAGTAAAGCAATTTTTTCAGGTAAGGTGACATCTTCCTGTTTTCGGTTACGTAAGCCTTCAAGTAAAGATAAATGTACGGGGTGATCAGTGTAACGACGCTGCCAGTTGTTTATGGATGCGCGTAATAGTGTCGGGTTAAGTTGATATTTTTTTGATAAACGAACCAGTTCCATCCAGCCGCTTAATATATCAGGTGCCTGGGCGGGCTGCAGCTGTTGTAATGAACGTTCACTCAATAGGGCTAATGATTCCCATATTAATTGCTGGCTTTGTAATATAGAATTATTTTCCGTTAAATAATTGCCTTGCAATATATATTCTTCGGCGGTTGTTACACGATCTCCTTGCATTGAAAAGGCGGTAGCACGTAACTCATGAAACTCGGCAAGAAAAAGTGAAGGGCTACCTATAGATAAAGGTTCATTTAATTGAACTAAAACTTCTTCAGCATTTCGTTCTGCTAATGCAATATGTGCGCGTGTTAAACGAGCAAGATCTGCTTGTTTTAAATCATGTTCATTAATTTGAATAGAATGAAAAAGTTGTACCGCCTGGGTTAACTGTTCTGCTTTAACATAAGCAATGACTGCTCGAAGTAATAATAATGTCTTCTCTGTTCCAGCTGTGCCACTGGCTTGTTGCTTGAAGGCGAGTGCTGCCTCAGAATACTGTTTTGTCAGGTAAAGTTGTTCGGCATCATTGACTGCATCGGGAGAATATCCTGGTTTGCTTGCACAACTAGCTAATATAAGAGTGATAATGAGAAGAGCGATATACTTAAAATAATGTTTCATAGTTATTTTTTTCTGCTATGTCGGTAGAATTAGGGTGGTTAATATTTTATTTTCTGTATTATTTATTTAAGTTTACTGATTTTACTGTATCGTGATTTTACAACATTAACGGGGATTATACCGTGTCATTTAAAAAAGGTTCTTTGTACATTGTCGCAACTCCGATAGGAAATATGGGAGATATGACGGAACGTGCGCAAAATACATTGACGGATGTTGATGTGATTGCAGTAGAAGATACTCGTCGTAGTGGGCAGTTATTACGCAATTTTGAGATTTCGACACCCATGATAGCGGTGCATGAGCATAACGAACGACAAATCTGCGACTCTTTGCTTGATAGAATTGAAAAAGGGGAGAGTATTGCGCTTATTTCAGATGCAGGCACACCATTATTAAGTGATCCTGGTTATTTTTTGGTCAATCAGGCACGAGAACGGGGTATTTCAGTTGTACCTGTTCCGGGAGTATCGGCTGTCATTACAGCTTTATCCGTTGCCGGTTTACCGACCGATCGTTTTGTTTTTGAGGGCTTTCTTCCTGCTAAATCCGCAGCACGACAACAAAAGCTGGAAAATCTCAAAGATGATGCTCGCACGGTCATTTTTTATGAAGCCCCCCATAGAATTGTTGAAATGCTTAAAGATTGCCAGTTGGTATTCGGTGGTCAGCGCAAAGTAGTATTAGCACGAGAACTCACTAAAACCTTTGAAACCATCCATGGTGATGTATTGGAGGCGTTGATTCCATGGGTAGAAGCGGATGAAAATCAAAGAAAAGGTGAATTTGTTGTTTTAATTCAAGGTGCAGCAGCAAGAGAAGATACAGGTATAGATGCTGAATCTGAGCGTATCTTATTGATTTTATTAAAAGATTTGCCTGTTAAACAAGCTGCTGCCTTAGCGGCAAATATTACAGGATTAAAGAAAAATGCGTTATATCAGTTTGCTCTGGAACTTAAAGGTCAAATAAAGCAAATTTAAACAAGGAATTTGAAGAATTACGTGATAAATTCGATAAAAAGCGAGTTAGAATTTTTTACTCGTCTGTTTATTAACACTCGTATCTTTTCCCTTTCTATAAATTAATGATTAAATAAATCCATTTCAATACGCCTCTTTAAGTGTGTGCTTACAGACATGCACACAGATCACAAAAATTTAAGAGAAAAGAAATATTATGTCGTGTATTGTTAGAGCTGAAAATAAGACACATTAATAATAAACTGGATTAAATTAATATGGATGTTAATAATCTATTTTTTTTATTTCTAATCTTGTAGAAATGAAAAATAAACTCATTTTTTGAAATGACAGACTATGCCACATCATAGTATCAACAAACTATGGTTGCCGGTTATAGCGCCATTACATTTACTATTAGCATGTAGCATGGCAGCAATTATTGCTA
>VAPK010007601.1_pt1 | contig 13742 bp, 15 predicted proteins | sample 3395031 | NCBI WGS metagenome assembly VAPK01 (sample SAMN08290443, study PRJNA428436) | hydrothermal vent metagenome | isolation source: Deep-sea hydrothermal vent chimney 1 | place: Pacific Ocean: Juan De Fuca Ridge | reverse complement strand
TCATTGCAGGGTTCTCCGGTAAAAAAGGGGAGGGGCGGGCTGAGGCTCTACTATAGCTCGGAACAACGGTGAGTAGTATGTGGTCGTTATAGTTTCAATCGGTGGCTATGCCTGATGCTTTCAGGTGACAGGCCAGCGCACGATCCATGGTTGCGGCGTGTATGGGAAACCATTCAGGAAGATAGCGGCAGACAAAGTTCCTTGCTGCACTGATATTACCGGTATCGACAGTGATGGCAAGTTGTTTAAGTTCATCCAGGATCCGGTAATGCTCATTACGATGGATAAATTTAGGTGGAAATCCTGATTTTTCCATGGCGATATCTTCATACTGAAAATGTTGCTGTGTATGCTCAAGCAGCCTGTTGAACAATGCCGGAAATTGATGATCCGTCGCTTGCCCCAAACTGTTGATTATATCTATAAACTCCTTGTGTGTATTATCCATGTCTGTAATACCGACAGACAGGCTGTCTTCCCGCCATTCAATTAAGAGTTTATTGTTACTCATACCAGTGCTCTATAACTATGTGATAATTGCGAGTTCAGTTAGTTTACCAACGTTCATGGCAAGGTGCGCTGAATCCATAATTATTACATGGATAGAACGCTGATATTACCGCCTGAATTAACTTTATCTGAAATCATAAATGGATTACTGAAAACGGATACTGATATCAATCAGTTTTTTCCTTAAGGATTTGTAGAATTTGTCTGGCGGAGACCTTGTCAGGCTGACCAACGGCAATAACCTGATTATTTACCACCAGGGCGGGCAGGGTGCGTAGCGCCAGTTTCTTAACCAGGGACTGCCCCTCACTGGTTTCTGAATCAGCAACCTGTAGCGACAGGTTCTGTTCCTCGCATATTTTTCGCCATATGTTTTCTGTGGCTTGCGACTGTTTTGTATTCCCCATTATGATAAGTTGTATTTTCACATGCATCCTTTGCGGGTATGAATAACGAATTTAGTCTTATTGTCTATCTCTGAGCCTATTTTTATTTGTTTACAGGAGGGAGTCGTTGACCAAAGTCAACTGTGGGCGGGTTTGTTTATTCTAGTTGCTTTTGTCCGGTTTTTTGCTGAAAATTGCATTTTGTGTAAATAATATCCGAATAATTGTGTCGGTTTTAACTGGGGAGAATGTCTGTTGCTGGAATTGAAAACACGCTGTTTATTGAGGATAACAGTATGAAGTCGGGACAGGCGCTTGCTACACAATTAAAAGAAATTTACCTGTTTGAAATGCTGGACGACAGACAAATGGAGAAGATGCTGCAGACATCGACGTCGATCAGTCTGGTTGCCAGGGAAAATTTGTTCGAGGCCGGGCAGCCGGCACAGCGCTTTTATCTGCTAAAGTCCGGACAGATTAAGCTGTACTGTATTTCGGCTGGCGGGGATGAAAAAGTCATGGAGATTATCCATCCCTCCCAGACATTTGCCGAGGCGATTATTTTTATGCGGCGACATGTGTATCCGCTTAGCGCAGAGGCGATCAGTAAAAGTGAATTAATTAGTTTTAGCATGCAGGTCTTCAGCGAGATACTGGAACAGTCTCATGAGACCTGTTTTCATCTGATGTCTATTATGAGCCGGCGGCTGCATTCGCGCATTGGCGAGATTAATAACCTGACCCTGCATAATGCTACCTATCGTCTGGTTATTTTCCTGCTGGAACAGCTGCCCTCTGAAGCAGTGGAGTTGTCGGAAATTCATCTGACCACCCCAAAAAGCGTGGTGGCGTCCCGGCTGGCCATTCAGCCAGAAACCTTTTCCCGGATCCTGACCCGCTTATCCCGCAAGGGACTGATTGATGTTCATGGCAATGATATCAGCCTGCTGGATGTCGCTGGTCTGCGGGATCTTCTTTAGCGCGCGGCGAGCAAACCAGGCTCAGGCCGGCGCTCGCCACAGTTCGTGGGTGACAAACAGGGTAATGGTGAACAGTATGAGCGCTCCGCCCTGATGGGCTGCGGCCAACGGCACCGGAACATGCAGTAGCAGGGTTGAAATCCCCAGGCCAAGCTGGACGGCCAGCATCGCCAGCAGCAGGTGTACTCCGACTCGGGCTCTTGGCGGGATATCCTGACGCGTGGCGGTTAGCCAGAACAGGGGGACAAGGATAAACAGTATGCTCGCCATGATGCGATGGTCGAACTGGACCGTTGCCATATTTTCAAAGAAATTTTTCCAGATGGGTGAAAGCGCGAAAATGCTCTCGGGTATCAGTTGCCCACCCATCAGCGGAAAGGTGTTAAAGACATAACCGGCCTTGAGTCCGGCGACAAAGCCGCCAGAAAGGACGGTAATGAAAATGAACAGGGTGAGCAACAGCGAGAACCGCTTCAGCATTCCCGGCACGGTTTTGCTGAGACTGTCCGGTCGTGAAAAAAACAGATCCAGCGCAACCCAGAAAATGTAGGCATAGACAATAAAGGCCAGTGCCAGGTGGGCGGTTAACCGATACTGGCTGACGTGGGGATCCTGCACCAGCCCGCTTTTTACCATGAACCAGCCCATTAACCCCTGCAGGCCGCCAAGAATGAACATGCCGGTCAGCTTGGGAATTAGTGATTTTCTGACCTGGCCGGTGATAATGAAATACAGCAGGGGAACAATGAATATAAGCCCGATTGCGCGCCCCAGCAGACGGTGAGAATATTCGAACCAGAAGATGGACTTGAATTCCTCCAGATTCATGCTGTAATTGTTTATCTTGTATTCGGGGAATTGCTGGTACAGTTGAAACGTTTCCTGCCATTGCTGGTGGCTGAGGGGGGGCAGGACGCCCATCAGGGGTTCCCACTCAACCATGGAAAGCCCGGAACCGGTTAGACGCGTGACGCCACCGAGTACGACCATGGCGAAAATCGTGGCGCAGCAGATAAAAAGCCAGACGGCGATGGCTTTTTGCTGGTTATCTGATAATGTCATTGCTTGCTTCAGCTCCCGGTGGCGTGTTGCACATAAAACGTGCAAAATGTTATCAGATGGGACAGGCATTGGAAACCTGCTGATTTTGCAGGCTGCCGCGAACAGAATAAAAAATAATAAGGGGATCGGCGCTATTTAATTTGTTGATTAATACTTACAACAAAAACGCAAATTGATAAATTAAATGACGCCAGTCCCTTATAACTGGTCCGTAAGTTTCAGTTTTCGGGCATAATGGGGGAAAAGCTTCCCCGATTAAAAAAATCAGGTATTAAGGGTCGTAAATTGATTTAGGTCAAAGTTGGCCATGTAATTACAGTATGTAATATCGCCAAAGCCTGGAATTATAAAATTAACAGGCGCACGAATTGCTGGACATTTGTCAATAAATAACAATCACATCGTCGTGTTGCTGACACTGACTAACAGGAGCTATTACCATGTCAAATGATAATGAAGATGAACGCATCCCCGCGATGCAATCTTTAATCGATAATCCCTTCCTGCTGTTGTTTATCGGGGTGGTGATGCCAACGGTTTTCTATATGATTTGGGGAATTATGGAAATCGTCACCTTGCCGGTTGCGCCATAACCACACTGGTTTTTTCTGAGGAGGATTAGTTATGACTTCATTTTTACCGCCTGCCGAGCGAATTTGGTGGAAGGAACCTGTTGGGCGTCAGGAGCTTGTGTGGATTGGCATTGCCCTGACCTGGTGTCTGATCATGTTCGCGATGATGCCTATCTGGCATATCTATGGTAAGCAGAACCTTTCTACCGAGGCTTACCAGACCACCCCCGCTGCATATGGGGCCAAGGTGCAGGAAATGATTGACAAATATACGGTGCGCGAAGAATCCGGTATCCCGGTTGTGCATCCCCCCGCCGGCAGCGATGTCTATATGCTGGGGCGTTTGTGGCAGTGGTGGCCGATCCTGGAACTGGAGAAAGACAAGAGTTATCGCTTTCACCTGTCCTCAATGGATTATCAGCATGGTTTCTCTCTGCAGCCTGTCAATATCAATTTACAGGTAGTGCCGGGCTATGAAATGGTTATTAATATGACGCCTGATAAAGCCGGTCAGTATGGGGTAATTTGTAACGAATATTGCGGTATTGGCCACAGCACTATGGTGGGCAGAATTTACGTGGAGGATAAATAACCATGTCTTCATTTCGTCTATGTCCCGACTCGGGATTCTATTTTAATCGTGATGCAGAACGTCTGATGAAAGTGAATGCGGTTGCCGGCGTTGTTGCGCTGCTGATTGCCGGTATTCTCGCTCTGGGGGTCGTGCTCACCCGCTGGCAGGAAGTGCATCTGCTTCCCGCTGATATGTTCTATCAGGTTCTGACTGCGCATGGCATTAATGCCCTGATTTTCTGGGTTATCTTTTTTGAGATGGCGATTCTGCATTTTGCTTCGACAACATTGTTGCGTTGTCGACTGGCCACGCCGGGATGGGCCTGGGCCGGATTTTTCCTTATGCTGATCGGCGCAATCATGAACAATGTTGCCGTGTTCCAGGGTAACTCGAGCGTCATGATGACCTCCTATGTGCCCATGCAGGCGGCGCCGCACTTTTATCTGGGGCTGATCCTGTTTGCCGTGGGTGCGCTGGTGCAGGTTTTCGTCTTTTTCGGCACCCTGGTGATTGCCCAGCAGGAAAAGACCTATGAAGGTTCTGTTCCGCTGGTTACCTTCGGCGCCATCGTTGCAGCGATTATCGCTGTTTTCACCATTGCCAGTGGCGCCATTATCCTGGTTCCCACGTTTCTCTGGTCAATTGGTTACATCAATCATATCGATGCGGAAATGTACCGTGTTATCTGGTGGGCGTTGGGTCATTCTTCGCAGCAGATCAACGTCGCAGCCCATGTGGCAATATGGTACCTGATCGCGGGTATTCTTTTTGGCGCCCGGCCCATGTCCGAGAAGGTCAGCCGTTTTGCCTACCTGCTGTACATTGTGTTCCTGCAGCTGGCCAGTGCGCATCACATCCTGGTCGATCCGGGTATCAGCACTGAATGGAAGATCTTCAATACCAGTTACGCCATGTATCTTGCCGTACTGGCCAGTATGATCCATGGTCTGACTGTGCCAGGCTCGATCGAGGTTGCACAGCGCCAGAAGGGGCTAACCGGTGGACTGTTTGAGTGGTTGCGCAAGGCGCCATGGGGCAACCCGGTCTTTTCCGGCATGTTTATATCGCTGGTTACCTTCGGCTTCCTCGGCGGTATCACCGGCGTAGTTATGGGCACGGAGCAGATCAACCTGATCATCCATAATACGATTTATGTGCCCGCGCATTTCCACGCTACGGTGGTCACCGGCACTACCCTGGCGTTTATGGCGCTGACCTATCTGCTGATCCCGGTACTATTCCGCCGGCAGATGATTTTCCCCGGGCTGGCCAGGTGGCAACCGTATATTTTCGGTGGCGGCATGGTCGTGTTGATCCTGTTCCTGCTGGGTGCAGGGACACTGGGGGTTTCACGTCGTCACTGGGATATGGACTTCACCGGCGCTATGCTCGGGTTTGAATATCCCGGAATGGCTTACACCCTGGTCGCGATTGGATCTATCGGCGGCGTGCTGGCCATCGTCGGCGGCGGAGCCTTTTTGCTTATTACCGTAGGTTCACTGCTGTTTGGCAAGAAACTGGAACCGTCTGCCGGCTTCCTGGAATGCTTTACTGGCAAGGCGCTGGCGGCATCGGTTTACAATGTTGAGAAGCCTGAAAAGCTGGCCATGGCGCCCAAGCTGAAAGATCAACACCATGGCGCTGCCGGTTCCGGCTTTGAGGCGCCGGGAACCTTTGTTCTGGCACTGCTGCTGCTGGTGACCTTTGTTGTTTACTACTTCATCAACTGGAAGTATCTGTCCTCGGTCTGGCCGATGGGCAGTTAGCTGCTGAGCAGGTCGGGCAGTGTAGCAATGCTGTCCGGCCTGTAATATTTATTTTCTGAGTTGTAACATCTGAACAGTTAAAGCAACGCGACAAATACGAAAGGCTAAAATGGTCAGGCAACTTATCAATCTTTTCAAAATTCGCATCGGAGTTATCATGACCATTACGGCCGTTGTCGCAATGGTTGTCACCCCGGGCGCTTCTGTTCCTGCGTGGCAGGTAGCGGTACTGGCATTGACTATACTCATGGCCTCCAGCAGTGCGGGCGCTTTTAACCAGTATTATGAGCGCGATTATGACGGGCTCATGGCGCGTACCAGGGATCGCCCCTTTGTTACCGGCGAATTTTCCAGTAGTAACCCCATCTGGCTGTCGATAATATTATTGCTACTCGTGGTTAGCATCGCGGCAGCGGCTTACACGCTCAATGGCATGGCGGCCCTGTTTATTTTCCTGGGCGCTTTTTTCTATGCCATTGTTTACACCGTATGGTTAAAACGGCGCACCTGGATCAATATCATTATTGGCGGCGCATCAGGAAGTTTTGCCGTGCTCGCGGGCGCCGCAGTGGTGGATCCAAATTTGGGGCCGGTCCCCATTATTCTGGCGATGGTGTTGTTTCTCTGGACCCCGCCGCATTTCTGGAGTCTGGCAATTGCCAAGCACAAGGATTATGCAGCGGCCGGCGTGCCTATGCTGCCGGTTGTCAAGGGTGACAAGACTGCGGCAAAGGCTGTACTTTGGAATGCCATACTCCTGGTCAGCGTCTCGGTTCTGCCATTTTTTTATGGCCTCGGCTGGCTTTATCTTGCCGGCGCGCTTCTGGGTGGGGGTTATTTTGTTTATCGGAGCATCCTGCTGGTTCGGGATACGACGCCCAGAATGGCAATGCGCAACTTTTTCGCTTCACTGGTACAACTGGTAAGTCTGCTATTTTTTGCAGTTTTTGATGTAGTGGCCCTATGACGGGAGGCTAGGTTGATGTTGCTTGCCAGCCCAAACGTCCGGCTCCCAGTTTTCGGCATCCGCCTGATTTTTCTCACGCTTCTGTTTGCCTGGCTCGCGCTGTTTGCGGACGTGAACGTCGTAAATGCAGTGCAGCAAAAATCCATCCAGACATTTCAATACAAGTCAGCCCTGCAGGCGAGTCAGGACGCAATAGGACGGAGCCTGGGTCATTTCTCGTTGACCGATGATCACGGTCGGGCGGTCTCCACACAGGCGCTGCTGGGGAAACCTGTTGTGATCAGCATGGTTTATACCAGTTGTTACAAGACCTGTCCCATGACCATACGGCACCTCGCAAAGGTCGTGGAAAAGGCGCGTGAAACATTGGGAAATGACAGTTTTTCTGTCGTCGCGATCGGTTTTGATTCTCAATATGATACACCACAGGCGATGCAGAATTTTGCCCGTAAGCAGGGAATAGAAAACAGTGGCTGGTATCTGCTCAGTGCAGACAGTGAGACGATTGCCGCCTTGTCGAAACAGCTGGGTTTTGTTTTCTTTGCCTCGCCCAATGGCTTTGATCATGTGGTGCAGGCCACGGTGGTTGATGCGACGGGGAAGATTTATCGCCAGGTTTATGGCGAGGTTTTTGATACCCAGTTGCTGCTTGAGCCGCTGATGGAACTGGTCCTTGGCCAGCCAAAGCCCAGTCAGGGTTTTTTTACTACACTGGTGGATAATGTGCGTCTTTTCTGTACCACCTACGACCCCTATACCGATAGTTATCAGTTCGACTATTCTCTTTTCATCGGAATGTTTATTGGTCTGTTTATTATCATCTTTACGATAGTCTTCATCGTGCGTGAGTATCGCTACGGCAAACAGCCTCCCACTGTTTGACAGAGATCAAATACAGTTGCTGCGCTACTGACTATAATCCATACTATTCTACTATGGAATAGACCTTACTATTTTAGTCATCTCAGAGGATTTTGATTTTGAGTTACATCAATCCGGTTAAACGCGGCTATCTGGCGCTTGAGAACTGGTTTAATATTTCCTTCGGGCATGACTGGAACCCGCTTTATCACCTGGGAACGCTGGCTTTTTTCTTTTTCTGGATTATTTTTGTCAGCGGTCTGTATCTGTTCATATTTTTTGATACCAGCCTCTCCGGCGCCTATGCCTCGGTTGAGTATATGACCCATGAACAGTGGTATGCCGCTGGCATTATGCGCAGCCTGCATCGTTATGCCTCTGATGCGGTAGTGTTGACGATTATCCTGCATATGTTCAGGGAATTTTCCCTGGATCGCTACCGCGGTTTTCGCTGGTTTTCCTGGCTGACAGGGGTGCCAAACCTGTGGTTCGTCGTGACCCTGGGGATTACCGGCTACTGGCTGGTATGGGATGAGCTGGCACTTTATGTGGCGATCAAGTCATCCCAGCTAATGGACGCCTTACCCTTTTTGCCGGCATCCATGTCGCGAAATTTTCTTGAAAGCCAGATCAGCGATCGTTTTTTCACCCTGATGGGGTTCCTGCACCTGCTTGGTCAGCCTGTGATCCTGTTTTTTGCATTGTGGATCCATGTAAAGCGCCTTTCGCATGTTTCCATTATCGCGCCCAGAGGCCTTGCCGTGGGCTGTTTTCTGGCCTTGCTTGCCCTGTCGCTGATAGCGCCGGCGGTCAGTCATGAAGCGGCGGATCTTGCGAAAACCCCGGCGGTGCTGAATTTTGACTGGTTTTATCTCAATATCTACCCGCTGCTGGATCAATGGACCTCCGGGCAGGTCTGGGTCCTGACCCTGGGGCTCACCGTTTTTCTCATGCTGATGCCCTGGTTACCGCCGAAAAAGACAGGCCCGGCCGCTGTGGTTCATCTGGAAGAGTGTAATGGTTGTGAGCAATGCGCCCGAGACTGTCCCTTCGATGCCATCAATGTGCAAAAGAGGACGGACGGCGCACGCTGGGAACATGAAGTGGTGGTTCTCGATCACCTGTGCGCTGCCTGCGGTATCTGCGTAGGATCCTGCCACTCATCCAATCCATTCCGGCATGCGAAAAAAGAACTGGTGACCGGTATCGATATGCCGCAGATGCCCATCAATGACATCCGCGATCACGTTAACGCTGCACTCGCGCGGCTTAAAGGCGAAAACAGGGTTATTATATTTGGCTGTGACAACGCCCTGGATTTTTCCGGCCTCGAGTCCTCGAATATTGCGATTGTCAGTTATTTCTGTGCCGGCATGATCCCGCCAACGATGATCGAATATGCGCTTAAGCACGGTGCGGATGGTGTTTTTGTTACCGGCTGTCGCACGGGTGACTGCTATTATCGCCACGGCAACCGCTGGTTCGATGAGCGCTTTGAAGGCCATCGTCAGCCCGGTTTACGCAAGCGCGCAGATCGCCGACGCATAGGTATTTTCAGGGCGGCGGAAACGGATTGCAAAAAGCTGCGCAAGGCGCTTTCCAGCTTCCAGGCCGGGCTGGCGCAACTGAAGCATGAGGATGCTACGGACAGTGAGGCCGGACATGAATAGGCTTTTGCGGATACCGCTGCAGATTTTCAACTACACCGTGTTCATGGGGCTGGTGTGGTATTTTTCGATTTATCCGCCCTACCATCAGCTTAAGGAAAACCAGGCGATGATTACTTTTACGCTTGGGCATGTGGGCAAGCGGGTTAAAAAATGCAGGAAACTTGGCCAGGAAGAATTGCTCAAGCTGCCCCCCAACATGCGCAAGCCGATGGACTGCCCCCGCGAACGCTCTCCCATTACAATGGAATTGCAGATGGATGGAAAGGTGATTTTCAGGAAAACGGCCGAGCCACTTGGATTCTTCAGGGACCAGGGAGCCGATGTTTATCAAAATATCAAGGTGCCGGCCGGTAAGCACCGATTACTGGTCTGGATCAATGATGACATTAACGTAAAAGGTCCAATATACAGGCTGGAACAGAACGTCAGGCTTAAGCCGGAGCAGCATATGATTGTCGAATTTAATTCTGAAACCAGTCGTTTTCGTATTAAATAGTGGGGTGGGCGGCGGCTCGCCCAAAGGGAGCAACGCAGAGTCGCAATGTCTGTGTTGCTCTGAATGAGACTTTGTTACCATTCGGTTTAGGGAAAGCGCTGATTAATTTCGTCGTTCGTGGTGAGCCCCGTTCGGCAAGCTCACGACAGGCTTCGACTTCGCTCGGGAGAGTCCTGTCAGACCATGATCGGTAACCATTGTAAAACCATAGCGTTATATATTTTGCTCTTCGACAAGCTCAGGGCAAACGGAATTAATCAGCGCTTTCCTGGTTGCTCAATTCTCTTAGCCTGCCCGAGACAGGCCCCGGCCTGACATATCAGGGTATTAATATTCAGCGCGAGACAGCATGAAAACAGAATATACTCCCAATGCATTGATAGACGGTTTTTCACTGGATGTTCCTGACGACCGCGCTAACACCCGGATCAGCACGGGCTGGCTGTTGCTGGCGATTGGCTCGCTGTTGGTCGCGGGTTTGTTTACTATTCTGCTGGTGCTTTCCAGAACGCCGTATATCCAGGACAGGATTCCCTGGGTTGATTTTTTTCATACCGCGCTGGTTGTGCATGTGGATCTGACCGTGCTGGTCTGGTTCCTTGGTTATGCCGGTATGTTCTGGAGTCTTAACAGTAGTTCACGCTGTACGGCCTGCGGCTGGTTGGGCTTGTGGCTGGCCATTGCCGGTTCCTGCGTCATAGTTATATCCCCGTTCCTGGGCGCTGCGGAACCGCTAATGAACAACTATGTGCCGGTGCTGCGGGATCCGATCTTTTTCACCGGGCTGGGTATGTTCGGTGCTGGTTTTAGCATCACGGTGTTACGCGGATTGATATTTTCCCGTCCCATCGGCACTACGATCACTGGCGCGGGCGCGATCCGCTTTGGCCTGTACACGGCCCTGATTGCAGCAATCACCGCCGTTTTTGCGCTGCTGGCGTCCTGGTACGAGATACCAGAGAGCGTCACGGGGGAGCATTATTATGAACTCCTTTTCTGGGGCGCCGGGCATACCCTGCAATTCGTTCATATCCAGTTGATGCTGGTTGCCTGGCTGTGCCTGGCGACGGTTGCCGGTTTCAGACCCCGGCTCACACCCAGGGTAGCGTTGATTCTGTTTGCCATTGGCGTGCTGCCGGTAGTGCTTACCCCGATTGTCTATATGGCGTTTGCCGTGGATAGTGGCAATCACCTGCAGGCGATCACCTGGCTGATGCAATATGGTGGTGGACTGGCGACCCTGCCAGTCGGTTTGATCATCGTCTACAGCCTGCTGACAGGCGGCGACCGGCCGACGGCCAGTGCCGAGGGTAATGCGCTTTTGAGTTCAATTCTCCTGTTTGGCGTCGGTGGTGTTATCGGTTTTATGATCAGCGGCAGTAACGTCACTGTACCAGCCCATTATCATGGCTCGATTGTCGCGGTAACGCTTGCATTTATGGGCATCACCTATCATTTGCTGCCGCGTCTTGGTTTCAGGAAACCTGTTGGCAGAATGGTCCGGCTACAGCCAGTTATTTATGCCATCGGTCAGTTGATGCATGTTACCGGCCTGGCCTGGTCAGGTGGCTATGGCGTGCAGCGTAAAACAGCCGGTGCAGCTCAGGGCCTGGATGCGATTGAGAAAGTGGCGGGCATGGGGCTGATGGGACTGGGCGGACTGATCGCCATTATCGGCGGGATTATTTTCCTGGTTATCGTAATCAAATCGATGCGCCCGGCATAAAACCTGTTATTTCGGGATCGTGTCAAACTGGACGGGCGCATCTTTTTCCGTGCTGATAGCCGCATCCTCTTTTTGGTAGAAAGCGCTGATCAATGAAAACGAGATTAACGAGAGAAACAGGATGATCACAAAAAATACCAGCGAGCGGTAGGGCAGGCGCTCACCCCGATAGATTTCTATTCGGTTTAGTATCCGGTCTGATACCAGGTAGAGCAGGACTGCGGCAACAGTGTAATAGATCATTTCCATCGTTAGCACCTTGGTTAAGTTTAATGTTGATATTCCCCGTTACCCATTGTTCAGGAAACGGCTTCAGGATTATGCCGGGGGATAAATATGAAATGCCATGATATAGATCATAACCCCGGTTACAGAAACATATAGCCACACCGGCAGGGTCCAGCGCGCCAGCCGCCGGTGTCTTTCCGGTTGCCCCTGGATGATTCGCCAGACGGTGATTAGCACCAGTGGGACTGTCAGCGCCGCGAGGATGACATGTGAGGCGAGAATGACGAAATAGAACGGACGGATGATGCCCTGACCGGCAAAGGCGACGTTGCCCACCTGCGCATGGTAATACAGATAGGAGAGAGTGAAAAGAAAGGAGACAAATAGCGCCGAGCTCATGCACAGGCGGTGCGCGGCTCGGTTCTTTCGGCGGATAAAAAAGTAACCGCAGCCAAGCAGCAGCGCTGAAAGGGTGTTAAGTCCGGCCTGCAGTGGCGGAAGAAATGGAATAATGTCCATTAGTGAATGATTTCAGGAAAAACCGGGGTTACATATTTTTGATCTGAAGATACTGGGAAACAAGAGTATTTGCCTTATGTGGTGGTGAAAATGTAGCAATCAGGTTTGCCTCTGGATCAATCAGGAAAATGGAGCTGGTGTGGGAGATGAGGTAATTGCCATCTGCCTGCTTTTTATCCGGCATATAGCCTGCGGAAAACTGGTGGGTAAATTTATCGATGGCTTTTTTGCTGCCGGTGAGGGCGATAAAGCGCTGGTTGAAATAATGTATGTATTCAGCCAGTTTTTCGGGGCGGTCGCGTTTCGGATCGACCGAGACGAAAACTACCTGTAGATCAGCGCGCGCGCCGGGAATGGCGCCGAGTTTTTTATACACATGATTGAGGGTGGCAAGCGTGGTTGGACAGATATCCGGGCAGGACATATAGCCAAAAAACAGCAGGGTTCTTTTGCCCTTCAACTGTTTCAGGTTAAAAGGTTTACCGTCCTGATCAGTGAGCGTGAAAGGTTTTAATGCAATCGGCTGGACGCGCAATACTGCCTGCAGTTCGGGCGGCGTGTTCCTGGGTGAGAACAGGTTAAAAAGTACAAGCAATGCGAGGAGCAGGATAGATAAAATAAAAAACCACAGGGTTTTTCCGCCAGTCGATTTTTTCACTGTCATTTAGGGGTCCTTATTTCTTTTTTTTTTCTGCGCCACTGGCCTGCGGCCCACCAGGCGAAGGAAAACATCATAATAACATTCAGGGCAATGCCAATCTTGAAAAACCCCGACAGTTTTCTTTCCCGCTTTTGCGGGCGAAGATTTTCATTCTGCATGCCGGTGCGAAAGTCCGGTAAACTTTTTGCAGCTGTTGGTGATGAATGTGGGCTGGCGGAGAGACAGTTGACCGGGCTGAGTAGCAGACAGGTCAGCGCCAGGAAAATGGGTAAAATCCAGCCGTGATTGGTGGGTTTTCGCATAACTTTGAGTATCAGCAAGCTTGAAATATCAGTCATTAGCAGTGCAGGCGCCCACGGCCGGATTATCGGCGTATTTCAGTCGCGCCAGTATAGCACAGGCATTTCTCTGGTTCATAAGCAGGCACATTTTATCCAGTTGCATATTGCTGGCGCAGGTATCAATCTCAGTGCTATTCTATGCCAATATCATGTTAGTCGATACAATCCGAGGTCAATAAAGATGAAGGTTACTGCTGCTTTTCCGCTACTGTTTGTCGCTGTCGCATCAATGCTGTTTCCGGGGGTTGCGTTCTCACAGCAGGAAGAGGCGGATATCGTCGTTTATTCGGGATATTTTTCGCGTCAGGGGAACAACGGCAAGATGGCGGAAATCTCCGGTTACAGTCACTATGTAAAATTCTATCCCAACAACAGGATTATACGACTCTTTATCCCCTACCCGTATTCGAAAGGCATCACGCC
>VAPK010728917.1_pt1 | contig 13746 bp, 10 predicted proteins | sample 3395031 | NCBI WGS metagenome assembly VAPK01 (sample SAMN08290443, study PRJNA428436) | hydrothermal vent metagenome | isolation source: Deep-sea hydrothermal vent chimney 1 | place: Pacific Ocean: Juan De Fuca Ridge | reverse complement strand
TATTGATTTTTTCTGGTACAAATGGCGATACATCAAAGTGAATACCATAGGCAGAATATAAAAAACGATTATTTAATATTTGATTGGAAGAAGTTTCTTTTAACCCAAGGCACATCCCTGTTGATCCGACCGATCCCTGGATCAGATTTTCGGTAAGTATGGTTTGTTCGCTGTACATTAAGAAGATCCCTACAGAATTATTATAAAATTCATTATTATGAATTCGATTATTATGAGCATACATAAAGTGGATACTATACCGATTCCCGACTCCTTTATTGCCTTCAAATAAATTGTTAGAAGAATACCAAACCACCATATCACGTACTTCATGCCAATAGTTAAACTTTATTTTATTATTGGTTGAATACCAAAGTCGTATGGCATCACCTTTTAAAGCTAAAGGCTTTCTTTTAATAGATGAAATATCATTATGTTCTACAATACAAGCATCTGATTTAAAAATATCAACACCAAACAAACATTCATCAATCAGGTTATTTTTAATAATTGTATGATTCGCTTCAATAATTTTAACACCAGCATCTAACCTATCGGGTGAATCACCAGAGTTAGTTATATGCAAATTTTTAATAGTAACACTATCTGCTTTAACATAAATAACTGATTCGTTGGCCATACCAGAAATTGTAGCTTTTCCACCACCATCAATTACAATATTGGGCACTTTAATAGTTGCCGGACCTGTATAAAATCCAGGTTTTAACTTTAAAGTATCACCTGATTTTAAATTTCTTAAAAGTGTATTGAGAAAAACCTGCTCTTTATCAGAATTGAAAGGAGTTATTTCTGTAAGCAGACCTGATGTTTCAGGTTCTCTCTCCTGAGAATAAATATTCCATTGCAATAGGATCACCCAAATGAAGAAGTAGATTCTCATTATAATACGTTTGCTTTTAAATTGATAAAAAACTGTCTCTAAAGAATATATGCTTGACTAAAGTATGAATATTAACAACTAACTATAAAACATTTTTAAGAGACAGCTTAACTATAAAATTACTAGTTAACTATTCGATTTTAATGAAATATATTTTCTTTTAAACAATATTGCTAATAATAATAAAACAAACACAGCCAATGCTACAAAGAATCCATAGTATGGAAAAGAAACTGTTTCAAACTGAGCCACTTTACCATGTCCAAATATTGTTGGCATAAAAGGCTTAATACCACTAAAAGCTCCTCCTCCATGTAGATCTAGATGATGGCCATACCAATACATCGAATACATATAAAGAAAAATGAAATAAAATGGCAGTAGTGCTGGTAATAAGGCAAAAATTGAATATTTCTTTTTAGGAGTAACAATAAAAACAACAACAAGTAATACAAAAAATAAAAATATGAATTTAGAATTCCTTAGTATACTATCTAATGTTTTTAAATAACTGGGTGTAACATTGATTTCTACAGCGCTCCCTGTTTTTGGATCAATAATATCTTCTCCACTGGCATCTTTCTGAGTATTAAATACATAGTATTCCGGATAAGTAATTCTATCTCCATTCTTTGGATGCATATTGGTACGTGTATTTGTACCCTGAACAATAGGATACATACCAATATAATGATTAATTGCATTCATTTCAACCAAACATTCAGCACCTTCATTAGTTGTGATCTCAGCTCTTTCCTGAACACCTTCACAACCGTTATAAACTCCATCATATTTAAACTCAATGCGAATTCCTTTGGGATACATAGATTTTGGATACTGATGACTCTGTAAAGCTACCCACCAAATGGGCATAAAATGTACTGCAATGATAAGTAATGCCCCGGCTACAGCAAATAGCTTGTAGAGAAGTCCAAATTTTTTTGCATAATCATTCATTGAAATAATAATTAGAATTGTTAAAATTGATTTTTTTAGATTTTATAGTATCTAATAAAGCAAAATGGTATTGAATTCAATACCATTTTGCTTGGAAAATTGACTATTTTGCAGTTGCACCTGCCTGATGCAACATATACTTTATTGCATTATTAATATCATCATCAGATAAATCTGTAAACCCTCCTTTTGGAGGCATTACACCTTGTTTACCCTGGAATCCTTTAACAGCATGATCGTGTAACACCTTCATACCCTGACCGGCAATAGTTGCCCAACGTTCTTTTTCATCAAACTTAGGAGCTCCTGTTACACCGGTTGCATGACAAGCCATACATTTGGTGTCATAAGTAGTTTTACCATTTCCGTAATCACCACCAGCAACAACATTACCACTTTCACCTGATTTCTCTTTCGATATTTGCTCTGTTTTAGCTTTCATATAAGCTATTATCTTGGTAGCATCTTCTTTAGAAACATTTTGATTTGGCATCGCTAATTTATAATGTTGACGCATTGCTTCAATATCAGCATCTTTCATTTTAGATTCAGGATTCATAATCCATTCTTTCAACCATTTATCATCTCTACGTTTGTCAACCATAAATAAATCTGGTCCGTTAAATTCTTCTGCAAATTTATGACAAGCACTGCAACCATAATTTAAGAACTCCAACTCACCAGGCAATAAATTTTCTAACTCGATAGCAGATGGTTTAAACGATTGCATTTTCATGTCAGCATTAATTCGATCTGTATAAGCCAACACTCTATCGGTTTCGGCTTTTTGATTGAAAGTAACTGCCATATATCCAATAAGCTGACGTTTGTCAGGGCTATTTTGTGAATCTAACAATAATGGATACATACCTGCTTTTTCAGCTTTAAATTTAATTGTTGCTGTTTCACCCGGACTAAAATGATACATTTTATCATAAGATGAAATTTGATAAACATAGTGATCCAACTTAGTTTGTCCGTGATTTGTCAAGTGTAAATATACGGTTTGACCTTGGGTAATATTAATATTTGCTGGCGTTACTTTACCATCTTTAATTGTACCATATATACGTACGATATTACCTTTTACAACTTCTTTTTCAGCACCTAAGGCAGTAAAATACTTAGATTTTTCACTTGTTGCAATATTCGTTCCCAAAGGATAAATTGCTTCAGATTTATATTGATCAACACGCATTAAAACCGTATAATGTGGTTCACCCATAGGCAATGGCAGATCGTAAATTACTTTTGGATCACCATCTCCGCTGATATCAATCAGCTGGTGGTTCTGCGGATGCAGAGGACCTACCGGATTAAAACGGTCGATAGATAATTTATTCAAAGAGATCAGATATTTACCATGTGGATCCTGAGTATCACCCGATGCGGCAACTAAGTGACCAACATTATAATGTGATGGTACATATCCCAGCACTTTTAGATTGATATAATCCCACTTTGTAATACGTGAATCAACATAGATAGAAGTATAAATTATACCTTTCTTACTGTCGTATTGATTGTGTAAGGGGCCTAAACCTACCTCAACACTACCATGTAAAGCATCTTCCAGTTTAATAATAGGGATTCCATATCTGTCAGTTCCTTCAAAATTCTTACTATCAATAGCTGCCATTATTTTATCAAATTTATAAACCCAGGCATGTGAATCCAGTTTACCTGCTACAACAATATATTGACCAGTAGGATCAACATCAACACCATGAGGTGATTTTGGTTCAGGAATCAAGAAAAATAAACCATGCTTAACAGCATCTTTTATTCTAATAACTTTATGACCGCGAACCATCTTAGGTTTGATAGTTCCATTCTTTAATAGCTCCTCTGCTTTTTTCCAGTTGGTTACGTGTAAGTAATCCACATCTCTTGAAGAACATCCGGCTTCAAAAGGAGGTCTTCCACTTTCAATACCACCATAATACATTTCTGTACAGAATGAATTGGTGAAACCCCAACCATAACTGTCTAATTTACCAGCATCAGATAAATCCTGAGTATATGGAGGAAATTCAAAAGTAAAAGATGCTTTTTCATCAATTCTTCCGGTTTCATTATTAAAACGATGGTAAGTAAGACCACCTCTCCAGTATTTCTCAAAATTAGCTTCACTTAATTCATGGTATTTCCAATCCATGGGTGAAGGATATTGTGAAGCTTCCATTACGTAACGTGAATCCGGAGTAAAGAAAGCACCTCCGTGATTAGAACGGAATATTTTGCTTTTCACCACTTGTTTTACATGCCAGTCTTTCAAATCGTAAACATAGATTCTTGGATTGGCCTTATCATTAATTACAGCCCATTTTCCGTTGTAAACTCCATCAGTTTCAGAAAAGCCCGGATGATGGGTATCTCCCCATAAGAGTTTTTGCCCATTTATAAAACCATCCTCCATCAAACCATAGGTTTCTTCACTATATCCAAAACCGGAGTAGGGTTGACGCGTATTGGTAGGTACATATTTTAACATACGCATAGAAGGAATTGTGTACATGGGTAAGTTACCTTCTTGACCTCCAGAATTTAACGACACATATTCATCTTTTAGATTATCAGGAGTATAGGTTTTTGCAGCAGATAATACATCTTCAGCATTCAATCCTCTACGTTTTACTACATCTCCAAACGATTCTTTTCCGTAAGGTTTACCGGAAATATTTGTTCCACCTGCATACTCATCTCCTTTTTTATCTTTGTCACCACAACTTATTGTAAATAAGCCTAAAGTGACAATAAGCAAGCTCATCATTAAAATTGAGCTGTATTTTTTATTTAATATATTTTTCATTGTCTTTTAGTTTTTAGATTGACCTAAGATTATTCTGCATTAACTTTTTCACCTAAGAGTTTTTTCGCACGTAAACCAACATCGGCTGTTTTAACTTGATATTGCCAATATTGTTCTGCCCATAAGAAAGCATCTTTGTATTTACCTTCTTTAGCGTATCTCTCATGCTTTTCTTTAGAATCTTCTGCTTGTTTTAATTGGTCAAATGCATCATCAACCAAGGCTGCTACATAAGGATAATCGGCAAAATTATTTTCTTTCAACCAGGTAACAACTCCATTTATAATATCTTGAGTTTGATCAATAACAACTAACTTCTCTTCGTAAAGTACTTTGTATTCAGCCAATTGTTCTTTGGTTAGTACCACATCTTTTTGTTTGACATCTACATATCCTGTTGGACGTATCAATAAAATTCCTTCCATCTCTAAGTGCAATGCAGAACAAAATTCAGTACAGTAATATGGGAAAATACCAGGTCTGTCAGCCGTAAAAGTAACAGATGCTGTTTTACCTGGTTCAAAACTGCCATGAACACCATAAGTATCTACAGTAAATCCATGGGTTTCATCTTCTGCACGCTCTAAATTAGTTAGGTGAAAAGTAACTACATCACCTTCATTAACTGTAACAATTTCCGGAGTGATATGAGAACGAATCAATGTTCCAAATATATGAACTCTGTTACCTTCTCTTTCAATTTTTTCTTGTCCGGCTACTGTTTTGTAACGAGAAATCTCACCGGTACGTGTATTTGTACCTAATGGATAACGAATAATCGGTTTGATGGTAGTACGCAATACCGCAACTGAACCATACATATTAGCCTGAGGTAAGCTCATGGTATAAATATCAGCCATATCATCAGATGAAATATCAATTAAATGTTGGAAACTTGGACGTACAGGACCAACATTTGGATAATTATCATACAATCCTTCTTTATCGACTACAGTCAAGTAATTGGAATGAGGTGTAGCTGACATACCTTGAGGAGTCATTAAGAAACTTGGTTTAAAACTCAACTTTAATTCTTTTTCTATTTTACCAGATTCATAATTAAAACGAACTATTTTACTATCTCCATGAGCAGAAGCATATGCAGTATTTTTACGTTGATCAAAGGCAATATCAACTACATTTTTCCCAATTGTTATACTTGTTTTTTGTACACTACTTGCATCAATAGTTGAACCTTTACTCAAGGCATCTTTTACTTTTCCAAAATCAAAAACCAATGTATTATCAGCTCCAACAACAAAATATTTACCATCAGGTGTAACTTTCACTGTTTTAGCAGTTGCAGGTAACGCAATAAATCCAACAACATTATCTTTTTTACCTTCCTCAAAAGAAACTACATTAAAATCATTTATTTTTTTAGTAGTTGATTTTGATAATTTATCATAGTTTATTACGTAAACATAACTTTTACCATCTTTTTCTGCTAAACCAACCATAAGACCATCACTACCTTTTTTACCGGTATCAAAATAATCTAATGTATATGGTGGTAATTCAAGCGTAAAGGATTTTTCTTTGATCATTCTACTTTTATGGATATTTTTACCTTCTACAAATTTCCAGAAAGTAACTCCTGATTTGAATTTATCTGATCCTATTTCAGTGGTTTTAGAATCCCAGGGAGCGGGATATTGACTTGACTGAATTATATAATCTGTATTTTGGGTTACAGCCACACCAGGATAAGTACTGATGTAGAGAGGATTTGACAAAACCTGTTTGGTTTCAAAATCATCTAAGCCCATAAGTGCAATCCGAGAATTAGCTCCATCAGAGAAGAAGGCAAAATGCCCATCGTAATTCCCATCTTTTTCAGAAAAAGCGGGGAAACGCATATCACCGTAAGTACTGATTCGATTATCCATTGAGGATTTTTTTAGCATCAGCGAGCTTTCATCATCAAAACCAAAACCTTGCCATGGTTCTGGCGAGAAAACACCTACGTACTTATAAATACGCATGGAAGGTATTCCATAAACAATCATAGTTCCAGAATTTCCTGTTCCTACAATCGAAAAATACTCGTCACGACCACCACGTGGCATGAACGTTTTAACAGCCGCCAGCACATCCTGATCATTTAGACCTCGTGCTGTTTTTACTTTGTTAAGAGTTTGTTGTGAATAGGCATCAGTAACAACTAAAGTTACTAAAACAATCCCAATAAAAACTCTGATAAACCAATTGGATTTCTTCATTTTTTTAATAATTGATTAGTGAATTAACTCCGATAAAGTTACAATATTAATAGCGCTTGAATTGTGATAAAACTAACTATATCGTGTTACTACTGTTACTTACAATACTTAAAATCAACTCTATATAAAGATTTTATCGATAATGGTTCTCTTTTGAAATCACATAATAAAACTCTTCTATAACCAAATTTTCAACATAACAAACTTTATGACATATGTCATTTAAAAGATATTGTTATCTTTTATATATTTGTAATATGTTAAGCAATCAAAGTAAATATGCCATTCGGGCAGTTTTGTATCTGGCAATATATTCCAGTAAAACCAATAAATTGGGATCCAAAAAAGTTGCCGAACTGGTTGATGTTCCGGCTCCTTTTTTAGCCAAGATCTTTCAAACACTCAGCAGAGAAAAAATTATCTCTTCTACAAAGGGTCCCAATGGAGGCTTTTACCTGACGGAAAAGGAATTATCAAAAAATTTAATGGATATTATTGAATGTATCGATGGACTTGACTCTTTCAAAAGTTGCTATGTTGGCTTACCCAAATGTAGTGATGAAAACCCTTGCGCAATTCATCATATAGCTGCTCCCTGTCGTGATGTTTTGATCAAAGAACTCACCGATAGAAGTATTAAAAACTTTGCCGAAGACACCAAAGAAGGAAAGTCTTTTATATTTTTAAAATAGTTTCAAAAGAAATTATTTTTCAGAACATGACATTTATCAAATATTTAAAACTCTAATCTTCTACTTTTGTTTCCACTATTCTCAAATTAATGGCGAACAGAGTAATTCTTTATTTTGTACTGACTATCTTATTTCTTCATTCTGTTAAATCTCAGGATAAGAAGGTTAAATCTGTTAAAACGGAAAAAAAATTAAAACTTTATGGAGATTTTCGGTTTAGAGGAGAATCGGATCGAAATTCCAGAAGAATGAATGGCTCCTATCGCGATGACAGAGATCGATTGCGATACAGATTGCGTTTCGGATTTAAATACAATTACAATAAACATTTTGAACTGGGTGGAAGATTAAGATCGGGTAACCCACTCAACCAGCAATCTCCACATGTTACTATAGGAGATGATTTTCGACCAGATGAAATTTCTATTGACAAAGCTTATCTAAAGTACACATATTCAAACTACTGGATCTGGGGTGGCAAAAATAGCATGCCATTCTGGAGACAAAATGAAATGCTATGGGATGATGATGTTACTCCGGAAGGAATTTCAACAGGCGGCAACTTTTCCTTTGCTCATCATAAAAGCCTTTCCTATATTCTTGGGTATTATATCACTAACCGATCAGAGAAGAAATTTAGAGATGATGGTGATCTGATCATTGCTCAACTCGTATTTGATACAAACATAGAAGATAAGGTATTAACTACTTCCTCAGGATTTCTTTTTGGAAACAATTTGCAAAATATTCCTATCCCTGAAGATTCTTTCTTTATGGATTATCATTTATGGTGTAGTAGCGTTCAGTATAAATCAAATTCATTTATTATTGGACTTGATTTTTATCAGAATCTGAAAAATTACGATCACAACCCAGATATGGAAACTGTTTATAAAGACCAGAAAACAGGGTATGTTGGAAGTATTAAATATTCCATTCATAAATTTCAATTTGGATATAGTTATGCCCATATTGAAAAATATGCAGTGATAGACTATTTTGCTCAGGACGACTGGCTTCGTTGGGGAACTCCAACATTTACACGGTCTTCAAATTTTAAAGGCCATGAATTAAAAGCTCGCTTTCATATTAATTCTCAAATCAATATTACCTTTAGAAATTGGTTTGTTAACGGAATTGTAACAACCGGATCTCATCTGGAAACAGGTAACAGGTTCCGACTTGATTTCAACTTTAGTTTTTAGGATATTTCTATTTTTAAGACAAAATAAAACTGCTGAAAAAGTAAATTATTTGATTATAAAATAATTACTACATTTGTAAATCCATTATATATCAACACATAAGGGATGATTCAGCAAATTACAAAAGGTATCAAAATATCTATCAGCACTAATTTTGAAGGCAGACACTTTCAAAGATCGCAGCTTTACTATTTTTTTAGCTATTGTATAACCATTGAAAATCAAAGCAATGACACTGTTCAGTTAACCAGCAGACACTGGAACATATACGATTCTTTAAATGAAGTAGAAGTAATTGAAGGCGAGGGGGTTGTAGGTAAAAAACCGGTTTTAAAACCCAATGAAACCCATACTTATACTTCTAACTGTTTGCTAAGATCACCGGCTGGTTCTATGAATGGATTTTACAATATGACGAATTTTACAACTTCTAAAAAGTTTATCGTTCATATTCCAACGTTTCAGTTAATGGTTCCTGCAACCTTTAATTAATCCGTGTTACTTTTTAATAACAAACTTCTTTTAAATGTATCTTTAATGAAACGTTTTTGATGAAATCAATTTCAGAATTTAAAAAAGATAAAAGAGGTGCCACCTGTTTAAATTGTGAAAAAACAATTTCACCAAATGATCATTTCTGTCCGAATTGTGGTCAGGTAAACAATACCAGTCGAATTAGTTTAAAATATTATTTTTCTGAATATTTATCTGGATTTTTCTCTTTTGACAATCGTTTTTTCAAAACCATCATTCCTTTACTTTTCAAACCGGGAAAAGTAACACGTGAATTTATTGAAGGAAAAAGAAAGAAATATGTCAACCCCTTTCAATTATATTTAAATATTACGATTATTTTCTTTCTGCTTATCGGACTTTTTAATACTATTGATAATTTTAAAGAAGATCAAAAAATAAGCATTTCATCAAAAAATGATTCCGATGATTTTAGCAAAACACTAGATACCATAAACAAAATTCTGGAAGAAAGCGAGAAAGACTCCATAGCTACTGAATCAGATTTTTCACTGGATTTCAATTATAATACGGATAGTATTGAGCAAAGTAATATCGATACAAAAGCCCAAAAAGACTCCACAATAAGTACGACAAATAGATTGATCAATAAAATAAGTAAATTTATTGATTATGACAAAAAACATAAAGAAATTGATATTCCCAAAGCATTGAATGAATTAGGTTATGAGGTTAATAACTGGAATGTTTTTTATTACTCAAAAGCTAAAAACATCAATAAGTTTATCAAGAATGCAGCATTTAGAAAATCATATGGAGATAACCTTATTTCAAAAATTTCCATTGCCTTATTTTTACTCCTGCCGGTTTTTACTCTTTTTGTTTCACTTTTATACATTAGAAATAAGTACAATTACAGTGAGCATTTGGTGTTTGTTTTCCACACACAGACCGTATTTTTTATTTTACTTATTCTGTCTGTGATTATTGACAGGTATTTAACAAGTGACTGGGCAACAACTCTGGCCATATTTCTATTCCTTTCCTATTTGTTCGTAGCCCTTAGAAATTTTTACAAACAGGGAAAATTTAAAACCTTTATTAAATTCATTATTTTGAATTCCTTTTATTTTGTATTGGCACTTATAGGGGGTATCTTGGTTTCCTTTATTGCCTTTGTTATTTAGTCTCCTCATAACTCCAATCAATTTCATCACCTTCTTTTGAAACCTGAGTTATACTAACAGTACCAATTTTTGGCCTTTTCAGAATCACATCAATTTCTGGATCCCCTACTCCTGCAGTATGATGAAATTCTAAAATTTGATCTTTAGCAACTCTAAACTTTGAACTTTTGCCTTTTGACTTTTGACTTTGAACTTTTAACTTTAAAACCCAATCATTAAACCATTGCAATCTCAATTCTTTCATATAATCGGTATATAAAGTGGATGAAGACCATATTCTTGGTTCTTTTGGCAATATTCTAAGGTGCTTTTGATTGCCATCCCAAACAAATTCAAACAAAAATAAATGGAGATCCCATTCTACAATTACCAAAGTAAATGGCTCTACATTTTTAAGATCAATCTCTTTACAAGCCTTTGAAATATCATCCACTTTTAAAAGATCTTTTACAATAATTCCTCTGCTTTTTGTATAAGACTCCTTTTGTTGATGGTTTTGAAATCCACCATTCAACAAACAAATCAATCTTTTCTTGTCACTTGTCCCAATCCATGTTCCTCCGGCTTCTCCATCTTTGGGATAAAACATCTCTGTTCCATCTTCTATATAGCTTTTTGGAAACTGTGCTTTTATCCTTGAAAAAGGCACATCCCTGCTGGATGTTAATACAAAATTATCATTATTTAAAGGGAGAAAAGTTACTGTACACATGTTAATTTTTTATAGTATTGATAATAATTGTTAAATATATCATAATTAATGTAAAACCTTACAATTTTAAAGTTGCATAATTCAAAAATCCGTATCTTAGCGTGCTCAAAAATAGTAGAATCAACTTAAATAAAAAACAAATGGCAAACGGATTTTTTAAAGTTCCAAAAGCGATCAACGAGCCGGTTAAAAATTATGCTCCCGGCAGTGCTGAACGTGACAGCTTATTAGCTATGTACAAAAAAATGTACAATGAAAGTATTGATGTTCCAGCGTATATCGGTGGTGAAGAAATTCGCACCGGCAACACTGGAACGATGAACCCACCACATGACCACAAACACAGCTTGGGCGTGTATCACTTGGCAGAAAAAGAACATATTGAAAAAGCAGTGAAAGTCGCTTTAGAAGCCCGTAAAAAATGGGCAGAAACTCCATGGGAAGAACGTGCTGCAATATTTTTAAAAGCAGCAGATCTTTTAGCAGGACCGTATCGTGACAAATTAAATGCAGCTACCATGCTGGCACAGTCAAAAAATATCGGACAGGCCGAAATTGATGCTGCCTGTGAATTGATTGATTTCTTTAGATTTAATGTTGAATTTATGACAGAGATCTATGAGAATCAACCAAGTTCATCACCAGGAATATGGAACAGAATGGAATATCGTCCGTTAGAAGGGTTTGTATACGCGATCACTCCGTTTAATTTTACGGCTATTGCCGGAAATTTACCTGCTGCACCAGCTATGATGGGTAATGTGATCATTTGGAAACCCGCACGTACGCAAATATTTTCAGCCAATATAATCATGCAAATTTTCAAAGAAGCAGGTTTACCTGATGGTGTGATCAATATGGTTACCGGAAAATCAAGTACTATTACAGAAGTTGTAATGGGTAATCCTGAATTTTCAGGAGTTCACTTTACAGGTTCAACTCCGGTATTCAAAAGTTTCTGGAAGATGATCGGTAATAACATGAATACCTACAGATATTACCCAAGAATTGTTGGTGAAACAGGTGGTAAAGATTTTGTCTGGGCACACCCAACTGCAAATGCATTACAGGTTGCAACAGCATTATCTCGTGGAGCTTTTGAATATCAGGGACAAAAATGTTCAGCTGCATCAAGAGCTTATATTCCAAAATCCATGTGGAAAGATGTGGAAGTAAAATTGAGAAAAGATCTTAATTCCATGAAAATGGGGTCTCCTGAAAATCCTTCAAATTTCATTACTGCAGTTATCGACCGTGGTTCGTATGAAAAACTTACAGGTTATATTGAAGATGCTAAAAAAGATAAAGATGCCGATGTAATTATTGGTGGAACTTATAGTATGGATGAGGGATATTTTATTCGTCCAACAGTAATTCTTGCTAAAGACCCTCACTATGTTACCATGGAAGAAGAATTATTCGGACCAGTATTAACTATTTATGTTTATGAAGATAAAGAGTGGGAAGATGTATTGGAATTGATTGATAACACAAGTCCGTATGCACTTACTGGAGCCATTTTTAGCGGTGACAGATATGTAATCAGCAAGGCAACTAAAGCTTTGGTGAATGCTGCCGGAAACTTTTATATCAACGATAAACCAACAGGTGCCGTGGTTGGTCAGCAACCATTTGGCGGCGCCCGTGGATCGGGCACAAATGATAAGGCAGGTTCGGTATGGAACTTATTAAGATGGGTTTCTAACCGTACGATCAAAGAAACATTTGTTCCGCCTACGGATTACCGTTATCCGTTTTTGGGAGAATAGTATTTTAATACTTATAAATAATAAAGCCTTCGACATCAACTATCGAAGGCTTTTTTTTAATTTAAAACTGCAGAAGGCTACTATCCAGCCTGCATAGAATCTGCTCCAGGTAATAATCCAACTAATTTTTGTGGATCGTGAATTAACACTGGAATATGTTGTGGACAGATATAAAAACTGGTCTCCTGATAATAAAACTTCGTTACCGGTGTTTCTTTCGAGCTTTTCTTACAAACCAAACATTCTTTTTTATTTTCCATTTTAAATTGTTTTTTATTTTAGGTGCGAAAATATAGAAAACTATTCAATAAATTTAATTCTTCCGTATTAGTTGCAAAAATTTGTATTTTGGATCAAAATATAGAGATCATGAAAAAAATAATCAATTATTTATTACAAGGCTTATTATACATAGCACCTCTTAGCATTACCGCCTATATTATTTACGCAACTTTTACCTTTACGGATAGTTTATCGCAAAAACTACTTACTAGGTTCTTTGATTTTCAAATTCCGGGATTAGGCGTTTTAAGTCTGCTTTTATTTTTGATTTTTATCGGTTTCTTAGGTAAAACGATTATTGCCCGTCCGATAAAAAGTTTGTTTAGCAATATTATCAACAGGATTCCTTTGCTAAAATTTATCTTTTCAGCTTTTAACGATCTTTTTTCTGCCTTTGTAGGGAAAGAGAAAAAATTCAATCAACCTGTTTTGGTTAAAGTGAATCTGAATTCCGATCTTGAAAAACTAGGTTTTATTACAGTAAATAATCTCGAAAGTTTAAACGAAAAAGATAAGGTTGCTGTTTATTTTCC
>VAPK010718495.1_pt1 | contig 13747 bp, 11 predicted proteins | sample 3395031 | NCBI WGS metagenome assembly VAPK01 (sample SAMN08290443, study PRJNA428436) | hydrothermal vent metagenome | isolation source: Deep-sea hydrothermal vent chimney 1 | place: Pacific Ocean: Juan De Fuca Ridge | reverse complement strand
GGGTCTTGAACCTGATCTAATACTAAAAAAAATGGCATTTCAGACATTTTTTGTATCTTTTGTTTCAATTCATTTTCAGAATGAACACTTGGCATTTCAACTTCTATAACAATCCCTTGATGATTTTTTCCATCTGTCATTTTATCTAATCGTTTTCTATCTGTTTGTTCAACGTTTAGACTTAGTTTTTTTAATTGTTCAATCAGTGCTGTGTGTCGACTATCTTTTCTGTGATTATCTACCCAGACCTTTTGAACTTTATCTGATGAATAATTTAGTGCTGCCTGTACTGCATGAATACCGAAAATTTTGGTAACATTCATGAATTTTGACGAGTTCTTTTAGTAACCTTTCTCTTCCCACCTTTTCCTTTTGCTGTTTTTTTTTCAGCTACTTTTTTTGATTTTGAAGATTTTGCTTTATCAACCTTTTTACTAGGCTTTTTATTCTTAATTGGTTTTGTTTTTTTTGTGTTTTTTCTTGTTGATTTTTTAGACTGACCGAGCAAATCAAAATCAATTTTCTTTTCATCCAAATCAACTCTTGCCACTTTTATAGCAACCTTATCACCTAATCGATAGCGAATACCCGTCCGCTCACCTAACAATTGATGGGTGGCTGCATCAAAATGAAAGAAATCCTGTGGTAAATTAGTAATATGAACTAAGCCTTCGACATATATTTTTTCCAGTTCAACAAAAAATCCAAAGCCTGTCACTGCAGTAATTATACCTTTAAAATCTTCTCCAATTTTGTCCATCATGTATTCACATTTTAACCAACTAACGACCTCTCTTGTTGCTTCATCAGCTCTTCGCTCATTTGCAGAACAATATTCACCCAAAACAACCATATCAGGCATACCATAAAAAAAACTGTCAGCCGACTTACCATCCAGACAATGTTTAATTGCTCGATGAACTAATAAATCAGGATATCGTCTTATTGGGGAAGTAAAATGAGCATAAGCGTCTAAAGCCAAGCCAAAATGTCCTTTAATTTCTGGGCTATAGACAGCCTGCATCATTGATCGTAACAAAACAGTCTGGATTAAATGTACATCCGCTCTTCCCTGTGCGGAATTAAGTAAATTCATATAATCCAGGGGCGTTGGTTTATCTCCGCCTCCCAACACTAGACCCAATTCATTTAAAAAGCTTTTAAGGGTTAATAGTTTTTCACTACCAGGTCCTTCATGTACTCGCAATAAATGTGGCATTTTTTTACGAATAAGAAAGCGAGCCGCTGCCGCATTTGCAGTAATCATAAATTCTTCGATTAACTTATGCGCATCATTCCTTTGCGTCGGAACAATTTTCTCTATCTTTCTATCTTGACCAAAAACAATCTGAGTTTCTTGAGTATCAAAATCCATTGCCCCTCTTACTTCTCGCTGTTTGCGCATCACTTTATATAAACTATAAAGTTCTTGCAGCTGAGGCACTAGGGTTTTATATTTTTTATTAAGTGTTTTATTGCCATTTTCCAAAATTTTGGCAACATCGTTGTAGATGAGTCGTGCATGAGAACGCATAACCCCATTAAAAAATCCTGACCGAATAACCTTGCCATCTTCATTGATATATAGCTCGCAAACCATACACAATCGATCTACTTCCGGATTAAGTGAACAAAGTCCATTAGATAGAATTTCCGGCAACATAGGAATCACTTGTTCAGGAAAATACACCGAGGTACTTCGGTTTTTAGCTTCCGCATCAAGTGCAGTATTGACCTGAACATAATGCGATACATCAGCAATTGCAACTAATAATTTCCAGCCTTTTACTGTTTTTTTGCAATAGACAGCATCATCAAAATCGCGCGCATCTTCACCATCAATAGTCACTAATGGCCAGTTTCTAATATCAACACGATTTTTTTTCGCCGACTGAGGAACTTGTTTTTTTAATGGTTTCGTTTCTTGCAATACCTCATCTGACCATTGAAAAGGCAAATCATAAGAACGTAACGCCATTTCTATTTCCATACCAGGTGCCATGTGGTTACCTAGTATTTCAACAATTCGCCCTATTGCCTGCCGATGATTACTGGGGTGTTGAATTATTTCTGCAACGACAATCTGCCCTTTTTTAGCTTTACCTAATTCATCTTTAGGAATTGAGATGTCCTGAGTAATTTTTTTATTATCAGGGACAACAAAGCTTAACCCCCTTTCTTTAATTAACCGCCCCACAACTTGTTGCGTATTACGTTCGAGTATTTCTACAAGCGCACCTTCCCTACGGCCTTTTCTATCAAGACCTGCGACTCGCACAACTGCACGGTCATTGTGCATCAGGGACTTCATTTCCCTAGGGGATAAAAATAAATCAGCAGAACCATCATCTGGTTTTATAAATCCAAAACCATCTGCATGGCCTAATATTCTGCCAGCTATCAAGTCTTTGCTATTTACCAAGCAATATTTTTGTCTGCGGTTAAATAGTAATTGTCCATCTCGCTCCATAGCGCGTAAACGGCGACGTAAGGCTTCCAGATTATCTGCTGATTCAAGGCCAAATTGCTGGGCAATTTGTTGACGGCGTAGGGGCTTACCTATTTCTTCAATTAATTGAAGGATAAGTTCTCGACTGGGGATAGGGTTTTCATATTTCTCAGCTTCGCGCTGAGCGTAAGGATCTTCAGTTTGAGTATAGTCGTTTGGTTGATCGGAGTCCGATGTCATTTATATGGTATATTTAGTAGTTATTTGCTACGAATCAAATATTGATTGGCGCTTCTATTTGAAGCATTCTACATGATAAAAATAACTCGTGTTTTTTGCTTGTAAACAAATAAAAATTGGTAACTATTTTATTATATGGCTTAAGGGCACTTCTATTAATTGTGGATGAGAAAATTGGGAACCAAAATATTCAAAATCAAGGCGCAATCCGCGCGTAATAGCAGACTATTGCGAAGGATTTCAACACAGAGATTGGATATTTTGGACTCAATTTTTCCATTCATCATTATAATAGAGGTGCCCTTAAACATCATCCAAAACTCTAAAAAGCATTTCCTTTACTGTTTGCGGCTCAAACGGCTTATCACAAATACCAGAAACACCAGCCTGTTGGACACTATTTAATCGCGTTTCATTGTCTTCACTCGTCACCATCAGGATAGGGATAAATGAATTACCCAATTCCGTCCTGATTGCTTCAACAAGTTGTCCACCATCCATTTCTGGCATATTAAAATCTGTCACAACTAAATCAAATGCTTCTTCTGATTGCTTGAAAATTTCAAAACCCTCTTTTCCATCTTTAGCCTTTGTAATTTGAGTTATACCCATGCTATTTAATACTCGGGTAATATGATTTCTCGCCATTAAACTGTCATCAACAACCAGTGCCCGAATATTTTCAATATCATAATTTTCTAATGATATTTCCTCAGGATCAATATAATCAATTGTTGTCCGTAAGGCGCGTTTTAAATCAACATGACTAAAGGGTTTAGGCAAAATTGCAATCACCCCCGCTTGGCGAACCGGGTCTAATGCATCAAACCGTGTCTCACTTGAAATTAACATAACGGGTATATCTTTCAAATGATCAGACAGCTTTAATTTTACAAAGAGTTCAGTTGCTGTCATATCAGGCAAATATAAACTACTAATAATCAAATCAGGTTTATATTTTTTTAATGCATTGATAACATCTTCACCAGATCTTGCGGTTTCAATACTGGCAATACCCTCAGAAATTAAATGATTTGTAATCACTTTGAGTTGAGTTTTTGATGGCTCAACCAACAAAATTGATAAGTCAGAAATATTTATTTGCTCTATACAACTCATTATTACTTTTTTAATTTATATACAAACTGAGCCAATTCGACCCCCAAAAATTCAATAGACTGCTGTTGTTTTTCATCCAGCAAACGTCCCTCTTCAGAAAAGGCTTTATATCCCTGAGCAATTGCTTGTTGATTTGGTAATACTGTCACCCCCATATTACTCAATAACATCCTCAAAAATACCAAACCTCTGATTCCACCTAATGCTCCTGGTGATGTCGCCATAATAGTCGCAATCTTTCCTTTAAATGCTAATAAAGGTGACTCATTTTCTGACTCGGCTCGCGAAGCCCAATCAATTACATTTTTTAATAACGGACTAAATGTACTATTGTATTCAGGAGATGAAATCAAAAAACCATCATGGGAAACCAGAAGTTGTTTAAATTCATGAGCTTTTTCTGGCATACCCTGCTCGGCTTCCAAATCCTGATTAAAAAGGGGCATTGGATAATCAATCAAATCAATAATAGTAACTTCGGCACCTTCTTTTTCCGCTGCCAAAGCAGCTATTTCTACCAGTTTTTTATTTATCGATCCTTTTCTACTACTCCCTGAAAAAGTTAAAATTTTAGTCATTTTGATGCACCCTCTTGTTTAAACCCTGTTGATTAGACATTTTTCTTCCAGACAGCGTATTTAATTCCATTTTTATCAATAATGTCATTAAAATAAAGAAGATAGACTGTTACTGAGTATAGTTCAAATTATTAAGTTATTCCGTGTGTGTATGGCATGATCGTCGAAAAGTCTGGAGCATAAGACCAGTAACTACCAATGGGACTATCCAGTCACTGCCATTGACTTAAGGAATTTACATAACAAACAAAGTGTTACTCCGTAAGATAGCTTTATCAAGCGTAGCGTGATGACGTAACCCAACATTCAACCATTATCGGTGTTTGTTGGGTTACGTTTTTGAGCTTCGCATCAAAAACCCAACCTACATTTAATTCATTGATATTATTTCAATTTTACCGCTGTTCCATACGCTAACATTTCAGAAGCATTCGTCATAATCGCACTAGTTGTAAAGCGAATATTAACAACCGCATCCGCATCTCTTTTTTCTGCCTCTGATACCATTCGTTCTATCGCTTTATCTCTGGCATCAGCGAGCATCTCGGTGTAACCAGCAATTTCACCTCCCACAATACCTTTTAAACCCGCCATAAGATCACGTCCAACATGCTTTGATTGAACAATATTACCAGCAACAACCCCTAGGTTTTCACTAATTTCTCGTCCTGGTACATCAGGTGTAGTAGAAAAAATCATCGTATAGCCTTCCTATCATATTTATATTGCTTATTTTAGAAAAATTCGGTTTAATGTGATCTTGTGCACACTTTTACAATTTATTTATATTATTGTCATTGTGCATGCACAACTTAACCTTTATTAAACTTTTCAACTTTAGAGCGACAATTTTACTCTAAAAAGACTGAACCTAGGAAATATTGATGTTTACTTTAACCAACCTTACCAGAAAACTATTTCTTTTCTGTCTATTAGCAACACTCCCTTTGACTAGCCAAGCACTAGACAAACAATATGGTATTACGTTTGTCGATTACACCTATGATGGCTATGCGACAGCCAAAGCAGACAAAGAACTAGAGAGAATTTCTGCTACAGGAGTCGGATGGACAAATATTTTGGCTAATCAAATCATGGATAATATTGATTCAACTACAATTTATCGTTCATCCAGACGAGGAGAAACCCCATCAGATGAAGCCCTAATCCATGCCATAAAAAAAGCCAAGTCACTAGGTTTAAAAGTCATGCTCTATCCGCATCTTGATTTAGCTAACGACCCCGATCACTGGTTTGGTGAAGTAGGAAAAAACTTCGATGCAGCAAAATGGGATAAATGGTTTATCTCGTATACTAAATTTCTTTCACACTATGCCGATATTGCGGAGCAAAATGGTGTTGAACAACTTAGTATCGGTATGGAGTTGATGTATTCTGAAAAACAGGAAGCCCACTGGAGAAAGCTTATAAAAACGCTACGTGAGCGCTACAATGGCACACTTGTCTATGCAGAAAACTATGATACAGAAACGCATGACACAACAACGTCAAATGTTCGTTGGTGGGATGCTTTGGATTATATAGGTATTGATGCTTATTACGATCTAATTCCTGAAAGCAATACTAATCCTACACTTGAAGACATGTTAGAAGCATGGAAACCAATTATAGAACGATTAGAACGTTATTCGAATGAATGGAACCGACCTATTCTTATCCCTGAGCTGGGTTATAAAAGTGCGACTGGTTCAACCCATCATCCGTGGAATTTTGACCCCTCAAATGACGTTAATTTAAAAGAACAAGAGAATGCTTACAAAGCTTTCTATCAAAGTTTTGCTAACAAGCCTTGGTTTGCCGGTATTTTTTGGTGGTCGCATTCAGCACGATCAGAACCTAGTTCTAGTTCAAATACAAGGTACTCTCCTATAGGAAAACCTGCTGAAGAAATTATTAAGCAATATTTAGTCTCTGAACCTAATCCTACTGACCCGCCTACTGATTCAAATGCAGAGCCACCTGTTTGTGCTGCAGGTGTTGACCCTAAAACCATCAAACTAGGTGAAGGTACTGCACTTTGGTGGTGGTCAGAAAACGGTCGTTCGGCAAAAATTGATAATGGAATTGGAGATATAACACTTCCTAGCCAGTATAAATGGCTTCACCCTACAAAAACGACAACATACACGTTGACGCTAAAAGGAGAAGATGGCTCAACAACAACTTGTAAAACAAAAATTACTATTGAAAAGCCTATCTGTGAATTAGGAGCTGATCCTCAGATTATCAACAGAGGACAAGGAACTGCTCTTTGGTGGTGGACGGATAATGCCACATCAGCAAAAATAGATAATGGTATAGGTCAAGCACCATTGCCTTCAAACTATAAATGGTTCCATCCTACAGAAACAGCTACATATACTATGAAAGCAGAAGATTCAAGCGGAACTTCAGCTACTTGCAAAACTACAATTACAGTTCGATAAATTGAATAATAACTCAGGCTTTAGCTGCGATCTTGTAGTTAAAGCCTGATGTTACTTGCTTTCTGAATACGGAATTCTAAAAACATTAACGCGTTATTAGCTCCCCTGTATAAACTGCTTCAAACGCAGAACCCGGCACGTTATGCAACTGTCTCAAATGATCATCATTCCAACGTGAATCAGGTGTCCCAGAAATAAACCAATTACTACCATTATCTGCTAAAAACATACCGTATTTTTTTAGAGCGGTAAGAATAATTTGTACTTCTTCAGAAAAGCCAGAAATATCAAAATTAGCTTTCAAGCGAACTCTTAACCCCATAGGCGGTAAATCTGAATTAGAGGACTGTGAAGCAAAATGAGTAGCTGGATGAATATACGCTCTTTGAGTTTTACTTACAGTGAAACGCAAGGCATGTCTAATTTCTTTTTGCACTAACACTTCATTATAATTTACTAATCCTGGATAGACGGGCAACCCTGCGGCATCGGCACTTGTCCAAAACTCAGGACGTAAGTTATTTGATTGCAGATCGAAAATAGCACCTGATCCAGCGTACCATCTATCTGCAAATGGATTTTCAGCTGAACCTGGCGGCCATGCTGCAAATAGTTCATATAATTTACAAGCTTTGCGATCAAGCATAATGATATGGCGATCTCCAGTTCCGTTGACTCCTCCTTCTATAGGCGGGTTATCTGGAATCGGATAAGGTTGATGATCACTTTCATCAGCATATAAAAATTCCACATTTCGACGCGGAGTATCTGGTTTTACCTCGATCACTGGTATACCATTAGGTGCTCCATTCCAGACAGTCCCAAAATCTGCATGAGCACGCCCACCTAGACCAATTGATGCCATATATGCATTAGAATTCGGATGAACAGAAAAATCCGAAACATCCTGATTCCAGGGATTATCTGCTGGAAAAATTGAACATTCTGAATTTTCTGGTTTAGGTATTAATAATGATGGCGCTTTTCCATTGGCACTGTCAAGAGTATTACCCCAGTATCCCAACCAAGGATTTAAATTACTATTGGTATCTATGCGTTTATATTCTATCCCATCATAACTCCATAGCTGCTTATTGATAATATTATTCGTTTCAGCATTATCTATTGAACACCCAGCGCTGCAAACAGGTGTCATTGTAGCTATACGAGTTTTACTCAACGGTGTACTAGAACTAAATGGATAACCAATCAAATTCCATTGGTTTGTTCCTGCTTTAGTATTGAGAGGAATCTCAAAACAACTTTCACTTGGACAAGCAACTGAACTTGTCGTAGATATGGAGCTACCTTGATTCATATCTAAAATCTTATTACTCTCTGTGAACTGAATAATCCAATATCCAACACCTTGTCGGAGCCTATCGCTTAATGCCGGTTTTACATAACGATTGTTACTTGCATTGAAACTAAATATAACCCAGTCAGTATCATAGGTTCCAAGTCCATCGTCACCAAAAACATCATCTACTGTGTCATCAACACTAGGGTTATAGGGAAGGCTAATTAGATGCCATTGATTTGGGGGAAGAAGATAAGTCTCTTCTGCTAGTGAAAAAGAGCTTATAAGAGATAAAGTTATTAAAGCAGTAATAGTTTTAATAAGCTTGCTTTTATTATTCATGAGAATACCTAATGATTTTGAATATAAAATAATACGAATACAATCACAATGTTTGTTTTAAACTTGAAAAAATTGTTAATTTTTAATCCCAACGCCTTTATGCAACAAAAATAGACTTAGTAGTGTAAGAAATAAAATAAACCCACCGGTAATAGCAAAAGCCATCTGTATATCAATATCTGTCACCCCAAGCAATCCGTATCTAAAGGTATTAATCATGTACAAAATAGGATTAGCTAATGCAATTTTCTGCCATATTTCTGGCAACATAGAAATAGAATAAAAAACACCCCCTAAATAACTCAATGGGGTTAAAACAAAATTAGGGATAATCGATATATCGTCAAAACTGTCTGCAAAAATAGCATTGATGAATCCTGCTAATGAAAATAAGGTGGAGGTTAGGATATAAACAGCTATCGTTACACCCAAATTATGAACATGAATATCGGTAAATAACAATGATATGCCTGTAACAACAGCTCCCACCAACAACCCTCTCGCCATGCCACCACAAATATAGCCAGATAAAATAACCCAGTTAGGAACGGGAGCAACCAATAACTCTTCTATATGGCGTTGAAATTTAGTCGAATAAAAAGAAGAGACGACATTAGCATAAGAATGGCTAATTACTGACATTAGAATAATACCTGGCACAATATAATCCATATAACTTATACCGTTAATTGACCCTACTCGATCACCAATTAATTTTCCAAAAATCAGAAAGTATAATGAAGTCGTTATCGCAGGAGGCAATAAAGTCTGCGGCCAAATTCTAGCAAAACGGCGAATTTCTTTACTTGCTATTGTTCTAAAAGCAATTGATTTATTCATTAACTAAATCCATAAATAGTTGCTCAAGACGATTGGACTTATTTTTCAAGCTTAACACATCAATATTTTTAACTGATAGTTGCTCAAACAAAGGATTAAGACTCTTATCTTTAGGCACGGCAACATGTAAGCTTTTGCTATCAATCAATTCAAATTCATAGCCTTCTATATCAGGTATAACAGAAATAGGTTTAGCAATATCAAGTACAAAATAATCTTTTTTAACTTGAGTGAGTAAATCTGCCATTCCTGAATTTTCAACAATCACACCATCATTGATAATAGCTATATTTCTACATAGGCTTTCTGCTTCTTCCAAATAATGTGTCGTCAAAATAATAGTAGTTCCCTGCTTATTGATCTGCTCCATCATTTCCCACATAGAGTGGCGTATTTCTACATCTACACCTGCTGTGGGTTCATCCAGAATTAATAATCTTGGAGAATGAACGAGTGCTCTAGCAATCATGACTCGGCGTTTCATTCCACCAGACAAACGACGTGAAACTGTATCCCTTTTATCCCAAAGAGACATTTGTCTTAAACATTTTTCGGTATTTAGTTTTGCTTTTTTTTTAGATATTCCATAATAACCTGCTTGATTCAGTACAATATTTTTTACCGTCTCAAACTGATTAAAATTAATTTCCTGAGGAACCAAGCCAATACAACTTTTTGCTTTGATATTATCCTTGGTTAAATCATAACCAAAAATACTGACTGAACCACTGGTTTTGTTGACTAGAGAACTTATAATCCCAATGGCTGTAGACTTTCCGGCGCCATTGGGACCCAATAAGGCAAAAAAATCGCCACTTTCCACTTCAAGGTCAACGCCTTTTAAAGCAGTAAATCCATTGCTATAAGTTTTTTTTAAATTTCGTATAGATAATGCTTTCATAAAACTAACGCTTAACGAAAAAGGAAAAATAAGTTAAATTACTTATTAAAAATTGCTCAACTTAGTTATTTTATCAAACTTATGACATCACCTATTAAAAAACAGAACCAACCCGCTATGCCTGAACTTCCTTCTAGTGTTGCTGCCATTGATTTAGGTTCCAATAGTTTCCACATGATTGTTTGTAAAGTAGAACAAGGCAAACTACGCACCATTGATCGTCTTAAAGAAATGGTACGCCTAGCTTCTGGCCTTGATAATAAACGAAATATTGACAGTAAAACACAGCAAAGAGCATTAGACTGTCTCGAACGCTTTGGCCAGCGAATCAAAGGCTTTCCCTCAGGGAGTGTGAGAATCGTGGGAACTAATACACTGCGGATGGCAAAAAATTCAAAGCAATTTATCGCAAAAGCAGAAAAAGCCTTAGGTCATCGTATCGAAATTATTGCCGGTGTTGAAGAAGCCAGACTGATCTACCAAGGCGTTGCAAACAGTTTAGGCAGCAATGCAAATTTACGCTTTGTCATGGACATTGGTGGTGGCAGTACTGAGTATATTATTGGGAAAAATGATTCCGCACGCGTAAAAGAAAGTTTGAACATGGGCTGTGTAACCGTCAGCAATCTTTTTTTTAAAGACGGGTCAATCAGTAAAAAGAATTTTAAGAAAGCCACATTATTTGCGCAACAAAAATTAAACCCTCATCAAAGAAAATTTGATCATAAACACTGGGATGAAGCAATCGGCGCATCCGGTAGTTTGCGCTCTATCCACAAAGTGCTAACGGCGACTGGATGGAGTAATAATGGCATTACAACTGAGGGGTTAGAAAAACTGATCGAACATATAGTCAAATGTGATCATGTGAATGAGTTACAACTACCTGAATTAAATGAAGAACGTTTACCTGTTTTTGTCGGCGGTGTTGCTATTACCTATGCTACATTTCTGGAATTAAACATTGAACAAATGACCGTCTCTGACGGCGCACTCCGTGAAGGATTAGTGCATGATTTGCTAGGTCGAATTTATGACCATGATATTCGTACTAAAACAGTAGAAACCATTGCTAGTCATTATCATACAGATATAGAACATACAGAAAGTATTTTAAAAACCGTCGACTACATCCTAAATCAGCTCGATAGCAGTTGTTGTGCTGATAACAGTAAAATCATCACTCAGTTCATCCATTGGGCCATCTATCTACATGGCATTGGTCGTGATATTGCGCACAGCAAGTATCATAAGCACAGTGCTTATATTATTGAAAATGGTGATTTTGCAGGGTTTTCACGACAAGATCAGGTTTTGTTGGCAACTTTAGTACTCCGTCATCGTAAAAAATTCTCACGTTCGCGATTTAAAAAATTACCCTCTCCCTGGGATCAGGATGCTCCAATTTTAACGATTATTTTGCGACTCGCCATTTTGTTACACCGTAATCGACACACAGTGGAAAGACCGGAATTTAAAATATCTATCCACTCTTCAGAAATTGAACTTGATTTTGCTAACAACTGGCTAAAGAATGCACCATTGACACATGCTGACCTTGAAATAGAAGCCCATTACCTAGACGCTGCTGGGTTTAATTTAACATTCATCTAACTTGTGAATCGTTTTTTACCCTCTCTTTTAACCCCTATTCGTATACTATTTTTTTGTCTGGCTGCCCCTCCCCTTCTTTCTGTCATAATCTTAATCACTATTATTGATAATACAGCGATAACCGAAAAAAACTGGCCACTAACTCAAAGTGACATCCAAAGAGCAAAATCCATCATCGACAATAAAAATGCAAAATCAAAAAAAACAATACGCTTAAATGAAAAAGATTTGAATATTGCACTAAGTTATTTACTAAATCATTACATCTTTACAACATCTCAGATAACCGTCAATGCCAATCACTTACAGTTTAAAATTGCGCTGTTATTAAATAAAAATATTCTGGGAAAATATATCAATTTCAGTTTTAACCTTACAAAAGAAGATGGTTATCCTGTCATACAATCTCTTGATATCGGAAGGCTCTTTATAGCCAATGAACTTGCCGGAAGAATTCTTAAAAAAATCATCAAAAATACGCCATTAAAAGAATACTTTATTCTTGCATCACAGCATGTTATTAATATACAAATAGAGAATAACAAACTTGTCATCAATTACATCACCCCGGATGATATAGAACTAAAAGAAAAACTAAGTCTTAATAACAGCAGCTTTAGATCGGTACTTTTCTATCAACAATTGATTACCAAAGTCATTGCTCAACATGACCCAAAAACTTTGCTGTCACTTGCCGAACTACTTCAACCTCTTTTTAAAAGCGCATCGAGACGCTCAACACTAAAAAATGCCATCGCAGAAAATCGCGCAGTTCTTATTGCTATCAGTACCTATGTGAATAAAAAAGAAATTCAGCCTTATATTCCCTTTAATATTAGTCCAGCCACAAATAAACAATATCCTGCCTTTATGTATAAAAGACAGGATATGGCAAAGCATTTTATGGCATCGGCTGTACTTGCAGCTTCTGGTGCTGAGTCATTTGCCTATACATTAGGTCAGGAAAAAGAGCTCAATGATGCAAAGCGAGGAAGTGGTTTTAGCTTTGTTGATCTAGCAGGAGATAGAGCCGGGTTACGTTTTGGAAAAACAGCTGTGGCATCCGCAAAACAGGCTAAAATACTACAACAGCATATTGCAAACATAAAAGATTACACAACCTTTATGCCGGAAGTAAGGGACTTACCTGAAAATATGAACGATATTGTCTTTAAACAGAAATATCAATCTGTTTATAGTCCTAACTATCAAAAAATGCTGGAAAAAATAGATCAGCGTATTTCTGCACTGCCTATTTATCAAAATAATTAATCAGAACACCGCATCAATATTTAGAAATTTTGACAAAAGCCGATTATTTTATCAATCATCGTTCTATGATCAAGATAATCGATAGCAATGGGAAATTGTTTTTTATTAAGAATTAGGCATAAAGAAGGATAAGAAGCAACGCCCAAATTTCTTGCAAATTCAATCTCTTTGTTTAACTCAATGTTAATAGTCTGACTGTTCAAATCTCTTATAAATGTGTCAACATCCAACCCAACTTCAATAGCGCATGATTGCAACGTTTTTTGCAGTGAAGGATTTCTAGCTTTTTGATAATAAGCCGTTTGAATTGTATGCAATAGTTTAGTTTCGTATTCAACACCTTGTTTTTTAGCGGCTAAAATAGCTCTACAAGCGGGATAAGTTGAACGAATAGGCGTGTTTAATTTCCAGAAATTATAGTTGAATTGTACATTGGGTACTGTTTTTTCTATCCGCCGCCAAGCCTGTTGAATTGTATCCTGTAAATCTGTTGACATGGGTTCTGTTGAGTCTGGTGCTAGTCCTCCTAGTAAGTAACTAAAACGGGCTCTTTTGAAAAGTGAGTGGGTAAATAATTTTATATTTGACATTTTTATGTAGGTGTTTGTGTTATGCGCTTGCCCATCATCGTCGCCTCACGTAGCC
>VAPK010553677.1_pt1 | contig 13747 bp, 23 predicted proteins | sample 3395031 | NCBI WGS metagenome assembly VAPK01 (sample SAMN08290443, study PRJNA428436) | hydrothermal vent metagenome | isolation source: Deep-sea hydrothermal vent chimney 1 | place: Pacific Ocean: Juan De Fuca Ridge | reverse complement strand
TCATTTGGGTCTAAATAAGAAATATCAGTTAATAAACTTTTGATACCTCTCATTCCTCCAATCACTTGTGATGCTGTTACTTCATCTACTACAGTATCACCATGCTCCTTTAAGATCTTTGTAATTCTTGGACGGTGTTCAAGAATTTTTTCATACAACTTACGTTTTAAAACACTCATAATATTTAATATTTTTCTTTCTATCAAATTTACGAAGGAAACAATCTTTTGAAACTGATATAAATCATAAAATTCTATTATGCAATATTTTACACATAAGCGATAACGAATTAAAAATCATTGAAATAGAAATAAAAAATAAAAAATAACACAATAAAGTGACTATAGTATCCAAATAAATCAACCTAAACAACGATAACAAGTAAAACCAAAATCAAACTGTTAAAAAGCTTTTACTTTATCAAACCCTGATTCCCTTCCCTTAACTTTATACAAAAAAAGCCGATTTATCATGGATAAATCGGCTTCTCATATTTGAAATAATTATTTGCGTTTATTTCACTTTAAATGCTTTCAATTGCGGATAATATGCAACCTCACCTAATTCTTCTTCAATTCTAAGTAATTGGTTGTATTTTGCAATCCTGTCACTTCGTGATGCAGAACCAGTTTTAATTTGCCCTGTATTCAATGCAACTGCAAGATCAGCAATAGTAGTATCTTCCGTTTCTCCTGAACGGTGCGACATAACACATGTAAAACCAGCGTTATGAGCCATATTTACTGCAGCAATTGTTTCTGTTAAAGTCCCAATCTGATTTAACTTAATCAAAATAGAATTAGCAGATCCTTCTTTAATACCTCTGGCCAAAATTTCAACATTGGTTACAAAAAGATCATCTCCTACAATTTGAACTTTATCACCAATAGCATCATTTAACATTTTCCATCCATCCCAGTCATTTTCAGCCATACCGTCTTCAATAGAAATAATTGGATACTTTTCAGATAATTCTTTAAGATATTCCACCTGTTCTTCTGAATTCCTTATTTTTCCAGACTCTCCTTCAAATTTTGTATAATCATATTTACCATCCACATAAAACTCAGAAGAAGCTGGGTCTAAGGCAATCATTACATCTTTCCCAGGTTTATATCCAGCCTTTTCAATAGCCTTTAAAACAGTATCTAATGCATCTTCTGTTCCATTAAAATTCGGAGCGAATCCTCCTTCATCTCCTACAGCTGTACTCAAGTTTCTATCATGAAGAATGCTCTTTAAGTTATGAAAAATTTCACTTCCCATTTTGATAGCCTCTGTAAAATTCTTTGCAAGTACAGGCATTACCATAAATTCCTGAAATGCAATAGGAGCATCAGAGTGAGATCCTCCATTAACAATATTCATCATTGGTACAGGTAAAGTATTCGCACTTACACCACCAATATATCTGTATAAAGGCATATTCAATTCATTTGCTGCAGCTTTTGCTACTGCTAAAGAAACTCCTAAAATAGCATTGGCACCAAACTTTGCTTTGTTTTTAGTTCCATCTAAATCAATCATCATTTGATCAATGCTGTTTTGTTCAAAAACAGAAAAACCAATCAGTTTATTAGCAATTTTATCATTAACATTTTTCACAGCTTTCAAAACTCCTTTACCCATGTAATCATTTCCACCATCTCTTAACTCAACTGCCTCATGTTCGCCAGTAGAAGCTCCTGAAGGAACAGCTGCTCTTCCTAAAATTCCATTTTCTGTAATTACATCAACTTCAACTGTTGGATTACCTCTTGAATCAAAAATCTGTCTTGCGTGAACGTCTAAAATAATACTCATTTTTTTAAAATTTAAATTTCATTTAATAAAGTACAAATTTACGGAATTCTGAATATTTTTATGTTAATAAAACATTATTATTCTGAACAAAATATCTAATTCTTTGATGATTCAATATTACTTATAAAATCATCAAATAAATAAGATGAATCGTGTGGTCCCGGACTGGCTTCCGGATGGTACTGAACAGAAAAACAGTTTTTATTTTTCATTCTCATTCCTGCTAAAGTATTATCATTTAAATGCTCATGGGTGATCTCAAATGCATCATTTTCTTCTACCGCCTTTTTATCGACCACAAATCCGTGGTTTTGAGAAGTAATCTCTCCTTTTCCTGTGATCAGGTTTTTTACAGGATGGTTGATCCCTCTATGCCCATTATGCATTTTATAAGTTGGAATTCCATTTGCCAGAGCAATTACCTGATGTCCTAAACATATTCCAAATAATGGGAAATCTTTATCTATAATCTGGCGTGCAACTTCTTGTGCACCTTTCAAAGGAGATGGATCTCCAGGGCCGTTGGAAAGAAAATATCCATCTGGATTAAAAGCTTCCATTTCCTTAAAAGTAGCATTGTGAGGAAATACTTTTATATAACAGTCTCTTTGCACCAGATTATTGATGATATTTTGTTTGATACCAATATCAAGTGCTGCAATTTTATATTTTGCATTCTTATCTCCTACCGTATATACTTCCTTGGTTGAAACTTCTGAAGCCAGATCCAGTCCATCCATTGATGGAATTTCATCTAGTTTCTTTTGTAAAAAAACCAAATCTGTATTGGTTGATATAACAGCATTCATAGCTCCTTTGTCTCTTATATATCGAACCAAAGCTCTAGTATCCACATCAGAAATTGCTACAAAATTTTGTCTTTCAAAATATTCTAATAAAGATTCATCTGAATTTTCACGTGAATGCTCAAAACTAAAATTTCTACAAACCAATCCTGAGATTTTTATAGAATCTGATTCCTGTTCATCCTTATTGGTTCCATAATTTCCAATATGTGCATTGGTAGTAACCATTAGCTGACCGTAATAAGAAGGATCAGTAAAAATCTCCTGATATCCTGTCATTCCGGTATTGAAACAAATTTCACCTACAGCAGTTCCTTCAATTCCAATGGATTTTCCTTCGAATATTGTTCCATCCTTTAATAATAATATTGCTTTCTTTTTACTTTGATATTTCATCAGTTTATTTTTGTTGTTTTGAATCTGTCAAATGGAACACTTATAAAAATATCTTCCTGAGTGATAATATTGTTGACAATGAATGTTTCATTTTATTAAATACAATCTTCACTTATTATTACAATTGATTGTAGTATTTAAAAACATCAATCAAATCTTTTTCTTTTTTAAGAGATAATTTATTTTGTTTTATAAATTTTTTAACCATAACGATTTCGTCTTCAAAGATACCTAAAATTGATTTTTTTGAAGGGACAAATTTCACAATACCACTACTATTTTCAATGTAATAATCATCGATTATTTTGAATCTGCTTTTTCTCTTTGTTCCATCAATCGGGTTAAACATTCCCTCTACAATTTGTACTTCATACTTTTTAAGTAAAGAGATTTTTGAACCTTGATGCAGCACTTCGTAAAACCAATTATGATATTTTTTAAATTTCTTATTTTTTACGATAAACGAATCTATTATAACTTTATTAAATATTAAAACAGAATCTCTACTTTTCAAAATACCAATATCATCAGACAAAATATTGTAATTTAATTTTTCATAGGAATATGATTTCTTTTCAGAATAAACTACTCCATCATTATCCCAATTTGAAAATAAAAAAGGATTTCCGGTAATTTCTTCTTTTCCTGAAACTTTCAAATGTTTTGTGAAGATATCATTCATACTAATTACATTACCAACAGTTGACTGAGCCTCCAATACCTGAGCTCTTACAAAAAAGATTGAAAAAAGTGAGTAAATAAATAGAAATTCTTTCATATCGTTAATTTCCTTTCGAATAAAGATAAAAAAAAAGGATAAGCTAAATTGATAGCTTATCCTTTTTAAAATGTTATACTAAAATCATATTTATGCTTCTTCTTTATTATCGGCATCTTTAGTTTTAGGTTCTTCAACAGTTTTAGTAGTAGGCTCAGCAGCTGCAACAGCTTTTTTACCACCTCTTCTTCTTGTTGATTTTTTCTTCTTGGTTCCTTTCGGATTGTAAATTTCATTGTAATCAACCAATTCAACCATTGCCATATCGGCATTGTCTCCTTGACGATTTCCTAATTTAATAATACGAATATATCCTCCTGGTCTGTCACCTACTTTTACTGCAACATCTCTGAACAATTCAGAAACCGCTTCTTTACTTCTTAAATTACTAAAAACAATTCTTCGGTTATGTGTTGAATCATTCTTTGATTTTGTAATTAACGGCTCTACATACTGACGTAAAGCTTTTGCTTTTGCTACAGTAGTATTGATACGCTTGTGCTCTATTAAAGAACAAGCCATATTTGCCAACATAGCCTTTCTATGCGCAGTTTTTCTACTTAAGTGGTTAAATTTCTTTCCGTGTCTCATCTTTCAATTGACTATTTTTTCTTTGTTATCGTAATAACAAAATTACTCTTTATCTAATTTATACTTCGCTAGGTCCATTCCAAAAGTCAAACCTTTGTTATTTACCAATTCATCCAATTCAGTTAATGATTTCTTTCCGAAATTTCTAAACTTCATCAAATCACTTTTATTGAATGAAACTAAATCTCCTAAAGTATCAACTTCAGCAGCTTTTAAACAATTTAATGCTCTAACAGAAAGATCCATATCAATCAATCTTGTTTTTAACAACTGTCTCATGTGAAGTGATTCTTCATCATAAGTTTCTGTTTTAGCAATTTCATCCGCTTCTAAAGTAATACGCTCATCAGAGAATAACATAAAGTGGTGGATCAATATTTTTGCAGCTTCTGTCAATGCATTTTTTGGAGTGATAGAGCCATCCGTAATGATATCAAAAACTAATTTTTCATAATCAGTTTTTTGTTCAACACGATAGTTTTCAATAGCGTATTTTACATTCTTTATCGGAGTGTAAATAGAATCAATAAAAATAGTTCCCAGCGGAGCTGTAACTTTTTTATTTTCTTCAGCCAAAACAAAACCTCTTCCTTTTTCAATGGTAATTTCCATATCAAGTTTCACAGAAGATTCCATATTACAAATAACAAGTTCAGGATTCAAAACCTGAAAACCTGAAATAAAATTTTGGAAATCACCAGCAGTCAATTGCTCCTGTCCTTTTGCAGAAATAACAACTGTTTCATTATCAGTTTCATCAATTTGTTGTTTAAAACGCATTTGTTTTAAGTTCAAAATGATTTCTGTAACATCTTCAACAACACCTTTTATGGTTGAAAATTCGTGCTCAACACCTTCAATTCTCAAAGAAGTAATTGCGTAACCGTCTAAGGAAGATAAAAGAACTCTTCTTAAAGCGTTACCTATAGTTAAACCGTAACCTGGTTCTAATGGTTTGAATTCAAATCTACCATCAAAATCAGTTGATTCGATCATTAATACTTTGTCCGGTTTTTGAAAATTTAATATTGCCATAAGTTTGATTCTATCTTTAAAAATTATTTAGAGTATAATTCAACTATAAATTGTTCATTGATGTTTTCAGGAATCTGGACTCTTTCAGGAACAGATACAAATCTACCTTCTAAAGTTTCACTGTTCCATGTTAACCATTCGTAAACATTAGATTTTGCAGCCACTGAATTTTCAATTGCAAGCAATGATTTTGATTTTTCTCTTACACTGATTACATCACCTTCTTTTAAAGAATAAGAAGGAATACTCACTAATTCACCGTTTACTGTTATGTGTCTGTGTGAAACCAATTGACGAGCTCCTCTTCTTGTAGGTGCAATACCTAACCTAAAAACAACATTGTCAAGTCTAGCCTCGCATAATTGTAATAACACCTCACCTGTAATTCCTTTACTTCTTTGAGATCTTTCAAATAAGTTATGAAATTGACGCTCTAAGATACCATAAGTATATTTAGCTTTTTGTTTCTCTTTTAACTGAACAGCGTATTCTGATTGTTTACCTCTTCTTCTGTTGTTTCCGTGTTGTCCCGGAGGGTAATTTCTTTTTTCTAACGCTTTGTCTTCGCCGAAGATTGGTTCACCAAACTTACGTGCAATTTTTGATGTTGGTCCTGTATATCTTGCCATTTTTATATTTATTTAAGGGATTATGAATTAAGGCATTCCTTCGATAATCTTATTCCTTAGTTATTAAAATTATTTAATTATCTAAAAGAAAAAAAAATTAAACTCTTCTTCTTTTAGGTGGTCTACACCCATTATGTGCAATTGGAGTAACATCAATAATTTCAGTTACTTCAATTCCGTTATTATGCAAAGTTCTTATTGCAGACTCTCTCCCATTACCCGGACCTTTTACATAAACTTTTACTTTACGTAACCCTGCTTCATGAGCAACTTTTGCACAATCTTCTGCAGCGGTTTGAGCAGCATAAGGTGTGTTCTTTTTTGAACCTCTAAATCCTTGCTTACCTGCACTTGACCAAGAAATTACATCTCCTTTCTTATTCGTTAAAGAGATAATAATATTATTAAATGATGCGGTAATATGAGCTTCACCAACAGCGTCAATAATTACTTTACGCTTTTTTGTATTTTTACTTGATTTTGCCATCTTTAACTATTATTTAGTTGCCATTTTTTTACCTGCAACAGTTTTACGTTTACCTTTACGTGTTCTTGAATTATTCTTAGTTTTTTGTCCTCTTAATGGAAGACCAGTTCTATGTCTAATTCCTCTGTAACATCCAATATCCATTAATCGCTTAATATTGATTTGGATTTCAGATCTAAGTTCTCCTTCAATTTTTAGAGTTCCAACCTCATCACGAATACCCGCGATCTGATCATCATTCCAGTCTTGAACTTTAATACTTTCGTCAACTTTTGCTTTAGCTAAAATTTCTTTAGCTCTACTTCTACCTATTCCAAAGATATAGGTTAATGCGATAACTCCTCTTTTGTTTTCTGGGATGTCAATTCCTGCTATTCTTGCCATAATTACCCTTGTCTTTGTTTGAATCTAGGATTCTTTTTGTTGATTACATATAATCTGCCTTTTCTGCGTACAATAATACAGTCGGCACTTCTTTTTTTAACTGATGCTCTTACTTTCATCTTAAATTTTCTTTAATATCTATAAGTAATTCTTGCCTTTGATAAATCATAAGGACTCATTTCTAACTTTACTTTATCTCCGGGAAGCAATTTGATATAATGCATTCTCATCTTACCTGAGATATGAGCAGTAACTACATGCCCGTTTTCTAATTCAACTCTAAACATAGCATTTGATAATGCTTCTGTTATTCTGCCATCTTGTTCTATTGCTGGTTGTTTAGCCATAACTAATACTGTAATTTTCTTTTAGAACCTGCTTTCATCAAACCATCATAATGACGATTTAATAAATGTGCATTGATTTGCTGTAAGGTGTCAATTGCAACTCCAACCATAATCAACAGGGATGTTCCTCCATAAAACATAGCCCACCCAGGTTGCACTCCTAATTTTATAAATATTGCAGGCAAAATTGCCAACAATGCTAAAAATATAGAACCTGGTAATGTAATACGTGACAAAATAGTATCTAAATAATCAGCTGTATCTTTACCTGGTCTGATACCCGGAACAAATCCACCACCTCTTTTCAAGTCATCAGCCATTTTATTGGTAGGAATTGTAATTGCAGTATAAAAATAACTAAATATGATAATCAATGCTGCAAATAATAAATTATACCAAAGTCCAAACATATCCGTAAACGCAACTCCAAAAGATTTTAAAGCACTGTTTTCTGAACTTGCTAACAAACCTGGTACAAACATCAAAGCTTGTGCAAAGATAATTGGCATTACACCAGATGAGTTTAATTTTAAAGGAATATATTGTCGTGCACCTGCTACATCCTGTATACTACCTGCAACAGTTCTTCTGGCATATTGTACCTGAATTTTACGAACTGCCGTTACCAGCATAATACTTAAGAATATAACAATAAACCAAATTACAATTTCAATTAAGATCATAATCAGTCCACCATTAGATTGTGTAATTCTAGAAGTGAATTCCTGTGCAAATGACCCAGGAAATCGTGCTATAATACCAATCATAATTAACAATGAAATACCATTCCCAATTCCTTTATCTGTAATTTTCTCTCCTAACCACATCGCAAAAACCGTACCGGTTGTCAATAGTAAAATAGATGAGAAATAAAACAATGGTCCGTGACCTAATAAAAATGCACTTTCTGGAATACCTAATGTTGGTAAACTCACGATATATGCAGGAGCCTGAATCAACAAAATTGCAATGGTTAACCATCTTGTAATCTGATTGATCTTTTTTCTTCCACTTTCTCCTTCTTTCTGCAATTTTTGTAGATATGGAACAGCAATTCCCATTAATTGTACAACAATGGAAGCTGAAATATAAGGCATAATTCCTAATGCCATTACAGATGCTCTAGCAAAAGCTCCACCGGTAAATGCATTTAATAAACCTAATAATCCATCTTGTGTTTTATTAGCTATACCTGCTAACTGACTTGGGTCAATTCCAGGCAATGGAATCTGAGCCGCTAATCTGTAAACCACCATTAACCCTAAAGTTAAAATGATCTTATTTCTTAGTTCTTCAATTTTCCAAATATCTTGGATGCTACTTATAAACTTTTTCATTTAAATATTTATAATTAAATGGTAACTGCTTCACCTCCGGCTTTCTCAATCGCTTCTTTTGCAGATGCAGTAAATTTATGTACCGTGATATTTAATTTAGCCTTTAACTCTCCTCTTCCTAAGATTTTAATCAAATCGTTTTTACGAGCCAATCTGTTTTCCATTAAAACCTCCAGCGTAACAATATCTTTGATCTTACCGTCATCTACTAATTGTTGTAATTTATCTAAATTGATTCCCTGATATTCTTTACGATTTATATTTTTAAATCCAAATTTAGGAACACGTCTTTGCAAAGGCATTTGCCCTCCTTCAAATCCAATCTTTCTAGAATAACCTGAACGAGATTTCTGACCTTTATGACCTCTGGTTGAAGTACCTCCTTTACCGGAACCTTCACCTCTACCAATTCTTTTTCCTGCTTTAATAGATCCTTTTGCAGGTTTTAAGTTATTTAATTGCATAACCTTATATCTTATTTGATTTCTTCTACAGAAACCAGATGATTAACTGTTTTTACCATTCCAAGAACTGCTGGTGTTGCATCGTGTTCAACAACCTGATCAATTCTGTGTAATCCTAATGCTTCAAGTGTTAACTTTTGATTTTTAGGACGTCTTATCTTACTACGTACTTGCTTTACTCTAATTTTTTTCATCGTAAAATACTTTTATCCGTTAAACACTTTATTTAATGATATACCTCTTTGTCTTGCAATTGTTTTTGCATCACGCAAATTTAACAAAGCATCAAAAGTAGCTTTTACAACATTATGAGGATTTGAAGAACCCTGAGATTTTGATAATACATCATGTACCCCTACTGATTCTAATACCGCACGTACTGCTCCACCTGCTATAACTCCGGTACCATGAGAAGCTGGTTTCAAGAAAACTTTAGCTCCACCATATTTACCTTTTTGCTCATGAGGTAAAGTTTGTTTGATAATTGGAATTCTTACCAGATTTTTCTTTGCATCTTCAATTGCTTTTGCAATAGCTGATGCAACATCCTGAGATTTACCCAATCCGTGACCAACAACACCATCACCGTTTCCTACTACAACAATAGCAGAAAAACCAAATGTTCTACCCCCTTTGGTTACTTTAGTAACTCTTTGTACACCTACTAAATGATCTTTAAGATCCATTCCACTAGGCTTTACTCTTTCTACGTTTTTATATTTTTTGTACATGGTGTTATCTTAAAATTTTAAACCTCCTTCTCTTGCTCCTTCTGCCAGAGCTTTCACTCTACCATGGTATAAATAACCATTTCTATCAAAAGAACATGTTTCAATTCCAGCTTTTACAGCTTTCTCAGCCAAAGATTTCCCAACTGCTGTTGCAGTTTCAATTTTTGTTCCTTTAGCCAATCCTTTGGTTCTTGATGAAGCTGCTACTAAGGTCTTACCACTTACATCATCTATTAATTGAACAGAAATCTCTTTATTACTTCTGAAAACAGTCAATCTCGGATGAGATTCAGTTCCCGAAACAATCTTTCGAATTCTATTTTTTATACGTTTTCTTCTTTGAAGTTTTGTCAATGCCATAACTATACTAATTATGCAGTTTTACCTGCTTTTCTTCTTAATATTTCACCTACAAACTTAACTCCTTTTCCTTTGTACGGTTCAGGTCTACGGAAAGAACGAATCTTTGCTGCTACCTGACCAACCAGTTGTTTGTCTAAAGAGCTTAATTTGATAATTGGATTTTTACCTTTATCAGAAACTGTTTCAATTTTTACTTCAGGAGCAATATTTAAAACAATATTATGCGAAAAACCTAAAGCTAGATCTAATTTCTGACCTTGATTTGAAGCTCTGTAACCTACCCCAACCAACTCTAGTTCTTTTGTCCATCCTTTTGAAACACCTAACATCATGTTATTGATCAAAGCTCTGTACAAACCATGTTGTGCTTTGTGTGCTTTAGTTTCTGATGGTCTTTCTAAAGTTAAGGTTCCATCCTCACTTTTTATCGCAATCTCACCTATTTGCTGAGATAACTCGCCTAGCTTACCTTTAACGGTAACTACGTTGTCTTTAATTTCAACGGTAACTCCTTCCGGAATTGCTATTGGGCTTTTTCCTATTCTTGACATCTTAATTACTTTTTAATAAACGTAACACAATACTTCTCCACCTACGTTTTCCTGACGAGCTTTTTTATTGGTCATCACACCTCTAGAAGTAGAAATTATCGCTATACCTAATCCGTTTAATACTCTTGGCATTTCGTTAGCACCGGCGTACTTACGTAAACCCGGAGTACTAATTCTTTCAAGATGCTTAATTATAGGCTGCTTTGAATCTTTGTCATACTTTAAAGCAATCTTAATGCTATCCTGAACTTTGTTTTCAATAAATTTATAACTTAAAATATATCCTTGATCAAATAAGATCTTGGTCATTTCCTTTTTTAAGTTAGATGCCGGAATTTCAACAACTCTGTGTTTTGCACTCGCAGCATTTCTGATTCTTGTTAAAAAATCTGCTATTGGATCTGTCATTATTTATTTATTTACGATTTTGGTATTCAGTTTCGTCCATCGAAACCAAACCTGAAACCAATTAATTTTCTATTTTACCAACTGGCTTTTTTTACACCTGGTATCAATCCTTGATTTGCCATTTCGCGAAAAGTAACACGAGAAATACCAAACTGACGCATATATCCCTTTGGACGACCGGTTATTTTACAACGGTTGTGCATACGAATAGGAGATGCATTCTTTGGTAATTTTTGCAAAGCTTCATAATCTCCGGCTTCTTTCAAAGCTTTTCTTTTTGCAGCATATTTTGCAACTGTTTTAGCTCTTTTTACTTCGCGAGCTTTCATTGATTCTTTTGCCATCTTTTAATTCTTTTTAAATGGTATACCTAATTCGTGTAATAATGATTTTGCTTCTTTATCAGTATTGGCAGAAGTAACAAAAGTGATATCCATACCACTAATCTTGTTTACCTTGTCAATATTAATCTCAGGAAAAATAATTTGCTCTGTAATACCCAGAGTATAATTACCTCTTCCGTCAAAACCAGTAGCTTTCACACCTTTAAAATCTCTTACACGAGGTAAAGATGCAGTAACAAGTCTATCTAAGAATTCGTACATTTTACTATCACGTAAAGTTACTTTCACACCAATTGGCATTCCTTTACGTAATTTAAATGATGCAACGTCTTTTTTAGAAATAGTAGCAATTGCTTTTTGTCCAGTAATTGCAGCAAGTTCTTCCAAAGCATAATCAATTAATTTCTTATCTGCAATTGCAGCTCCTACACCTTTACTAATTACAATTTTTTGTAATTTAGGTACTTGCATTACATTTTTATAACCAAATTCTTTGGTTAAAGCAGTTTTAATTCTACTGTTGTAATCTTCTTTAAGTCTTGGCATATTTCCCATAACTATAATACTTCTTTAGATTTTTTTGAAAACCTAACTTTTTTATCGCCCTCCATTCGGTATCCAACTCTCGTAGTTGCACCATTCTCAACTAACATTAAGTTAGAAATATGTAATGCAGCTTCTCTTTTTACGATACCTCCTTGTGGATTATCAGCACTAGGTTTTGTATGCTTTGAAATCATATTCACACCTTCAACAATTGCTTTATTTTTGTCAACAAAAATCTTAACAATCTTTCCTTCTTCTCCTTTATGATCGCCGGCAATTACTTTAACTGTATCTCCGGTTTTAATTTTTAACTTTATCATTGTCTACGTATTAAAGCACTTCAGGTGCTAATGATACAATTTTCATGAATTGTTTTTCACGAAGTTCTCTAGCAACAGGACCAAAAACACGAGTACCTCTCATTTCACCTGATGTAGAATCTAATAAAACACAAGCGTTATCGTCAAATCTTATATAAGATCCGTCTTTACGTCGTACTTCTTTTTTAGTTCTAATTACAACGGCTCTGGATACCTGTCCTTTTTTTGCTGTTCCGTTTGGAGTAGCAGCTTTAATTGCTACTACAATTTTATCTCCTACTGAAGCGTAACGTTTTTTTGTTCCGCCAAGCACGCGAATAACCAAAGCTTCTTTTGCTCCGGTATTATCGGCTACTTTTAATCTTGATTCTTGTTGTAACATAATTATTTAGCTCTTTCTAGGATTTCTACTAATCTCCAACGTTTGGATTTACTTAACGGACGAGTCTCTCTAATTCTAACCTTATCTCCTTCATTGCAATCATTGTTCTCATCGTGTGCCACATACTTTTTCGTATTCAAAACGTATTTTCCGTACATAGGGTGCTTTACTCGTTTCACTTCATTAACAACAATAGACTTCTCCATTTTGTTACTTGAAACTACACCAATTCTTTCTTTTCTAAGATTTCTTTTTTCCATCTCTTCTATAATTACAATTATTGTAATTGTCTTTTAGTTAATTCTGTTGCAATTCTGGCAACTGTTCTACGTACAGTTTTCAATTGCATTGGAGTTTCTAAAGGTGAAATTGCATGAGCAAGTTTCAAATCAGTATAATTCTTTTTGAATATTGCAAACTTTTCGTTTAACTCTTCTACTGATAATTCTTTAATTTCTGACTGTTTCATGATTTTATATTATTTAACAGTTAGATTACTGTTCAGCTTCGTTATTATAATCGGTTGCAACAATAAACTTTGTTTTTACCGGTAATTTTTGGGCTGCCAAACGCAATGCTTCTTTTGCAATTTCCATTGACACACCACCTACTTCAAACATAATTCTTCCGGGCTTTACTACAGCAACAAAATATTCTGGTGCTCCTTTACCTTTACCCATCCTTACTTCCAATGGTTTTTTGGTTATAGGCTTGTCCGGGAAAATTTTAATCCATAAACTTCCTTGTCTTTTCATATAACGGGTTGCAGCAATACGCGCAGCTTCTATCTGACGAGACGTAAGTAAATTTTGTTCTAAAGATTTGATACCAAACATGCCGTTTGAAAGTCGGTGACCTCTTTGTGAAGTCCCTTTCATATTGCCTTTACCCTTTTGAACTTTACGATATTTTACTCTTTTTGGTTGTAACATTTTCTAAACTTTAAAAAATTTATCTTCTGCGAGGTTTATTTCTTCCTGGTCCTCTGTGTCCTCCACCTTTGCCTTTTTTAGACAAACCAACTAACGGATTCAACTCTCTCTTC
>VAPK010871025.1_pt1 | contig 13761 bp, 11 predicted proteins | sample 3395031 | NCBI WGS metagenome assembly VAPK01 (sample SAMN08290443, study PRJNA428436) | hydrothermal vent metagenome | isolation source: Deep-sea hydrothermal vent chimney 1 | place: Pacific Ocean: Juan De Fuca Ridge | reverse complement strand
TTCTTTGCTATCTCCAAAGAAAAATGTTGTCATTTCGACGAATACAGTGAGGAGAAATCTCCCAGGAAAGAACCTTTTGTCAAGGGGATTTCTCCCCCCGGTACCAATGATAATTTTTGATAAATGACTGTTTTATTGATAATTATAGGTTCTGTGGAAAAATTCGTCGTTACAATCCGCCCCAAGGCGGAGAAACAATCTCACCATAATAATAAAATCATGTAAACAAAGAGATTGCTTCGTCGTCTTGTCCACATCCAGCCCCATACTCCTCGCAATAGGGACGTTTTTTGTTGTCATATCACTATGTTGCGCCCCTTTTTCCACGGGTGCTGGGTCTCGAAATGAACTGTGTTAAAAAGCAAATGTTTTTTGATAATTATTTCAGTTTTTTCTCAAGGATATTGCTGGCTACAAACCACAATAGCATTGAGAAAAGAAAAATGAATATTCCGTATAAGGTCGTAATCAAAGACACTTTTACTCCCCCATATATCAATGCCGGGGAAATGTCACCGGCTCTTTCGATGGCAGAAAATGCCTGATAAAAACCAATTAACTGGCCCAAAATTCCGGTAATCATTGCAAACAGGCCTATAGATCTTCCATACCCCAATTTACGCAATGCTTTTTCAGTAGTTATTTGTTGTGAAACAAAACCGGTGATGAAGTAATAAGCAATCCATGCCACCATAATAATTAATAAAATGGTCAGAGTACTCATAAATAGTGTACCACCCATGTAAAACAATTCTCCTAATTCTTTCATAACTTTTATTTTAGTTTAACTGCCGCAAAATTAGTGCAGATAAAAGGGCTTAATCAAGGTCAAATCCGGTTCTAAACCGATTGTTTATCGACTCATTATTAGAGAAGTTAATATTTTACCGAATTTAGTGGAAAATAATGAATAAACATGAAAATAAAATCATCCAATCCTTATTATCATATCATCTATCTGGCCTTGGTGATTATTGTTCTGTCACTGGTTTTCGGCATATCGTGGGGCAATAATATCGCTGCATTTTTCTTCATTTGTATGCTTCTACCAGTTGTATTGGGAACCTCATACTTTTTTAATTATGTGCTGGTGCCACGATATTATATGAAAAGGAAATTCTTTTGGTTTGGATTATATACCTTTTATACAGTGATCGTGTCGTTGTATCTCGAAACGATTGTACTCCTGCTTTCGTTCATATACCTTGGAAATTTCAGCTTTCATATCATGAACCCCAATGCTACGGACACTATTTTACTGGCGGTCATTTTGTATCTGTTGGTATTTCTTGGATCATTACTGTTAATGGTGCGTCAGATTAAAGAAAAGCAAGAGCTCATTCAGCAACTCATGGTAGAAAAAGAAAAAATGGAAAAAGCATTTCTTGAGATCATATCCAATAGAAAAACTGCAAAAATTCCCTATGATGATATTATTTATATAGAGAGCCTGGCCGATTATATTAAGGTAAACACAATCAGTGATCAAATTATCAGTAAAGAGAAAATAAGCAACCTGGCCTCCAGACTGCCTGATATGTTTTTACGGATTCACCGGTCGTTTATAGTCAATAAAGAAAGAATAAAAAGTTTTTCATATAATGAAGTATTGGTGGATGACGTCCATTTAAATATAGGGCGAAGCTACAGGGAAGTAGTCAGGGAATCTTTAAAAAGCGCTCCGGGAAATTAAATAAATTCATATTGTTCATTTTTTTGCCATTCAAAGAAAAATGCTATTATTCTGAGACCCAATACTCCCGTAAAAAGGGGCACACATAGTGATATGACAAGAAATTCCAATACCAAAAATTCAAATCCTGAAAGGGAGTATCAGGGGTTTTGGAATTTTGAGTTTGGTTTTTGGGTCATTGTTTGACTTTTGTTTATTGTTTTTTGGAATTTTATAAAAAATCACTTTTACAACCTGTTACAAATACTTGTCATTGGTAGATAAAAGGATAATGATTTAACTGATAGTTAGGTTCTCCACTGATCTATTGATCATAATTCATCAGTTTCATCATAAAAAATCAGTGTACCAATTCACATAATATTCTTATGATTTAATCACTTTTGCCAGAACGGTCGGAACCTGAAATAGGTCGTAATCCTGATCGTAAACAAGGTACCTGTCGTTCCATTCGGGGTCGAACTTTTGTTTGTAGTCGCGGATGCCTTTGTGCTGCGCGAGCACTTTGATGCGATTGTAGGCAAACTTCACCGTTTTTTCGGGGAACGATTTGGTTTCATTTGCAACACTGATGGGGGCAAAACCCAGGTTCACATAGCGGTAACCCCTGTCTTTTGCATGATCAAACAGCGCGATCAGAATAAAATCCATCACGCCGTTGGGCGCATCATTGGTTTTCCGCATCAGGTCGTAAGTAGTTTCTTCTTGCACATGATCGGGAATGATGTTCAGAAAGGCCACGATCTTTTCTTCATCATTCTCCACAGTGATAATTTCCTGGTTTTTGATCTCTTCCCAGTCGAACATGCCCTGTGATAAAACAATTTCTTTACGGCCGGTGTCTTCCAGCCATTCGTCGCTTACCAGCTTCAGCTTTTGCACCACGCCGTCTTTTACCGGCGGCATGTGCACGGTGGTGGTATATCCACTACTTTTAATCTTATTCAGGGCATTTCGTAACGATTTCTTGCTGTTACCCGTCATACTGAACGCCGTTAGATCCACCACGGCTTCCTGCCCGATGAACATCGTTTTTTTGTTCAACGCAGTATAAACATCCAGTGATTTGGCAGGCACGCGGTAATAGATGTTATTCAATCCGTTCTGGTAGCAGTATTTGTCAAACTCTTCAATACAACAACTCATTTCATCATTGTCTGAAGAAACCGGAGTTTCGAGCACAACCGCAAAATGTCTCGATATCCGGTACGAAAGAAATGCTTTCCGGCTGTGCGAAAAGAAGATCATCTTGTCGCTGTAGGTTTTGAAATAATCGAGTGCCGAATTCCCGTAAGATTCGATCAGCTGCGTTGCCTCTAAAAATTCTTCATCCGAAACATTTTTATGTGGGATGAAGGATCTCACGAAAGTGTAAATCAAAAAGGTGATGGATAAAAAGCCACTGGCATTGATAGAAAACAGGAAAAATTTTGCAAAACGGTCGTGTGGTATGAGTGTCTCGCTTCGTATCAAAAAATAGTTTTGCAACGTGTATTGCCAGGACTGGACAAAGCTGAAATTAATATTGAAATGATTTTTATCCAGCAGATAAAATCCGAGAATGCCGTAAATAAACACCGCCAGCATCACCAGCAAGGCGGTCAGAATACCCACATTTTTGAGTTTCGGATCGGACTTGATAATGTATTGTTTTCGTGTAAAGATCAACGTTACAATCACGAAAAGCGCAAAAATGGATTCAGAGTAATTAATCCCTTTGGTGAGATTTCCCGCAAAGGACAAAATGCTTAAAAACAAAGCAAACCACCAAGCCGTCTTCAGGCCTTTCAGCATATACGTGGCGGTAACAAGGGAAAACAATCCGGCAAAGACCACAAGAAAATCGGATGTGTACAAAAACTGTGGTGGCAGGAAGCTCCGCAATAGGGTCATTCGTGAATGAATGGTCGGCGTAAGTACCGAAATAATGTTGAAGATGCCCAGCAATACCAAGAACAGTGCCGGGAAAATACGCAAGAGAAACTTATTGACCTTAGAGACAAACACCAGTGCCCCGGCTACCAGCGGGAGCCAGAACTCGAAAAAGCGATACATAAGTGTGATGGCGATGGCCTGCACACTACTGAATCCAAATTGGATGAGAATGTAAGTCATGGAAACTTCCACCGGGCCCAGGCCTCTCAAAAATGGCGAAATAATCAAAAACACCACCGAAATGATGTATCCCATCAGTGCACCTGACAACGACGGGTCGATCCCCAGTGCGATCATGGCGATGTAAACCTGTGCAATCCCGATAACTTCGATGACGGTTGACGCGATGACTGTGTACAAAAACTGACGATTGTCGATTTCGTGCTCCTGCATATCGTTGATAAAGACCTCAGCTTCGGGAGCAAACCGTATCAAAAGCGAAAAGAAATATCCTTTTTTACGAATAGACCGGAAGATTGCAATCAGTAGCACCATTAAAACCACAATAGATAACAATGCATACCATTCGTTTGCCCCAAACGAGCCGGTGCTGAAATTGGAATAAATAAAGGCGGGGATGGCCACGATGACCACCGTGAGAATCCCCACAAATCCGTATATGGATGATGCAAAATGGATCTGTGATTTTTTAATGCACTTGTCGCTGATAGAATTTGTGAAAAATGCCAATGATGAAATTCCGCCTGCAGGTAGAAAAACGCTCACAAAATTTCTTTTGATGAAAAGCCGGGTGGCATCACCCAGCGAAACTTTCAGTTTAACAGAAGCAAAGGAATAAACATACATCTGCCCCTGAAGGAAAATATACAACACCGTCGAAATAACGCCTGCCAGAAGCCACCATAGGTTAGCGGATATCAGTACGTTTTTAACATTGATGATCTCGGAATGCTCGTTTTTAATGAAAACCACACCCAGCGCAATAAAAAGAGATGTCAATGCAAATTGTGCAATGATCTTGGTATTGTTTTTAAAACCAGGACTTACTCCCTTCCGAAACATATTGATCGATAAACTTTTTAATGGCTTAAAATTCATGAAAAACGGGTCTTTCTATTCAAAATAGGTTTTAATCAAAAAATTGCTTTAAACCTTATCCCTTCCGGGGTCGGCCAAAGTTATAAAAATTGCTCCGATAATTTTGGTTTCCCATATAAAGAAATCAAAATCTGAGGCATGTCTGGATCACTGTCAGTATTGACAATTTCGAGAGGGAAACCCGAAGAATCTTTTTTTTTGATGGTTTCGGGATTTACGATCTTATCATAACACGACAAAACCCGCGGTATCCAGTTTTTAAATTGTAAATACCGGCTCAGCGCTTCAAAATCCTCTGACAGGTGAACACAGGGTCTGCTAGATTTCCGAACAAAACTCCAGTAATGATTGATGTTGATACCCACGACCAAAGCGCCTCGTTTTACCAGCGTCCTCGCAGCTCCGGCCAATGTACTATTCCAGTCGCCATTTCCCGATATGAAAAGCACTATTTCATTGGCATGAGAAGACCGGTAAACATTTAATGTGCCAAATTTTTTGGATGGAAATGGTTCTACTTTAATGGACTGAGCCATCACCCCCGTGCATGTCCACAGAAGCAAACTAAATAAAACAGCTCTCAATGTCTATTGATATTTAATGATTTAGGCGTTCAAATTTCGGGCGGTAAAATACCTAAATTTTCTATCCCAAATTCAGTCATTTGCATTTTCCCGTTTTTAAAAAAATGCCAAACCAGAACGCCTTCGTATGATAGAAAATCGTCTTACGATTCCGGCTGTTTCAGAAGAAAATACACAGTCGTTCCGTAAAAGATCTTTCCACATAATGCTGCCGTCTGACGCTAAATGGTAAAGATTAAATCCTATTCGGGAATTTGTAAACGATGGAATTGATGTTCATGCCCGCTCCTACCGAAGCAAACACAATATAACTTCCGGGAATTAATTTCTGACCTTCCATCTCACCTTTCCTGATAATATCCAGCAAAGTGGGCACTGTAGCCACCGAGCTGTTTCCCAGCCAGGATATGGTCATGGGCATTTTGTCTTTTGGGAAAGACCTGTGGCCATATAATTTAAATAATCGCTGGACAATGGCTTCGTCCATTTTTTCGTTGGCCTGATGGATCAGAATTTTGTCAATATCTTCGATGGAAAGTCCGACTTTATCAATGCTTTCTTTCACAGTATCCGGCACATATGTCAAAGCATAGTTATAAAGCTTTCTTCCGTACATTTTCAGGTACACTTCATTTCCACTGTATTTCGGATTATAGGAGCTATCCATCCAAAGTTCAAAAGCGTGCTCTACTGTGTCAGTGCGCGTGCTGTACGAAATAATCCCCACAGGTTCATCGCTTTCAACGGCTTCAATCAGCGTGGCACCAGCGCCGTCAGCATAAATCATACTGTCGCGGTCGTGCGGATCGCAGATCCGTGAAAGTGTATCTGCACCAATAACCAAAGCTCTGCTTGCATCGCCTGATTTCAGGAAATAATTGGCTTGGATCATTCCTTGTATCCAGCCGGGACATCCAAAAGGAATGTCATAGGCAATGGTTTTGGGATTTACGATTCCCAGTTTGTGTTTTACCCTTGATGCCAGTGTAGGCACCTGATCGGTATGTCTGTTGGATGCAGGAACATCTCCGAAATTGTGAGCGAAAATAATATAGTCAAGACTTTCCGGGTCAATATCTGAAGATTCTAACGCGTCTTTTGCAGCAAAATATCCCATATCTGAAGCCACAAGATCATCCGTCACCCAGCGCCTTTCCCTGATCCCTGTTATTTTTTCGAATTTTTCTATGATATCATGAGGATCGTTTTCAAATGACTGCCCTTTTTCATCATAAAATTTAGAATCCAGAAAAAAGCTGTTTGGAATTATCTGAGTAGGAATATATTTACCGGTTCCAATAATAATGGTATGTCTTTGACCTTTCATTTTTTTTTAATTTCTAAAAACTAGGAAGAGGCAAATTAAAGGAAATAATTCGACAAAGTAAAAGCGATAGCAGATGTTTTTTTAAACACTGGTCGTAATTGCCCTGAAATTCTACTAAAAGTGATTATAAAACGATCTCAAAACGTTTTTCTTTTAAAATTAAAATTCTATTATACAACCAGTTGCTTGTAATATAGATCAGAGGTGCTGACACGAGGCCACCCACAGCGTCCAAAAAATAATGCGCCTTGATATAAACGGTTGCAAAACAGATCAAGATAGTGAGAAAGGTGATAAGCCAAAAAAGCTTTGGAAACCTTCTGAAGGTAAGGATGACGTAAATGGCCGCCATTCCAACATGAGAGCTGGGGAAAGCCCCGGTACGCCCGTCGCCAATCCGGTCAGCGAGATTGACCAAGTGGCTGAAAACTCCGGAATGAATTTGCTCATTCAGCGGAGCCTGCAAAAAATAAACCGGACCCTCCGTAGGAAAGAAAATAAAAAACAGGTAATAAATGAAAAAAGATGTAAGCATGATGAAAATCACACGTTCTGCCTCTTCGGGATACCTGAAAAAGAAAAGTATGGCAATACCAACGGTCATAAAATAATAGGAAAAGTATCCGAAGTTCAACAACTCGCTGAACCAGGTCTGGGGGAAGTTCTTCGAAAAAACGATGGAAGGCAAATATCCGAAGAATTCCTTTTCAGCGGCAATCAACCAGCCATCCAGGTAATGATGATAAAAAATATGATTCAGGTAAGCAGTTTCTTTGAACAGATAAGCCAGCAAAATGATGGGGTAAAGCCAGTGAATAAACTCAATCCATTTATGATTATTTCTTGTTTGAATGAAAATCAACAGGGCTACAAACGAGAAAATGCCCAACCGCATTAAAAGATGCAGACCGGGTTGATGCAGTTCCTGATAATTCCATAAAATAAAGATCCCTGTGATCAGAAGATAGGTGAACGTAACGAAGTCAATTGCGTTTAACGACCGGAATAATATTATGGATGAAGATTGTTTTTTCATGGTTCGAAATTACTAATCAAAAAGGTTGTCAATTACCATGGTGAACAATTCTTTATCGGTCAGCCCAAAATCACGCGACTGTTGTGGAAGAATGCTGTTCTGTGTTATTCCAGGAATAGTATTCAATTCCAGGAGATAGAGATCTGTTTCCGTAGCAACGTAATCGAACCTCACGAAACCCTTGCAATCCAGTTTTTTGTAAAGAAAAGACGACAAAGTCTTGATGTCTATGCTGATCTTTTCAGGAACATCGGCTGGGGTGATTTCCTGAGATTTTCCAGGAGTATACTTGGCTTCATAATCGAAAAACTCATTCGTAGGAATGATTTCTGTAAGTGGAAATACCAGCAACTCCTTCCCCCGGTTTACCATACCGCAGCAAAGTTCCCGACCGGCAATGTTTTCTTCAATTAGAATACGGTTTCCTTCGCGGAAAGCTTTTTCCATAGCCGGTTCAAATTCACTCTTATTTTTCACTTTCGTAATGCCCACGCTCGATCCGTTGGATGAAGGTTTGATGAACATGGGAAAGCCCAGTTCCCCAATAATTTCATCTACATCAATGATCTCTCCTTTAAGAAACGAAAAACCATGCGCCGTTTTAAATCCGAAATCATGAACAAAATTGTTGAACATAAATTTATTAAAACTGAGCGCCGACACATCCACGCCACACGACGAATAGGGAATTCCCAATATATCCAGGTAACCCTGAAGTTTTCCGTCTTCGCCCGGCGTACCGTGAATGGCATTAAATACCGCATCAAAATGTATTTTCTTTCCTTCGATGGAAATGGTGAAATTCTGTTTGTCAACCGGATGTTTCGTTCCGTTTTCCAATACGCAATTCCATTCCCTACCTTTCATTTCGATCAAATAGGGCTCATATTTTGAGCTGTCCAGATTTTTGACAACTACTTTTCCGCTAGCGATGGATACCTCATACTCCCCGGAATCCCCCCCGCATACAATGGCAATGTTTTTCATATTCAGAACCAATAATTTTTACCTTTGTAAACTAATGTTTTTACTGGCAGGCCTTACTGAATCAATGTATAGAATTGTATATTTCAGAGCCAAAGCCATTTTTTAAGTTATCTTTTTTTGAACAAAGTTAAAATTTAAAGCGATTTTTCACACTTTGACTGATTAATAATTCAACCATGGGCTTCTTTTATTTTTTGGGAAAAAGGAAATTCTATATCCAGATTCTGATTGCCATTCTTCTGACGATTGTACTTATTTGGGCAGTACTGCAATCCCTTGCTTGGTACACAAGGCATGGAGAGGTCTATCTCGTTCCCGATTTTTCCGGGAAAACTGTACAGGAGCTAAAACAACAACAGTTTGATCAGTATTTTACACTGAATGTCATCGATTCGATCTTTGATAAAAACCATACACCGGGTTCTATCGTGATGCAAAATCCATTACCTGGTTCCAAGGTAAAACAGGGCAGAAATATATATTTTACGGTAGTTGCCAGAAGACCTGAAATGGTTAATATGCCAAACCTGAGAAATTTGTCGTTGCGCCAGGCGCTGGTGACATTGGATGAAAATGGACTGCCAGTGGCATCTTTGAAATATGTAGATTATTTTGCAAAAAATGCTGTAATAGATCAACTGGTAAACGGCCAACCCATAGAACCGGGAACGGAGCTTCCCAAAGGAACTCCAGTTAAGCTCATTGTGGGAAGAGGCGACAATCCCACTCAGATACCGATTCCATTTATCATCGGGAGAAAACCGAAAAGTGCCCATGCTGCTTTGCATTATGCATCGCTCAATGTAGGGAAAGAGTATTTTCTGGATGACGATGATACTACCCATGCAAGAGTCTTTAAAACGGAGCCGTCTGAGCTTTCCAACTCCTTGATGAATGCCGGCGACTCCATCACTTTATGGTACCGCTCTGATGAAAATATAGACTTCAAAACGTATATCAAGCAAATGAGGGCCGATACCATTGCCCTGGATTCGACTACTGTTAATTCTACTGCCATTGACTCCAATCAGGTGATACGTCCCCAAGTCCGTTATGATACGATACATTAAAATCTGTTTTGTCATCTTGCTGATGATCCCTGGTCTGGTTTTACAGGCCCAGGAACGTCTTACCGGACTGACAACAAACGAACAGGTTGCTCAGCGTTATCAAAAATGGCATCAGCAGTACAAACCTCAAAAAGCAGTAAAAGTCGCCAAGGTACTGCTTCAGCTTCCTTTCTTTGATGATTTTAAAAATGCTTCGGTCTATCCCAGTTCTTCAAAGTGGATAGGAAAATCAGCTTTCGTAAACAATGCTTTCGGCTATTTGCCACCAGATCGCGGGGTTGTCACTTTCGATGCACTAGATTCCACAGGAAATGTCTATTCTGATGCAAGTTCGTCTCCTTCACTGGCCGATGTGCTGACATCGCAACCCATCCGGCTTGATTCGGTTTTTTCATCTTCGAAAAAGGCGCTGTCACCCGCTGATTCTGTCTATTTAAGCTTTTTCTATCAACCTCAGGGTGTCGGGAATGCGCCCGAAGAAGATGATTCGCTGGTACTGTCATTCAAATATCCGGCAGGAGATTCCGTGTACCAGACTTCCGATTCCAGCTGGCAGCCGGTTTACGTTTGGAAAACAGTCTGGAAAGCAACTGGAACGGACTTACAAACTTTCCAGCATTTATATGGGAAGAGCTTTTTGCAGGTTATGATCCCAATTCAGGATTCAGCTTATTTTTATAAGGGTTTTCAGTTCCGTTTTTACAATTATGTTACCATTGCCAACAATACAATCCCTGCATGGAAAACCAATACAGACATTTGGAATGTTGATTTCGTTTACCTGAACATAAACCGATCGGCTGGAGACACAACTTACAAGAAGCTGGCTTTTTCAGGAGCCTATCCTTCCTTCGTGAAAAACTACACTTCCATGCCTTATGCACAATACCGTGCTGACCCAACCAATTCTACAAATCCTACATTTCATGTTTACCTAGCAAACCTTGACAAAGTTTCGCATTCCGGGCATTACAATTATAGTGTTACACAGGAAGGTGCTAATTTTTCCTACTCCTATGACGGAGGAACCAACACATTGCAGCCATTTTATACTTCTGGTTTTGAAGATTGCAACACTACTGCATCAGCAGCCCAGGCTTGCCCTCCCGTGAACAGCTTGTTCTCACTGAATTACAATCAGGATACTGCCTCCTATTTGATCAAACAATATATCAATGATCCGGAAGATACAACGGTACAAGGTGATTCAATGGTTTATAAACAGTTGTTCTACAATTATTTTTCCTATGATGATGGAACGCCGGAGCTGGGTTATGGTATTGAGCCCGCAGGCGCTATGGTTGCCTGTAAATTCAAGATGAATACTCCCGACACGCTGACTGCTATTAAAATCTATTTTAATAAATCTCAGGCGAGCAGCTCTTTGTTGTATTTTAATCTGATGGTTTGGAGTGATAACAACGGCAAGCCGGGAGATCTCATTTTCGAGCAGGATAATGCTGAAGTTCACTGGAGTTCCGATTTATATGGATTCATAACCTATACGCTTGATCAACCTGTTGTGTTGCCCGGTGTTTTTTATGTGGGATTACAACAACAGCAGGAAGATCTTAACATCGGCTTCGATGCTGATGATGATGCGCAAAGTAATATATTTTATTATACGAATAATAACTGGTACCAGACGAGTTTTCACGGTGCATTGATGATTCGTCCGGTTATTGGGAAAAGCATTGTATTGGCAACACAAAGTCATCCTCTTACAAACAGTAATATTATTAAGGCTTATCCCAATCCTGCTACCATGCGGGTTTCATTTTCGGGTTTGAATATAAAAGGCGGCGTATATGCCAGAGTTGAAATTTATAATATATTGGGAAACATTGTGAGCCGGCAGGAGCTTACCCAAAACTATCTTTCCACACAATCCCTTACCAATGGATTTTATATTGCCCGGATTTACGTTGAAAACAAGATATATTGTGTCCGGTTTATTGTAAGAAAATAACCCTTATGGAAGAAAAACTATCAGACGAAGAACGCGAAGAAGGTCAGGAATTAGAGCTTTATGAGCACCATAGGATTGTTGTTGATCCGGGACAAACCCCTTTGCGTATTGATAAATTTCTGTTCAACAGGATTATCAATACATCACGTAACAAGATCCAGTATGCGGCCAAAGCAGGGAACATTTTGGTGAATGAAGTGGCCGAAAAGCCTAATTACAAAGTAAAACCCGGTGACATTATTTCCATTATCCTACCACACCCGCCCAGGGTAACCGATATTCTTCCTGAAGATATTCCTTTAGAAATTGTTTATGAAGACAAAGATGTTATCGTGGTTAACAAACCTGCCGGGATGGTGGTGCATCCTGCACACGCCAATTACACTGGAACTCTGTTAAATGCCCTTTCTGCTTATTTTGAGAAAAAGGGAAATCATGAGGTTGAAAACGGATTTGGTTATCTCGTTCACCGGATTGACAAAGATACCAGTGGCCTTTTGCTGGTAGCAAAAAATGAGATGGCACAGACCGCTCTGGCAAAACAATTTTTTGATCACGATGTGGAACGTGTTTATCAGGCAATTGCATGGGGCGATTTTGACGAAGATGAAGGAACCATTGAAGGGCACATCGGTCGTCACCCGAAAGACAGGCGGCAAATGACCGTTTTTAAAGATGGTTCTCGTGGAAAATCTGCAGTGAGTCATTATAAAGTACTGAAAAGATTTGGATATGTAACGCTGGTAGAGTGCCGCCTTGAAACCGGACGCACCCATCAGATCAGGGCTCATTTCAGGTACATAAAACATCCGTTGTTCAACGACGAGCGTTATGGAGGTGACCAAATACTAAAAGGGACTACATTTACCAAATACAAACAATTCGTACAAAATTGTTTTAAAATGCTTCCGCGACAAGCACTTCACGCCAAAACGCTGGGGTTTGTCCACCCTACTACAAAGAAGAAACTGTTTTTTGATTCTTCACTTCCTGAAGACATGCAAACCGTTATCGAGAAGTGGAGAAATTATTCTTCCCATATAGAAATGGAAGAATAGTGATATATCTCTTTGGATGAGAAAATAATTTCCGAAAAGGGAATTTAATTAAACCCAGCTAAAACTATTTGGTGACCAGCGTACCAATTTTTTCCCCGGCAATCACTTTTTGGAGATTTCCCTGCGTGTTCATGTCAAAAACCAAGACCGAAAGATTGTTTTCCCTACACAAAGTGAAAGCCGTCATATCCATAATCTTCAGATTTTTCTGATAAGCTTCATCGAAAGTAAGGGCATCGTATTTTGCGGCAGTAGGGACCTTTTCAGGGTCGGCAGTGTAAACGCCGTCAACACGGGTACCTTTTAGCAAAACTTCGGCGTGAATTTCAACAGCACGCAATGCAGCTGCTGTATCGGTAGTAAAAAACGGATTGCCGGTGCCGCCAGCCAGGATGACCACATATCCTTCCTTCAGGTATTCGATCGCTTTATGTCCACTGATAGATTCAGTGATCGGGTCAATGAAAAGGCCGGAAAGCAATTTTACTTTAAGCCCTTGCTTTTCCAGTTCAGCTTGCAAGGCCATCGAATTGATCACCGTGGCGAGCATTCCCATATAATCGCCCTGAACACGGTCAAAACCATCCGCTGCTCCCTGCAATCCGCGGAAAATATTTCCACCGCCGATCACAATGGCGGTTTGGATGTTTTGCTTAACAATGGCAGTAATGTCATTACAGTATGCGGTGAGGATTTCGGGATCGATACCGTAATTCCTTTTTCCCATGAGTGCTTCGCCACTCAGTTTCAATAATATTCTTTTATATCTCATGATCAGTGCTTTATCTTGCGAGTCAAACGAACAAACATCTGGAAATCTTTTCCGTAGAATCATATTCTGTGTAGCAAATATAAAGTTTATCGCGAAACGACCCAAACCGTCAGAACTAAAGTTATGAGAATTTTATTCAAAATTCCATCTACCTTATTGTCAACCAGAAACAATCAAGTAGGGTAAAGATAGAATATTGCTATTCTATCTTTATCCCTCTCACAGAACCGTGCGTACGGGTCTCGTACACGGCTCATGTTAAATTCTATTC
>VAPK010827931.1_pt1 | contig 13763 bp, 11 predicted proteins | sample 3395031 | NCBI WGS metagenome assembly VAPK01 (sample SAMN08290443, study PRJNA428436) | hydrothermal vent metagenome | isolation source: Deep-sea hydrothermal vent chimney 1 | place: Pacific Ocean: Juan De Fuca Ridge | reverse complement strand
CATTTGGTGGTTGATGCGCTTCGTTCCTCAGCACATCCTATTAAATTTTAAATTACAAGGAAACTTGATGCCACAATGCACTGTAGGGTGGGATATTGGTGGAGCACACCTTAAAGCTGCTGTCGTTAATTCTAATGGATTAATTAGCAACGTATTTCAAAGCCCCTGTCCATTATGGCAAGGGATAGAGTTTTTAAATAAGGCTGTGGTTGAAATACTTAATAAGATACCGAAGCAAAAATATCAGCATATATTGACCATGACCGGTGAGCTGGTTGATCTGTTTGATGGAAGGGATCAAGGCGTTGCTGAAATTATTACTGCAATGCAAGCAAATTTAACAGGCTGTGAACTTGTTGTTTATGCTGGTTTAGAGGGTTTTTTATCAGTTGATCAAATAAAGCAACATCACTATTGTTCTATTGCCTCTGTAAATTGGCTGGCAAGTGCATCATTAGCAGCAAAAAAAATACATTCAGGACTTTTTATTGATATTGGTAGTACAACAACTGATATTTTGCTATTAGCCGATACAAAGGTACAAACGATAGGCTTGACGGATTATGAGCGTTTAGTGTCTGATGAACTGGTTTATACTGGGATTATAAGAACGGCTGTGATGGCTGTGGCTCAAACAGCATGTTTTAAGGGCCAAAAGATGGGCTTAATGGCAGAATATTTTGCGACTATGGCTGATGTTTATCGCTTAACAGGTGAGTTAAATGAGCTGCATGATCAAACCGGTACGGCGGATGGTGCGGAAAAAACATTATCGGCGAGTGCAAAAAGGTTGTCCCGGATGACTGGCTTTGAATATGTGGAAGCAGACTTAGCACTATGGAAACAATTTGCCCAAACTATTAAATCTCAACATAAGAATAAAATTAAACAAGCTTGTGAAAGGCAGCTTTCTAGAAATCTGCTGTCAAATAAACATTGTTTTATAGGTGCGGGGGTGGGACGTTTTTTGGTTAAACAAATTGCTGATGATTTAGCTTATCCTTATATTGATTTTACCGATTTAATTGAACAAAAAGTAAACGATTTAGAAATAGAGGCCGCTGATTGTGCTCCAGCAGTAGCGGTTGCTTTACTTTATTCTCAATAATTATTAGACGGGTTATAATAGATAAAAAAACTTGGTGAACTTTATTTAACAAGAAAGAGCATTTTAGGGCCTGATTTATTATGGCTTGTGATCATAAAATATTTTAAATGACGAAAGCAACACAACAAAAACATTCTTTACCTTATTTTGAAGATAGCACCCTGTTATTTTCACCAATAGCTGATAAACCTTGGGCTATTTTTCTTGATAGCGGCTTTCCTTATAGTGAACAAGGGCGGTATGACATCTTTTCTTACAACCCTGAGGTTACTTTATTAACTCACGGTAGTAAAACCACCATCTCTAAACAGGGTGAGTCAATAATATCAAATAAAGATCCTTTTCAATTATTGAAACAACATTTAAATAATGATTTTCAATCAATTGATGACCTTCCTTTTAATGGTGGGGCATTAGGTTATTTCTCTTATGATTTAGCGAGAAGATTAGAAAAATTACCTGTTATTGCTAAGGATGAAGAAAATATTGCTGAAATGGCGGTAGGTATATATTCATGGGCCGTTATTGTTGATCATATAAAAAAACAAAGCTGGTTAGTAGGGAAGGGGACTGTTAAGGATGACTGGCAAGCATTGATTAAGCAGTTTAGTGGTATTACAAAGCAATCAAAACAGCAAAATTTTGTGGTTGAAAGTCGCCCTCAGTCCAATATGGATAAACAAGAGTATAAGCAAGCATTTAAAAAAATAAAAGCTTATTTAGCAGAAGGTGATAGCTATCAGGTTAATTTAGCACAACGCTTTTGTAGTGCGTGTTCTGGTGATTCTTGGGTGGCTTATAAATCACTACGAGAAATAAATGCTGCTCCCTTTAGTGCTTATATTAACTTCCCTGAAGTTCGTATTTTAAGTTCTTCCCCAGAAAGGTTTCTTAAAGTCAGTCATGGTGCAGTCGAAACTAAACCTATAAAAGGGACGCGTCCACGGCACTCTGAAAAAATTCAGGATGAAAGCCAAAAATTAGCACTATTAAATAGCCATAAAGATCGTGCTGAAAATGTAATGATTGTTGATTTACTCAGAAATGATATAAGTAAAAATTGTAAGGAAGGTTCTGTCGATGTACCTAAATTATTTGATGTTGAAAGTTTTGCAACGGTTCACCATTTAGTCAGTACCGTTAAAGGCATTTTGGCTGAGGGGCAACATGCTGTTGATTTATTAAGAAATTGCTTTCCAGGAGGGTCAATTACAGGAGCGCCTAAAATTCGATCGATGGAAATTATTGAAGAATTAGAGCCCAATCGACGCGGTGTTTATTGCGGTTCTATTGGTTATATTGGATTTGATGGCAATATGGATACTAATATTGCCATACGTACTTTGGTTCATTCCAATAATACTATTCGTTTTTGGGCGGGTGGTGGTATCGTAAATGATTCTGTGATGGAAGATGAATATCAGGAAAGCTACGATAAAGCCTTTGCCCTGCTAAATTTGCTCGAACAGTTTACCCCCCATGAGAGTCATTAAACTGGGGGGTAGTTTATTAAGTGATGCGGAGGCTTTAATTAATTGTTTAAATACGATTGAACAAAAAATAAAAGATAAGGTCGTTATTGTTCCGGGTGGGGGCTTATTTGCTGACCAGGTTCGTAAGGCTCAGAAGCAGTGGCAGTTTAATGATAAAATTGCTCATCAAATGGCTATCTTGGCAATGCAGCAAATGGCTTTATTATTTAAAAGTATAAAACCTGATTTTTTAATCGCTGATAAGCTTTCAGCTATAAGAGAGGATTCAATTTTTATTTGGTCTCCTGATGTTCAACAGCTTAATTTATCAGCTGTTAAAGCAAGCTGGGATATTACCTCTGATAGCTTGGCTGCTTGGCTGGCAAATCAACTAAAAGCAGATGAATTGATTTTAGTTAAATCTGCTGATATACCAACAAATATTAATATCTATCAAATGCAACAACAGGGGCTTGTTGATAAGGCGTTTGATCAATTTACTAGAAACTCAAACTTCACTACTGTTTTACTAAATAAATATAGTTTTAATGAATACAACTTTACTTGATCAGCTACTGATATTCTTAAAAAAGAGCTTTGATAATATTTATTATCAAAGTCGTGAATCCCTACTAGGACACCATAAACGGGATATCGTTGTTATTCAGGTTGAGCAAACTTGCAATAGCTTAATTAATACGCGCGACCAATTTGAAGATGCTTTACAGCAGTTTAAAGCCATTGTTAGCGTGAAAGAAAGTTCATTGGAACATCGTTATAAACTATTACAAAGGCAGTATGATTTTTGTAAAAATAAGTCGGATGATGTCAGTCATCGTATTGCTGCAATAGAAGAAGTCAGTGATTCTTTATTTAAAGAGTGGGAAAGTGAACTGGCTGATTATAATAATCGTGCTTTACGCTCTAAAAGTCGACAGCAATTAAAAGCTTCTAAACAGCAATATACTCGATTAATAAGAACGATGCGTAAAGCTGAAAGTCGAATAAACCCTGTTTTATCGGCTTTTAAAGATCAGGTTTTATTTTTAAAACATAACCTTAATGCTCAAGCAATAGCCGCTTTACAGCATGAATTTATTGAGATTAGTATTGATATTTCTCAATTAATTGAAGTCATGGAAGCGACCATCAATGAAGCGAGTCAGTTTGTATCAACTTTGGTTGAGCAAAAAGCTTTACCTTTAGCTTAGGATAATTATGCGTATTCAGTCCCTTCCGACTCAGTTGGTTAATCAAATTGCTGCGGGTGAAGTGGTCGAAAGGCCTTTTTCTGTCGTTAAAGAGTTGGTTGAAAATTGTTTTGATGCTGGTGCTACACAAATTACTCTTGATATTGAGCAAGGGGGTATTCGGCTGATCAAAATTCGTGATAATGGTTGTGGTATTTATAAGGATGATTTACCGCTTGCCTTATCTCGTCATGCTACTAGTAAAATAACTAGCCTGAATGACTTGGAGCATGTTTCTAGTATGGGTTTTAGAGGTGAAGCTTTACCCAGTATCAGTTCAGTCGCACGATTAACGCTTATCTCCAGAACCGATGATGCAGAGTGCGCCTGGAAAGTCAGTGCAGATGGAACAGAAAAAGATTTTGACCCCCAGCCTGACCCGCATCCACTGGGTACGACTATTGAGGTCAGAGATTTGTTTTATAACACGCCTGCCAGGCGTAAATTTTTAAAGACTGAAAAAACAGAATTTTCACATATTGAAAATTTGATTAAAAAAATGGCATTGAGTCATTTTGATATTGGGTTTACCTTAAATCACAATCAACGAGAAGTGATAAACCTTAAGCCTGCTGAATCAGAACAGGAGCAAGAAAAACGTGTTGCTAGTGTTTGTGGACCTGCTTTTATAGAAAATTCAGTTAAAATTGATTTTGTAGCATCAGGCTTGCAACTTAATGGCTGGGTGGGGTTGCCTACGTTTTCACGGAGTCAGCAAGATATGCAGTACTTCTATGTTAATAAACGTTTAATTCGAGATCGCTTGGTCACTCATGCTGTAAAACAGGCGTATCAAGATGTTTTATTTCATGGCCGGCATCCTGTTTTTGTGCTTTATTTAACTTTAGACTCTGCCTTGGTTGATGTTAATGCTCACCCTGCCAAGCTTGAAGTAAGGTTTCGTGAAGGTAGGCTAGTCCATGACTTTTTATTTAAGGCTTTACACCGGTCTTTGGCTGAGTTGAGACCAGGTGAACAACAAAATGGCGCCAGAAAAATTGAGGAGTTTACCCCCTTGGCTCCTGTGGATAATGAGTCTGCTAACTTGATACAAAATAGTGTTAGGAGTCTATCAACAAGTTCAGCAAAACCTCCTTCACAGTCATCTTTGCCAATGAATGTTGCAGAGAATATTGAAACTTATGCCAGGTTGTACCCTGAAACTGATGCTAGCTTAAATAATGATGTTAATTCATTGTCAGAAGCTCAACAACCAGAAGGTATGCCTGCTTTAGGTTATGCTGTCGCCCATTTACATGATATTTTTATTCTTTCAGAAACTGATAAAGGAATTATCTTGGTTGATGCACATGCTGCGCATGAAAGAGTAAATTATGAACGTTTAAAAAAACAATATCATCAAGGTGTTGTGCCTAGTCAGCCTTTGTTATTGCCATTAAAGATCCAAGTAAGTAGTCGTGAGGCTGACTTGGTAGAGCAAGAACATGAATTTTTTACCACATTAGGTTTTGAATTAAATAGAACGGGTCCCGAGGCTATTGTTTTAAGAGCGACACCTGCACTTTTAGGACGCGAAGATATGGATGCTCTAATACGTGATATTTTGGCTGATATTATTTCTCATGGTATGAGTGAGAGAGTATTAGAAAAATCAAATGAAATATTGGCAACAATGGCTTGTCATGGTTCAGTGAGGGCAAAAAGGAAACTGACGATTACTGAAATGAATGCCTTATTAAGAGATATGGAGCAAACAGAAAGAATAGGGCAGTGTAATCATGGGAGACCTACCTGGATTGAATTAAGTACTGCTGATTTAGATAAGTTTTTTCTGCGTGGACAATAATGAGTAATAGTCCTTTACCCCCCGCTATTTTTCTTATGGGGCCGACGGCCTCAGGTAAAACTGAGTTAGCCGTACAATTAGCACATAAAATTAATGCTGAAATTATCAGTGTGGACTCTGTTTTAGTGTACAAAGGTATGGATATTGGTACAGCAAAACCCACGTTAGCAGAAAGGCAGGGTATTCCACATCATTTAATTGATATTCTTGATCCTGCTCAAGCTTATTCTACTGGGCAGTTTAGAAAATCTGCCTTAGCGTTAATGAGCGATATTAAGCAGAGAAAAAAAATACCTATCTTGACAGGAGGCACTATGCTATATTTTAATGTATTAATTAACGGCCTTGCTGAGTTACCAGAAGCGGATTCTGAGATAAGAAAAACACTCGATAATGAATTGGCAGAAAGGGGGAAGCAAGCTATGCATGATCGGCTTAAAAGCATAGATCCTGAAGCTGCAAATAGAATCCATCCAAATGACCCACAGCGAGTACAAAGGGCTTTGGAAGTGTATCAAATTAGTGGAAAACCTATTTCTCAATTTTTTAAGGAGGCACAACAGCATACCATTCCATATAACCCGATAAAGCTGATTGTTTCGCCTAAAAATAGGCAGTTATTGCATGCTAAAATAGCTCAACGGTTTAACCTGATGGTGGAAAAAGGTTTGGTGAATGAAGTAAGCACTTTATATAACCGTGGAAATTTAACCGTTGATTTGCCTGCAATGAGGGCGGTTGGGTATCGTCAGGCTTGGTCATATATAGCTGGAGAGTATGGTTTAGATATGATGATTGAAAAAGGTATTATAGCGACTAGACAGTTAGCAAAACGGCAGTTTACCTGGCTGCGAAGAGAAACTGATGCTATACAATTTGATTCAGCAGAAATAAATTTAGTTGAAAATGTTTTTGATAAAATAAAACAGCAACTTTAAATTATTTTAGCATCTTGAATTACAATAATTGATCCCAATATCCTCATCTAATTAACGTATAAAACTCAATTTAGTGATTGCTTATAATGCAGGAATAATAATAAGGAGAAATAGGATGTCAAAAGCACAAAATTTGCAAGATAATTTTCTGAATACCTTAAGAAAAGAGCATACGCCAGTATCTATTTTTTTGGTTAATGGTATAAAGCTACAAGGTCGAGTTGATTCATTTGATCAGTATGTCATTATGCTAAAAAACACAATAAATCAAATGGTTTATAAACATGCCGTGTCAACTATCGTACCGGGAAAACCGATTAAACTTAGTCGAGAAAATGAGAATATTGAATAATAAAATAGGAGTGTTATTTGTTTGATCGTCCTGACTCAGGTGAACGAGCCATTCTTGTTCATCTAACGTTACGTGCAGGTCAGGAGGACTTGTATGAATTAAAAGAACTGGCTAAAACAGCGGGCGCAGAACCTGTACATGTTGTTACAGGCGCAAGACAAAAACCTGATCCCAAGTTTTTTGTAGGCAGTGGAAAACTAGAAGAAATAAAGGCTGAGATTGATTTACATGAGGCTGATATTGTTCTGGTCAATCATGTGTTATCACCAAGCCAGGAAAGAAACCTTGAAGAGGTTTTAGGGGTTCGAGTGGTTGACAGGAATGGTTTAATCTTGGATATTTTCGCTTTGCGAGCTCAAACCTTTGAAGGTAAATTACAGGTAGAGTTAGCTCAGTTAAAACATCTTTCTACTCGGTTAATTCGGGGGTGGACGCATCTTGACCGTCAAAAAGGTGGGGGTATTGGTATGCGAGGGCCAGGGGAAACTCAATTGGAGTCTGATAGGCGTTTGGTGAACAATCGAATTAAATTAATTCAAAGACGCTTGGCAAAAGTGGCTAAACAACGTAGTCAAGGGCGTAGAAAGAGAGAGAAATCAGAAATACCTTCTGTTTCATTAGTAGGTTATACCAATGCCGGTAAATCTACTTTATTTAATACCTTAACTGGTGCGGATATCTATGTTGCAAACCAGTTATTTGCAACATTAGACCCTACGCTAAGAAGTTGTTCGCTGGAAAATGGCACTGATATTATTCTTGCTGATACAGTCGGCTTTATTCGACATTTACCACATGAATTAATCGCAGCATTTAGGTCAACCCTACAAGAAGCCAGTGAGGCAGATTTATTGTTACATGTAATTGATTCCAATGCTGAAGATCGTGAAGATACCATGTATCAGGTTAATCAAGTGTTAACAGATATTGATGCAGATGGAATCCCACAATTAGAGGTTTTTAATAAAATAGACCTTTTAGATAATGTTGAGCCTCATATAGATAGAAATGATATTGGAAAACCTGTTCGCGTGTGGATGTCAGCAGTAACAGGAGCAGGAACTGAATTATTATTTCAGGCTTTGGCTGAATTATTTTCTAATACCAAAGTTAAGCGTAAATGTTATCTACAGGCTAATCAAGGTGGTGACCGTGCCAAGTTATTTAGTTATGCCAAAATTATTGAAGAAAAAAATAATGAGTTGGGTGGATGGGAATTATCAATTGAAATTGATAAAAAATATTTAGGTTTATTGAAAGAAATTAAAACAGAAGAAGTTAGCTTGTAAGCTTAAAACTACAGTATTAGCATTAATTAATTTATCATAAACAATCAATTTAAGATAGAATAAACACTTTTGGCCTTGGTGCCATAATTTTTTAAATACAATCCAATTGGAGCAGTAGATGTCCTGGAATGAGCCCGGTGGCGATAAGAAAGACCCTTGGAGTGGCCGTAAAGATGAAAATGGTCCCCCTGATTTAGATGAAGTGATACGTTCATTTCAAGAAAAATTAGGTGGTATTTTTGGTGGTGGGTCAAATGGTGATAGTTCTGGCGGTGGGTCATCTAAGGGACTGGGATTTTTAGCCATAGGCGCATTAATACTTTGGAGTTTAAGTGGGTTTTATATTGTAGATGAAGGTACAAGGGGTGTGGTGACACGTTTCGGTGCATATTCAGAAACGACTCAACCCGGTTTAAACTGGCGTTTTCCATCTCCAATTGATCAAGTGCAAGTTGTTGATGTACAAAATGTTCAGGTTGTAGAAGTCGGTTACCGTTCAGGTGGTCGGCAAGGGGGTGGGTCTGTACCTAGAGAAGCATTGATGTTAACAAAAGATGAAAATATTGTTGATGTGCGCCTGGCTGTACAGTATCAGGTAAAAGATGCAAAAAATTATGTATTTAACTTGCTTAACCCTACTGCAACATTAAAGCAAGTAACTGAAAGTGCAGAGCGTGGTGTCATTGGTCACAGTGCTATGGATTTTGTGTTAACGGAAGGACGTAGTCAAATTGTTGCTGAGATCCAGTCAGAAATCCAAAGGATAATGGATGCTTATAAATCTGGCATTTTAATTACCTCGGTAAACTTACAAGATGCACAGCCACCTGAGCAAGTTCAAGGTGCTTTTGAAGATGCCATTAAAGCGCGTGAAGATGAGCAACGTTATATTAATGAAGCACAAGCTTATTCTAATGAAGTCGTGCCGGTGGCGCGTGGTGCTGCGTCCAGAAAAACACAAGAAGCGGAAGCTTATAAAGAAAGTATTATTGCTAAAGCAACAGGTGAAGTCAGTCGTTTTTCTCAATTGAGAACGGAGTATGAAAAAGCACCTAAAGTGACCAGACAAAGGATGTATCTTGAGTCTATGGAATATGTGCTAAGCAATACTTCTACCGTGATGGTGGATGTTAAAGGAGGTAACAATATGCTTTATTTGCCTTTAGATAAATTAGGTAATAGATCGGATAATATTGCAACAACAAATATTACTAATGCTTCTCATTCTAAAGTGGCACCCCAAAAAATAAGAAGTAATCATAATACGCGAGTTTCAACTCGTGGTCGTGATGTGAGAGGACGTTAAGATGGGACAAAATAAAATAATAATAGCATTAGGTATTTTGTTTTTTATTGTTTCTTCATGCGTGTTTACCGTATCAGAAACAGAAAGAGCAATTAAATTCCGTTTAGGTGAAGTGATTGAAACAGACTTCAAACCAGGGATACATTTTAAATTACCCTTTATAAATAATGTAAAGAAATTTGATTCACGTATTTTGACAATGGATTCAAGGCCTGAACGTTTTTTAACTTCTGAAAAGAAAAACGTAATTGTTGATTCCTTTGTTAAATGGAAAATTGCTGATGTAAAAACCTATTATACGGCCGTGGCTGGTGATCCTAGGCAGGCTAATTTACGATTAGATCAAATTATTAAAGATGCTTTTCGCAGCGAGTTTAGTAAACGAACAATTAAACAGCTGGTGTCTACTGATCGTACTGCTATTCGAACTGCATTAATTAAACTTTCTAGCCCTATTGCTGTTAAATTAGGCATGAAAATTATTGATGTGCAAGTTAAGCGTATCGATCTGCCTAGTGAGGTCAGCTCTTCTGTGTATCGTCGAATGGAAGCTGAGCGAGAAAGAGTGGCTAGAGAATTTAGGTCTCAAGGTAAAGAAGCCGCTGAAAGAATTCGTGCTGATGCCGATAAGCAACGTCAAATTATCATGGCGAATGCTTTTCGTGATGCTGAAAAAGTTCGCGGTTCTGGTGATGCAACGGCAGCAGATATTTATGCAGAAGCTTATGGTAAAGATATTGAGTTTTATACTTTTTACCGCAGTATGATTGCTTATAGGCAAACTTTTAGGAATAAAGGGGATATGATAGTGCTTGATCCTGATTCTGATTTCTTTAAATACTTTAAGCAACAAAAGTAAATAACTACGATAAAAACTATCGTTACATTGCAAAAAAGATAACAAAACGCTCCGTTTTTAACGGGGCGTTTTGTGCGAGTGGACATATAAAAATATGCAAAAAAGAGACTCCTGGTTATTACCTCAAGGAATTGAAGATGTTTTACCTGAAGATGCACAGCAATTAGAAACATTACGTAGACAATTGCTTGATGTTTTTTCCTGTTGGGGCTATGAATTAGTTATTCCACCTGTTGTTGATTTTTTAGATTCTTTGTTAACGGGGTCTGGGCATGATCTTGACCTTCAAACTTTTAAATTAACGGATCAAGTTTCTGGTGAAATGTTAGGTGTTTGTGCAGATATAACACCCCAAGTCGCAAGAATTGATGCGCATAATTTAAAACATGATAGACCAACACGCTTATGCTATGTTGGAACCACCTTAAGAACATTAGGAGACTCCTTATCTAAAACCAGAAGCCCAATACAAATTGGTGCTGAAATATATGGACATTCTGGAATAGAAAGTGATTTGGAAGTTATTCAACTTATGTTGGAAATGTTAGCGGTCACTGGTCTACAGAATGTGCATTTAGACCTTGGCCATGTTGAAATTTTTCGTGCCTTATCAGAACAAGCAGATTTAAGTAAAACACAAGAAGCTGATTTGTTTGATACATTACAACGTAAAGCGCGGCCTGAATTAAATGAGTTAATTGATGGTTTTGATATTACAGAAAACTATCAAACTATTTTTAAAACTTTAGTTACTTTAAATGGTGGGATAGAAGTGCTTGCTAAAGCAACTGAAGTGCTGGCAGGTACAGGTGAAACAGTGACCAAGGCTTTAACAGAATTACAAACTGTTGCCAATCAATTAAGTATCAACTTTCCATCTCTGCCCATTAGTTTTGACTTGTCAGAGCTAAGAGGCTATCACTATCATACAGGTATCGTATTTGCCTCTTTTGTTCCTGAACTAGGAAGAGAAGTTGCGCGTGGTGGGCGATATGATAATATTGGTGAGTTTTTTGGTCGAGCCCGTGCTGCTACAGGCTTTAGTGCTGATTTAAAGTTGCTTAATGCTTTATCTAAGCAATCAGCTGAGAATAATGTTACGCAACTTGTTTATGCACCACTATCAGATGATGCATCATTACTGGAAGCCATTAGAGACCTGCGTACGCAAGGCATTGCAGTTATACAACAATTGCCCGGTCATCCGGATGAAATTAAAGAGCTAGCATGTACAGGTATGTTAGAAAAACAGAATCAAAATTGGGTCGTTAAGTCCTTAGCTTAAAATTGGAATAATTATGGGTAAAAATGTTGTAGTCATCGGTACGCAATGGGGTGACGAAGGTAAAGGGAAGTTGGTTGATCTTTTAACGGAGCAGGCAGAAGCGGTTGTCCGTTTCCAAGGTGGACATAATGCAGGTCATACACTGGTGATTAATGGTGATACAACGGTGTTGCACCTTATACCATCAGGTATTTTAAGAGAAAGTGTTGACTGCATGATCGGTAATGGTGTGGTTCTCTCGTTAGATGCTTTATTAGAGGAAATTGAAATACTTGAAAAATCAGGTATTTCCGTTAGGAATAGATTAAAAATTAGTGAGGCTTGCGCTTTAATTCTTCCTATACACGTTGCTATAGATCAAGCAAGAGAGCTTGCAAGAGGCAACAAAGCAATAGGGACAACTGGGCGTGGAATTGGTCCAGCTTATGAAGATAAAGTGGCTAGAAGAGGGCTACGTGCAGGAGACTTACTTAATACTGAGGAATTTTCTAAGCGATTAAAAGAATTAGTCGATTATCACAACTTTATGCTAACCCATTATTATCATGCAGAAGCACTTGATTATGAGGAAATGTTAGCGACAACTTTAAAACTGGCTGAAATTGTTAAACCCATGTTGACTGATGTTGGTGAAGAGCTGAAGGATTTGCAACAAACAGGGGGGAATATTCTTTTTGAAGGTGCTCAGGGTGCTTTATTAGATATTGACCATGGCACTTATCCTTATGTAACCTCTTCAAGCACAACAGCAGGTGGGGCGGCAACAGGAAGTGGAGTAGGTCCATTAGATCTTGATTATGTTTTGGGGATTACAAAAGCATATTCAACACGCGTGGGTAATGGCCCTTTTCCTACTGAGTTGGATGATGAATATGGTGAACACTTAGGTGTTAAAGGCCATGAATTTGGTGCAACGACAGGTCGCAAGCGTAGAACAGGGTGGTTTGATGCTGTTTCAATGCGCAAATCGGCACAGATGAATAGTTTATCGGGTATTTGTTTGACTAAATTAGATGTGCTTGATGGATTAGATAAAATTGGTATTTGTACGGCTTATAATATAAAAGGTAAGCTAACTGAAATTGCTCCTTTAGGTGCGGATCAATATGAAGAGTGTGTGCCTGTTATTGAGGAAATGCCCGGGTGGGAGGGGACAACGGCAGGTGTCACTGATCTTGATAAACTACCCGCGAACGCAAAAGCATATATTGAACGGATTGAAGAGTTAATAGGTGTTAAGGTTGCTATTTTATCTACCGGGCCTGACCGAGATGAAACAATTATTATTAACAACCCATTTTCATAAATTTAATTTAATAAATTAAATTTTCGCCCTACAACTTATAGCCTGTGGTTTGTTAATAACCATGTAAATATTTTTGGAAGTGAGGCTGTAGCCTCGTTTGAATTATGCGAGGCTAAAAGCCTATTGAGTAGGCTGGAGGAATCATCCGCCAGCCCCCCCCCGTTGCCGCGAGAGGGTTAATTCCCTATATTTACCATCGCGTCTGTTTCAGACAATGGGCGGCTCCGCCTAGATTGCCCCGAAGAGGGGAGTCATTATATTTGCTACGCAGGCTCATGATAGAAACCTCTGAGATTCAACAATCCTCGATTCTTAAAGTGCTTCAAGCATAAACGCCTATTATTGGTCTTCCATTTCCTGTCGACAGCATGCAACTGATATATGAACTCGAATCCATTTATCCAACTTTGTAAACAGATGACGATTGTGTGAGAACGGCGTTGCAAAATAATTTGCCGTCCCCCGTATCACCTGATTAACCCACATGATGCGGTAACTATCTAAATTATAGGAGCGACAAGTCAACTCTCAGATTTTATCTTTGAATTTCTCTATGGACTTATGACGCATCGTAACCGCTTTTGAGCTAATATCAAATCCTAAAAATGCAAAGCCTTCACTAAATGTGGTGACATGCGATTTCACGGGACATACAACGAAGAACGCTTTACATTAAACGCTTATAAAAATAATACCTGATTACCCATAAGTCTCAGCTAAATTCAGAAGGAATACGGCTTTTTCTCTTAGCCCTCCCTTGCTGGGGAGGGTTGGGAGGGGAGAATTAAAAT
>VAPK010437205.1_pt1 | contig 13766 bp, 25 predicted proteins | sample 3395031 | NCBI WGS metagenome assembly VAPK01 (sample SAMN08290443, study PRJNA428436) | hydrothermal vent metagenome | isolation source: Deep-sea hydrothermal vent chimney 1 | place: Pacific Ocean: Juan De Fuca Ridge | reverse complement strand
TGCCCCCAATTGTCTTTTAACGATTGAGAGGAAAAGCAACCCAACCGCTGGTCAGTCGGTAGATGACCGGGCATGGAGCGTTCCAGATCGAGAGAAGCGCTTTCATCGCAAGTGCGGGAGCATACAAAGCCCCCGTAAAAGTTGCTGGGACACCGCTCGCCCGTATCAGGGTGATATGCAGAACCGCCTTTATAATAAGGTTCCCCACGAAGTTCGCGGCCACACCCCCGGCACTGCGCTGTTGGCGTGTGCTTACTGTCAGTCATGCCGCCGCTTCCTCTTCATAGGCGTCAATGCCCTCACAGATATCGAGGATCAGAGCCCGCGCAACTGCGATTGCATCTTCGATGTCGGGAATTTCGGCATTTGTGTCTTCTTCACACATGGCAAATAACAACTCTGCTTTCTTCAGGGCTGCGAGTGCTTCATCAGCATTTTTCAACGCCCCACATGCGCGGCGATAACTGAAACCATCATTTACGGGTGTGTCTGACATGGCGTCCTCGCTGCGTCCTGAATGGTCCGGTGTTTACGCTCTAAAAAGTCGTCCAACTGCCGGTTGATGCGCCGGTTCCAGAGCCACAGGCCGACGAAGAAAAGAACTAGGGGCGCTATGGTGATCAGGTAAAGGAGGGGCTCCATCACACGTCCTCCGGTGGGATGGATAGAGGTTGCCAATGGGTGAGGGTTCCAAGTCCCATCCCACCACATCGGCGGCAAGCTATGATGCGGACAAATCTCTCACCATTGTTTCGCATAGTGCATTGTTTCCCATACTTCGTGATAGCCAAAACTTCCGTCCCATCCTTCGGCGCTGTCTCGATTGGTTGCCATTCAGTCAGTGCGCGCAGGCGTTCGATCTCGTCGGCGGCTTGGTGCGCTAGGCTGTTCATAACCGAAATCAACGGGTCAACGTTGTCATCGCCCTCAAGCGGTAACTCGCCATACAATCGCAGTTGTTCAATAATGTCAGTCATAGCTTGTCTCCCTCAATAGCGGTGGGTAAACCTTACCACCCCTTAGCTTTTGCCACAGCGGCGATCAATTCGATCTTGCCAACACACTCAATATGCAGCGCCGCATTGTCAGTGTGCCGGCCTTTCCAGTGCTTGCGCGCTTCTTTTAATGGGAACGTCCGGCAACCGGCAGTAATGATGATTTCACCTTTATATTGGTGTGCAACAAACCTGTATCCCCGGCTGTCTTGACCGGCATCGATCAGATTGGCACCGATCAGATTGGCACCGCTCAGATTGGCACCGCTCAGATTGGCACCGCTCAGATCGGCATCGCGCAGATCGGCATCGCGCAGATTGGCACCGCGCAGATTGGCACCGCTCAGATCGGCATCGCGCAGATCGGCATCGTGCAGATCGGCATCGCTTTCTACAGCAGTTTCCACGCAAATTTTTAGTGACCCGAATTTACCTTTAAATAAGACAGTGCCAGAAAGGCGGTTTCTGATTTCAAAAAGTGCCATTGTTTTTCCTCTAATAGCGGTGAATTCGTTTGATGCCTCATATTACACAGCCGGTTTAATAACGCAAGATATAATTTAAACATTTTGTTGTTGCCTAATTAAATGATGCGTGTATAAAGAAAATATGAAAACACCAAACGAAATGATTGATTTACTCGGCGGCACAGTGAAAGCGGCACAAAAACTGGGGGTGTCACCCCAGGTCGTCACCAACTGGAAAGCGCGGGGGAAAATTCCATACGGTTACGCGATGGCCATTGTCAGGGCGTCAGGGCGCAAGATCAAATACACTGATTTCTTTGACGAGGAAGCCGCCTAATGCCCATCCGCAATCTAATCACTCCGACTGCCAAATTCCTCGGCCCGTCGCTCAATTGGGGTTGTTGCTATGACCCCCGCCCAGGTTCGCGGAGACGCGGACACCTCCCCTGTTGAAACTTGCCGGGCCTTCGGGTCCGGCCCTTTTCAACTCAACGCTGTGAATTGAAAGGACTTTTTTATGACCGAAATTGGCGGAATTGCTGGGGACAGGTTGCGATCTTTCATTGAGCGGATTGAGCGTCTGCAAGCTGAAATAGACGCCTTAAACGCCGACAAGAGGGAAGTATACGCAGAGGCGAAAGGCTCTGGCTTTGATGTCAAGGCGATGAAGATTGTCATTCGCCGCCAGGCCATGGACAGCGGTGACAGGGATGAACGGGACGTCATGGTTGACCTATACGAGAGGGCACTTGGCACGCCGGTTGCTACGCGTGCGGGCGCAGGGAACAACGTGGTCGGGATACCCAGCCATGGCTAACCGCGAAGAAGCCCTGCAACGAGCAGTCGTACAACTGCTGACGCTCTGTCTGCCCGATAATATCGTCTGGTTTCACGTACCGAACGGCGAATACCGTTCCAAGCGCACGGGCGCGAAACTCAAGGCCATGGGAGTAAGGGCCGGGGTGGCTGATTTGGCTTTTGTGTTGCCCGAAGGCCGCGCCGCATTCATCGAATTAAAGGCGGAAGGTAAATACCAGACCAAGGTTCAACGAGATTTTGAGGGCGGTGTTAAGCGGGCTGGGGGTCTGTATCAGGTCTGCCGCTCTCTTGAAGACGTTGCTGAAACCCTGAGCGAATGGGGGGTCGATATTCGTGGCCTTAACAAGCAGACCGACAAGGCGTGTCTGGGCATCGCGAGGTATGCGCGATAATGGGGAAACGAACAAACTTCGAACGCCGGGAACGGGATTTCTATTCGACGCCCTATGAGGCGGTAAAGCCGCTGTTCCTGCACTTGACACCCGGCGACACCTTTGATGAACCGTGCGCCGGAAATGGTGCGTTGGTCGGCCATATCGAACGGGCAATCGCCTGTAAGCGGGCCAGCGATATTGCCCCGCAAGGCACGGGGGTTGAGCGCAAAGATGTTCTGGACCTTTTCAGTTGCCAGGGTGATGTGTTTATTACCAACCCGCCATGGCCACAACCAAGTGGACGGGGAGAGCCAACGCTTTCCATCCTGAAACACTTGTCGGATATCGCCCCGACCTGGCTCCTGCTGTCTTCGGACTTCGCCCATAACGTCTATTTTTCACAGGTGGCTGAACGCTGCGTCAAGATTGTCAGCGTTGGCCGTGTTTCATGGATGGGGAATGGGGTGAAGGGATTCGATAACTGCGCCTGGTATTTATTCTATAAATATGCGGCGCGGGAAATCCTCTTTTATGGGAGGGCCGCATGACAGAAGCCTATCCCCTGCAATGGCCGGATCACAGGCCACGCGCTAAACGGCGAGAACGTGCTCGGTTCGATACCACCCAGCACATAGCGCAATTGTCCTTGCTTAATGAAATTAGGCGGCTTGGGGGAACCCACTCTGTCATTTCAACAAATCTTCAATTACGAAACGATGGAATGCCATACGCCAGCCGTCGCGCGCCAGATGATCCTGGCGTTGCCGTATATTTTTCATATAAGGACCGGCCCGTTTGTTTTGCTTGTGATCGGTGGGATCGTGTCCAAGACAACATGCCGGCGGAAGTTCCTCCCAGTGACGACGGCGGGAGGGTGGCTTGAACGCATTACCCGAACCCCTGACAGAAGAAACATGGGGGAGGCCGGTCTTCCGCACCCTGCCCCACAATATCGAGGCTGAAAAATCCCTGATCGGCGCCATCTTCGCCAACAACAAGGCCTACGAGAAAGTCTCGGAATTCCTGTTGCCTGAGCATTTCGTCATTGCCCAGCACGGTATTATCTACGGCGAAATCGCCCGGATTATTAACCAGGGCGGCCTGGCTGATCCCGTCACATTGGCCCCCCTCTTCGAGGGCGAAGGAATGAGCGAAATCGGCGGGGTAGGGTATGCCATTGATCTGGCCGAAAGTGTGGTTTCGATCATCAACGCTGGTGAATATGGCCGCATCATCTACGACACGCACCTGAAACGCGAGCTGATCGCCCTTGGCGAAGATGTCGTTAACCGGGCCTATGCCAACGATATCGAAGACGGGGCGACAAGCCAGATAGAAGCCGTCGAACAGGCGCTTAACAAACTGTCAACACCCGGGGGCGCTAAAGATCTCTCCCCAGTAGACCAGATGGATAGCACCCTGAAAGGGATAGAGGCCACCTATAAAGGTGAGCAACCGCCTGGCGTCAAGACGGGGATTGCGGACCTGGACAGGATATTAGGTTGTATTCGCGATCAGAACCTTTGCATTCTCGCAGGACGGCCTGGTATGGGCAAATCCATTTTGGGGATGAAGATCGCCGAAGTGCTTGCCGATGGTGGGGGAATCAAGGATACGGCCCTCTATTTTTCACTGGAGATGTCGGCTGAGGAACTTAACGAGCGGCGCATTGCAAATCGCACCGCGATCAGCATTGGATCAATAAGAACCCCAAGGGGCCTTGGACAACCTGAAATGGAAAAGGTTGTCCTGACTGGCCAGGAACTGGCGAAAAAGCCGCTAATCATTGACGACACCCCAGCCCTGACGATTTCAGATGTCCGGCGGCGCGCACGTCGCCAAGCCAGGAAAGGCCTTGGTTTAATTGTGGTAGACCATATTGGATTAATGCGCCCTGAAGACCCCAAGCAGATGAAAGTCTACCAGGTCGAAGCCATCACTAATGGTTTGAAGGCGCTGGCCAAGGAGCTTGATGTTCCTATTATCGCGCTTTCCCAGCTTTCACGCGCAGTCGAACAGCGCGATGTCAAGCGCCCGTCCCTTTCAGATTTACGCGACAGCGGATCGGTTGAACAAGATGCCGATATCGTCCTTTTGCTCTATCGCGAGTGGTATTACCTGGACCGTGATAAGCCAGAGCAAAAAGAGAACGAGACCGATGAGAAGTTTTTCACCAGTTGCACCCGATATAAGGACCGTCTGGCGGCATCCGAGAACAAGGTGGAGATAATAGTCGCCAAACAGCGCCAAGGCCCTACGGGGACCGTTATTGCGAACTTCGACGGGTCTCGAATGCGGATTGCAGATGCGGTTAGAGAAGAATTGTTTTGATAATGGATAAGGAATAGGTATTATGGAATTACGTTGTGACAGACGTATAGGCGGGCACAGTCTCCATTCATAGGTGGCCGACAGCCCGTAAATCCCTTGTTTTCAAGGTGCCGCCCGGAACTTGTCACCTGTCGGCCATCTTTGAATGGAGATGATGAGACGTGAAAGAACATAAGAAAACATATAGATCAGATACAATAATTGACTTCCTCAATCATTTTGAAATTGTCCGCCCAGGCCACTATTCAGTTGACATTAAAATGGTCGGAGAGATGTTGACAGAATTTTCAACGACTGGGAAAATGGTTATATTAGAGGAATATGAACTGATATTATTTGCGTCATGGTCTTATGATGAACACTACCGAGACCCCATGGAAGACGAACCCGCGTACCGAATCCTCAAAATAATAAACAATAGCGGTAATACTTGCCTCAAATATCTGCCAAATATAGATGTTGATAGAGCGCGAATGTCGGCGGACGACGCCATTTATTTTAATTCTATACAACGCGGATATAAAGCTAGGCGGGAAGCGGCAAACAAAGCAATCCAGAATAAAGACTTAAGGAAAGCTGTTTTTCTGCGAGACCGGGCGTCTTGTGTCTTTTGCGGCAGTGTGGAAAACATCTCTATCGACCATATTATTTCAGTAAAAAATGGTGGTGAAAGCAATATCACCAATCTTCAAACACTCTGTCGCACCTGTAATTCGAGAAAGGGGGCCTCTTAGGTGGCTAAATCATACCTTCGACACCCCGACAACTTCTTTACTGGAACCAGAACGCTTACGCTTGAACAGCGAGGAGCGTTCAACGACCTTCTTGATTTATACATATCCCGCGACGGTGACCTACCAGATAACGACCAGCACCGGGCGCGGGAATTAGCAATAGATATTCGCCTATGGAGAAGAATAAAGCGGGAGCTTATCGCAGCCTGTAAATTAGAGATAATCGGAACTTCTCTTGTACCTACAGGGGCAGCTACCACCCTAGCTACATGCCTAGCTAAGTCGGTAGCTGCGAAGGAAGCAGCCGATAGCAGATGGTCTAAGCTACGGGAAATAAACAAAACACCCGATGCGCCCGAATTGCCATTAAGACAAGACAAGACAAGACAAGAAGAAAAAAATATACAAAAAAATACTGGCTCACATGACTTACCCAGCGACTGGAAGCCGAACGAGAAGAGCTTCGAGATTGGGAAACGTGAAGGGTATTCCAAAGATGAAATTATATGGGTTGCCGAAGGGTTCTCTGACCATTGGAAGGCCAACGGGAATCGTAAAAAAGACTGGGATAGAACTTTTTACAACTGGCTAAAGAGTGATATTACCCGGCGCAACGTGGACTCACGCCGCAAGTTCGGGGGTAACGGTGGAAACTCCGGGCGCGGCGCCGATATTCTGGCGGGGGTGATGAATGGATAAACAATCTGGACAGGAGATGATTGAGAATGACGTGGCTTTACATACCATCAACGGGCTTGCGTTGTGTGCCGGGGCTGGCGGCCTCGACCTCGCAATGCACATCGCCGAACCCCGATATAGAACTGTTTGTTACGTTGAGCGGGAAGCTGGAGCGGCGGCCTCTCTCGTGGTGCGGATGGAAGACCAGACGCTGGATCAGGCACCTGTATGGGACGATCTTGGAACCTACGAGGGCAAACCGTGGTGCGGCCTCGTGGATTGCCTCACTTCGGGCGATCCGTGCCAGCCAAATTCCAACGCAGGAAAAGGTCTTGGCGAAGACGACGACCGCTGGCTTATTGACCGACTCATCAGGGTCATCGAGGAAGTGCGGCCTTATATTGTCTTCCGCGAAAACGTCACGGGGAACGCTGACGGACAACTCGCAGCCCTCATTCCGGCATTGGATAGACTGGGCTACTGCGTTGCGGCTGGAATATTTGCGGCGGCCGAAACCGGCGCCAGCCACGAACGCCAACGATTGTTCATCCTGGCCCACCGCGAAGGCCCGGGACAGCAGTCCGGAGGGCGTGGCCGCAGGATTACGGAGGAATACGCCGAACCTTTCGACAGTAGCTCAAACATGGCAGACGCCCAAGGCCAACGACGCAGAGAAGCGGGGGAATGTAGCAATTCGCGAGACCCCCGAACTGGTCAGCCAGGCACAGGCTTGGCCAACGCCGGCCGCACGGGACTACAAGGGGGCAAACGGAACGGACCATCTGGAGAACGGAACGGGGCGGCTTCACATGGATCAGTTGCCGAACTTTGTAGCGCACGGCTCCCACTGTTTGCGCCCGGACCCGGAGACATTGGCGCCTGGCGGGAAATCCTCGAAACCGACCCGCTACTTGAACCCGCGATTTGTCGAACTGTTGATGGGGTGGCCCATCGGAATGACCGATTACGACTCTGCGGTAACGGGGTTTCCCCATTGGCTGGCGCGTATGCGTACCGAACTCTCTCGGCTTTGCTCACCGGCATCGATCGAGGAACCGCAACTGGCAATGTTTTAACGAAATAGAAAGGACGGAAAATGGATAAGCCGATTGATTTGACGAAAAACCCGCGAATTGTGGTTTTTGACGAGAGAAACTACGCCATAGAGCGCCGTAACGTAGCGGAGACGGGGAAGTCGGAGGGTAAGGTCACATGGGGGCCGATAGCGTTCCACTCGTCCACAAAGGGGCTTGCAGAGGCGGCCAGGATGCGTGTCCAGGACGAATTTGCAGAAATCGCCCGCCAGAAGGCTGGGGAAACATTCGACAGGAACGGAATCGGCAAGCTGATTGAGGCATTGCCGTACATGCCAGGAAAGTAGCGGGGAGAGGATGTCAAAACCAGCCAGCGCAGAATGCCGCAAACCCCTGACCGGGAAGTCAGCCTTGAACGCAGATGAAATCAAAGCTATGCGGGCTGCGCTTTGGCACCGTGAGGGGATCGCCGTCATCGATCCGGAGGAAATACCCAACGAATTCGACCGGCAACGGATTCGACCGGCAACGGATTGTCAATACCGCCAATCAGATTCTAGGCAAGAGGGCAGAATGAAAGGAGATTTTATATGTTAACAAAAAAGCAACACAGTTTATTGGTTTTTATTGAGAAAACTGTTGATTCGTGCGGTGTTCCACCGTCTTACGACGAGATGAAAGATGCACTGGGACTGGCGTCAAAATCCGGCATCCATCGCCTGATTACAGGGCTGGAGGAACGCGGTTTCATCCGCCGATTATTCAACCGGGCTCGGGCAGTGGAGGTTGTGCGCCGTGCAGATGGGTCGTTGCCGTCTTCAGGTAGGATGGAGGCCTGTCTAATACAAGAAATCGCCACACTTTATTCCAAACTGAATGCTACGGCAAAGCGAAACTCCGAGTTGTCCGATGAAGTCCTGTCGTTACGCCAGAAAATAAAGCAAATGAAGCTCATGGTAGTTGATTACGCAGCATGAAACAGGTCCACCCCGAAGCAAAAAGGCTGAACGACGCGGCAAAGGCGGAAAGCATCGAGCGCCAGCGCCGCACCAAGGTCGCCGACTCGAAAGAACCGGCAGACTGGCAGAGCGAAAACCAGCCTGGTGCGTTCAAGCGGGTTGAAACCATTGTCGATGGGACCAGGGTGTCGGCCCGCAAGCGTAAGTATTCGACCGTGCTGGATAAATATCTGGCTTGGTGGCTGGCCGACAAGGAAAAGGGTGTGGGCCTCGAAAAGCGGCGCGGCATCAGCCCCGATCAGCACGAAACCGGAGAGGATTTTACCGAGGATTACATGGTTGCCGTCTCGTCGCTGGGCGCCAAAGGAATTGACCTAGCTAGCGCCGGTGGTGGAGGGGGGGGCTTTCACGAATCCCTGGCCGCAGCGCATGAGGGCGTCACAAAGGCATTCAGGATGATGGCCAGAGGGAACGCAGGCAAGAACGGCTCCGTTGTTGTTCAGCGGGTCTGCGGCCACAACGAAAGCCTGGCGGCGGTTGATGCCTCCATGGGCTGGAAAGAGGGGCACGCCATTATCAGACTGCGCGAAGGGCTTGACGATATGATGCCGCACTACGCCAAATTGAGGGATAGAAGGAGGAAGAGACGATGACCCCATTACAAATTGAGATAATGCTGCACTACCACTGCATAACAACTGATTATGAACAGGGGTATTACCCCGCGCAAGGAGAGGCAATCCGTGCCTTTCGTGCGTCTGGAATGCTGGAAGTAAACCCCGATCCTGATGGAACGAAACTCCGGATAACGGATAAGGGACGAGCTTATTGTGAAGCGTTGCAAGCCGTCCCCATACCGGAGGACGACACGCCAGCCAAAACGGGAGAAAAGGTAAGTTGGGAATGGCAATTTCAGGAAAAGCTGGAAAAAATGGGGTTTAAACCAAAAGATTTCACGGCCCCAATGGCATTCATGAGCGAACCGCACAACACTGGGGAAGAGAGGATATCATTGTGGAAGACGAAAAAAAAGAATGGGCAATAAGTAATTTTGACGAAACGGTCCAATGTGGGTGTAGTAAAATATTTCGTGTAAGACCACATAATAACGACGCGCAGAGCAGTAAATGCGATGGGTGTGGGATAAAATATTTTGATGAGCAAAACCCGCATTGGTGCGCAGGAAAGCCCGGCATAAGTATCAGCGCGACAAGTTTTCATCAAGCATTAGCAGGGGCCTTTCCAAAGCGGGCCGGATACTTTGACAAAGAGGCGGCTAGAGCCCAAATGATCAAACAGAGGAAGAAGGAGGGCCAAGAAAAGAGAGAGGAGCGGGCGGAACAGCAGAACCAACAAATTGAGGGGATACACAAGCGCAGGGCGGAGCGAAATCGCAGGCTGCAATCCATAATAGATTACAGGCAGAGAAACCCGCTGAAATTGTTCAGGCCGAAATTGCCGCAAACGTCACACTAGCCTGATAGCGCACTTTAACCCCAAAAGGAGCCGAAACCATGATCGAAGGGGTAGAACATCAAAGTATAAAAGCGTTGGCTGACGCGAGCCATAGAACAATTGATGCCATGCTTTCAGACGCCATAACTGCCCAAATAGGGGAAGATTGGGAGGTGAATGACCTTAATGGCCGCCTTGCGGTTAGAATAAAACCAAGCGAATACAAGATATTCTCTCTCGACGGGGTTGATATCCTGAAACTCCTGCCGGGTAAGTTTTCATCCGGGCAAACAGATCGGGGGCAGACAAAGTTTTATTATCACATAAAGGAAGAAAAACTATGACGAAATCTATCTCAAACCCGAAACCTATCATAATCCACTTCCCAGACGGCATCGTGCTTGGCATCGGGGAGGAAATCTTGAAGATCGAGGAATACCTCGAAAACGGCCCGCTGGGCGACCTGAAATACCTGCGGGTGTTCCTGTCAACCGGCCAGACATACGAGGTGCCCAAACACGCGACCCAGGGCGTCACCTATGACGTTGAAGACGACGAGGAAGGAGAGGGGAATTAGAACCGGCATGGCTTACAAGGTAACTACAAGACTCGCCGCTGAATTGGTTGAGCACCTAATCCGGGACGGCGTTCTTGCGCCTGGGCCGAATTGTTCTGTAATGGTGGGGGAAGAACAGAAAGATTAACCGCCGCTCCAGGTAAGGGCGTTAGCTATGAGAGAAATAATGGAAACGATTGCGACAAGAAAAGATTTTAGGCTGGAATGGTTCTCTGGTACAGGTGCGGGTGGCCAGCATAGGAACAAGCATCAAAACTGTTGTCGAATAACCCATATCCCGACTGGCTTAACGCAAACCGGGCAAAACTTTCGTGAGAGACAGCGAAACCAGAAAGACGCATTCATCCGCCTTGCCAATATGGTTGTGGCTCATTACCAGAGGGATAAGGCGCGGGAGAGATACGGCAACCCCGAAAGGATTCGCACCTACCATAAAATTGACGACAGGGTTGTAGACCACCTATCAGGCGTTCAACTCCCTTACCGGGAAGTAGTTGGGAAGGGGAATATCGCGCCGATGATAGACGCTAGAAGGGCCGCAAAGGCTTGTGACCGCCCTCAATAAAGGGGGAAGTTGTAACTTTAACAAGGAGACGAGAAAATGAACTACCCAGAAAAAGAATATGCAACAAAAACACAGGCTGTCGCTCTTGGCGGTTGCGATAATAACCCGTCTATGACGGACAGGCTGCACATGCAGCGTGATGATTTAAAGGCACGCCTCGCTCTGATTGAGGAAGCCATTGAGGCGCTTGAAAGTAACCCGGAAGTTGCGCGGGCTGTTGACGCAATTACCAAAGTCGGCGGTTTGTATTGACCTAATAGACCCAACACGCACGACAGCTTGAGGAAGACAAAATGGACAGAAGGATATACCCCGTCGAGACCACGTTCGTGGCAGTTTTCGATATTGATGGGACGCTGGCAGACAACACGCACCGCCGTCATTTTGTCGAGCGTGTAGTTGGCAAAAAGGACTGGAAATCATTCAACAACAGCATGGCCAAGGATACACCGAATAAGGCCATCGTTTCAATCCTCCATGCCGCTAAGGACATTGGGTTGACAACCGTTCTTGCGACAGGGCGCGGCGAGGAATATCGTGAGGTAACTGAGAAATGGCTGGCCGATAATTTTATTTCTTATGATCTGCTATTCATGCGCCCGGCCAAAGACTACAGGCCAGATACGGAGATCAAGAAAGAAATGCTTGCCGACATGCGAAGAAAGGGGCTTGAGCCTCATTATGTCGTCGATGACCGCAATAGCGTTGTCGCAATGTGGCGCGAAGCTGGAATAACCACGCTTCAATGCGCGGAAGGCGACTTTTAACACAGCGGAGAAGGATAATAACATGACGACGCTAACAATCATTCGAGGGCTGCCAGGATCGGGAAAAACCACAATAGCAAAAGCCATGGGAATATTTCATGGAGAATTATATACTTAACTCCCGTAGGTCTCACGAACCTCCACCAAACATGCAAACAGCGCGATACATGATCCCCCCCCCTATTTCCTTGCTCTGTTTTCCATTCCCTTAAACGCCAGCATGACCTTTTTTGTCCGGGCGTTCCGAATCTTGAACAATGCGTCGAGTTTTAGGCGCTTGGCGCCCGGTGACATATTTTTGTCTTGCTCTATTTTTCTAATCCGGTTGCCGATGGCGCTCAACGCCTTGCCGGCGCTTTCCAGCATCCGACGCGCTCCCAGCTTGTAACGGTTATCGCGAATAAGCGCTTTGGCCCTGTCGGTGTTGCCGTTCTTGCGGTAATGGCGGATCGTCGCAACCAATTCCTGGACCTCCCGGCGGGTGTCGTAGAAATCCGATGTCCACTTCGTCGAGAAGGTCGGATGGCTGCGGAAGAAACCACCCAACTCGGGAATTCGGTCGAGGCGCATTTCAGGCTTCGGCGGGGCGTCTCCCGGCTCCAGCATCATGTCGGTGGCCATTAGCAAGTAGGTGCCGATGTTGGCCAGATAGCCCTTCACAAGGGCGTCGATTCTCTTTGGTGATTTGGCATCACCTGCGAACTCGGGCAATGCCTCACCTAACCATTTGGCCGCCTCGCTTGACATGCTGTCATACTGGGCTTCCGGCGACAACCTCTCGAGGCGTTGCGAGACAATCGGCCTATCCCTAAAGAAATTTCGGTTGGCGGCCTGCTCCATCAACGGCTTGGCAAATTGTGGTAAATCCATGGCGAAGGTATCGCGGAACATGGCCACCGTGCGCTTTGCCGTCACCTTCGTTTCATCCTTACCGGCCAGGGAGCGGATAAAGCGTTCCGGCACCGTCGAGAATATGGCCCCGACCTCGAACGGCTTGGGAATCTTGATGTGCCAGCCATCGGCGTCAATCCCGGCCATTTCCAATGCCGCTTTTGAGAAAAGGTTGTCCAGGAAGACGTGATAATAAATATCCTTCTCCCATTCCGGCAGGTCGTCATAGCGGTCGTCGTCCCAGTTCATCGCCATCAAACCAAGTGTTGCGGCAGTGATCACCGCACCTCGCAGCATGAACGCCTTCGGATTTTCCTTGGCACCCCTACCCATCTTGTACAGGCCCTGGGCCCGGGCATTGAGGAACGGCACGGTCTCGATCAGGAAGCGAACCAGGCGGGCGTCCCCTTTCATGGAGAAATCAAGCAAATCCATGGCTTGGTAGGCGGCTTCCGTCTTGTCGCCGGTTTCCTTCAAGACAGCCTCATAGACGGCGATGCGGTTGGCGTTTTCCGAGGCCTGGCCGATGCGGTGCCACATCTCCCAAAGTTCCCGTGGGGTATCAAGTATGCGCCCGCGACTGGCGCCCCTGAGCTTGGCGTCCATCAGTTTGCGGACATCCGCCGGGTCGGTACGGTAGAAGCCGCCCGAGCCTCCCCCTGCCGCCATAATGCCAACCAAGGACGCATCCTCCATCAATGACTTCTTAAAGCCCGAGGCGCTATCCTTGAACGGCAGGAAGTTTTTTCCCGTCACAACCCAGCTATGCAGGGAGTCACGAACGAAGTTGCGGAGCATGAACCCGGGGAACGTGGTGATCCCGACGGTCATCCAGTGCTTAGGGGCCCGCAGGATATTCATCAAGGTGCTGGGTCCGTCATTGCGCATCGATGTCAGGGCCGACAACAACAGCGGATCATTGACCCGGTAATATTGTGGCTTGCCGTCTTTCATCACCGAAATCACGTCAGGGTCTTTCGGTGGCCTCATGGTGAACATTTTCAGCCATTGCTTTTTCTGGTCGGCGGCCAGATTCTCGACATCGATGCCGATTTCTTTCAGCTTGTTGGCTGCTTCGCCAGCCGGGATGTGGGCCGTGGTCCAGTCCATGCCGACGGGT
>VAPK010533708.1_pt1 | contig 13771 bp, 12 predicted proteins | sample 3395031 | NCBI WGS metagenome assembly VAPK01 (sample SAMN08290443, study PRJNA428436) | hydrothermal vent metagenome | isolation source: Deep-sea hydrothermal vent chimney 1 | place: Pacific Ocean: Juan De Fuca Ridge | reverse complement strand
GAGGCACACCGCTTTTGCCGGCCACTTGCTCGACGAAATGCTCTGTCAGGTCCGCGATTTCGATTATTTCCTTGATCTTGGGTTCCCAGGCTATGACAGCGAACCATAGAGGAAGCGTTTTGACTTCCGGTATGGGCTGTTGTTTTGCAGAAATGATGTTTTCATCAATGGCGGCAAGAAACGTTTTTTTTGCCGTGCGGCGGTATTCTGTCTGGTCGGCAAGATCGTCCACTATGCCTGACAGTGGTGGAAACCAGACCCGCCGGCGAACTTGTGGAGACCATGTTCGGTCGAAGCGAAGGAACTCCTGCCGATTTGCGGGATTATCCTCGCGAATGGCTTCGGGCTGTGAAGGGTGGCAAAGGACTTTTGTCCCACGCTTCAGGAGCTTGCCTTCGACATCTCTCTCGTCGTCCTCCAGAGTCCGAACATATTCGCGCCATTCCGGTTCCAATTGCACGGGAACATGGGCAGTCAGCGTGCTCGGCCCGGTAAACGCCTCAAATGTATAGCGTTCGACATATTTATAAGGCATAAGAGCATGCCCCGCCGCTTCAGGGCTATCGACCGCCCAACTCGTGCCCCAGCTATTCCGAATTATGAAATAGCCGCCGCCGGGCACATCCTCATCGTCAACATAGCCGACGATGCACCAGGCATGGCCGCCGCTGGGGTGCTCGCCAGGCAAAGGTAATGTAATTTTGCCGGTGCGATGGGTCTCAGCGGACATATACCAGCTGTTGAATACAAGCGTGCCGAAGGTGACGGGCATGCCGCCGACAGCCCCGTCGCCTGCCAACACGTTCTTGTAGTGAATAACGAGATTCGGTTCGACCGTTCTGGTTGAGTCAAGTCGATATGATCGAGCATCCTCGTTCGTCAGCCTCAGGGGTGGTCCCTGGCCCTCGTTGTCCATTTGCTGCGGGTTGTATGGCCAGAGGGCTTGCCGGCATACACCATATTGAGCAAACGCCGACATGGCCGTGTGGATATAGGTTCCCGGGCCGGGATGGCCATCGAGTTCTTTGCAGGCCCAGTAGAGAAACTGCTCGGAAAGATCGTCCCGACTATCCAGCAGGAACTCTCTGAGCGCCACGGAACCGAAGGCAACGCAGGTTCCTCGCTGTCCTTGATCGCGAACGGGGGGCATGCGGTCCATCAGCCGCACGGAATCGGGAAGTTTTGCCTCAAACGCGTAAGAAGGTGTCGCATGTGTCGACCGAAGCCGCCCCATGCGGTGAAAGTCCTCTAAAATCTGTTCTTCTACCAGGCAGCCCAAACCACCGCCCTGACGGGCTCTGCTGATTTCCGGAAGACGTTCAGGTGAAATTGACTGCAAGACATTTGGGGACGAGGACAACAGTTTCAGGCCGGTCTTCTCGAGAACTTCCTCTGCGGCTCCCACCGCACAACTGGCAGCGACAGCTTCTTCGATGCTGTCGATCCAGAACGACTTAAGCAAAAGCCGTTGTTCATCGCTGATACCGGCCGTCGTCAGTGATGTTTGTCCCCGGAATTTCATGGCTCATTGCCCCCATCATCCGGTTCGTCGTCGACACGGCGCACGCTCTCCCCGTTCCAGAGGGCGCCGGTCGAACCGCCCGGTCTGGCCGCTGACAACTCCCGGTATCGCTCCTCACCGAGCGAATCACGAGCGTCTTGCAACAGGACATCAAGCGTTTCGGATTTAACGTCGAGGGCTATACACAGTCCCGCTCGACCTTCCTCCGTGCTTGCTGCGGCGACAAATGAGTCAATGGTCGTCAGCCACCGGTACTCAAGAGCCTGCAACTGGCTGGGCGTCAGCCTGCGCATACCCTCAAGGGGACGAGGGTTAATAAGAATCCGATTATTATCGCTTTCTTGCTTATTCATGGCTCTCAACTAAGTCGTCGAGGCTTCATGGTTGTCTTTTTCAGCTCTTCAATCCGTCGCATTGCCAGTGGCGAGGGATTGCCACGCCCATTCTCCCAGCGATTCACGGTTGACCAGGTTACACCGACCTTGGCCGCAAACTGTTCCTGTGTCAGGCTAAGTATGGTGCGTAGGTTCTTGATTACTTCCGCCCACTCGTTTTTACTCGTGTCCGACATCTATCCGTCCTCATCTTTTATTATATATGGTATTGCCTTCCCCAACGGGAAGAAAATGTATGAAACATAATATAGCATATATTAGAGTACGCGCCCATCAGGTCAAGCGCTTTTTGACGTTTTTGCAGGCCAATGTTCAGCCCATATGAGCATGGCCGGCGGAGCGTGACCGTGTTATGGTCAAATCGAACCCGGCCGGAAAATGACGGTCTTGCGGCAAATGGGAAAGTTTTTTCCACCGCTCCGGATTGGTAACAGTTCGCCAAGAGCGACAACCTTGGGGGTATACTCAGCCCGTACGAGTTTATCTGTGCCTTGGCGGGAACCGGTAAACTTGACAAAATTCAATCCATCCTTTAATACTGCAAATTTTATTTTTTACTTGTATCCCGTTATGTTCAAGAAGACCATATGACCAACAAAGAGATAATTTCCCGGCTGTATCAAGTCCTTGCAAAATACAGGGGAAAATTGCTTATCGCCATGCTGGGCATGGTCGTGGTGGCCGGGTTCAACGCGGCCCAGGCCTATATTGTCAAGCCGCTCCTGGATGAAGTTTTTGTCAACAAGGAGCGGCAGCTGCTGAACCTCCTGCCCCTGATTCTGCTGGCCCTGTTTTTTTTCAAGGGCATTTTTTATTTTTGCTATTCCTATACCCTGGAATGGGTTGGTCAGCGGGTTATCCTTGACCTGCGCAACCGGATTTATTCCCACTTGAATGACCTGTCGCTTAGTTTCTTTGCCAGGATGAGCACGGGCGAGCTGATCTCCAGGATTATCAATGACGTCACCCTGTTGCAGGGAGCGGTTTCCCATGCCCTGATCCGGGTCCTCCGGGATTTTTTCTCCGTGATCGGGCTGCTCTGCGTTATTTTTTTCATGGACTGGCGGCTGGCCTTCATCTCGCTCATTTTTATTCCCATGGCCACCATTCCGATTGTGGTTTTCGGTAAAAAATTCCGCCGGGTCAGCACCCGTTATCAAAAAAGTGTGGCGGACGCCACCAACATGCTCCATGAAACCATTGTCGGTATCCGCATCGTCAAGACGTTCTGCATGGAAGAATATGAGGAAAATCGTTTTGCCGCTAAAATGCGGCAGCTTTTCGATACCCTGCTGACCAATACCCGCTACCAGAGTCTTTCGCACCCGATGGTCGAATTCTTCGGCGGTGTCGGCATGGCGCTTATTGTCTGGTTCGGCGGTATCCAGGTGCTGCATGGCAATTCGACGACCGGTACCTTTATGTCGTTTTTGACGGCCATCATCATGCTGTATGAACCGATCAAGGGGGTCAGCAAGATCAATTCCACCATCCAGCAGGGCCTGGCCTCCGCCACCCGGATCTTCACGCTGCTGGATGTAAAATCCGATATCATTGAACGCCCCGACGCCGCCGTGCTGCCGCCGTTCGCGGGGAGTATCGAATTCACGGATGTCTCCTTTCGCTATTTCGACGATCCGCCGATCCTGCACCATGTTTCGCTGCAGGTCCGGCAGGGCGAGATCCTGGCCGTGGTGGGGCCGAGTGGTACCGGCAAATCGACGCTTGTCAGCCTGATTCCCCGTTTCTATGATGCCTGTGAAGGGGCAGTGATCATTGACGGCCATGATGTCCGGGATGTTACCCTGCACTCCCTCCGCAGCCAGGTCGCCCTGGTTACGCAGCAGACCTTTCTGTTCAACGATACCGTGCGCCACAACATTGCCTATGGGCGGCTTGACTGTGCCGACGAGGAAATCACTGAAGCGGCCCGCGCCGCCTATGCCCTGGATTTTATAAATGAACTGCCCGACGGCCTCGATACGGTCATCGGCGAATCAGGGGCCCGGTTGTCGGGCGGCGAGCGGCAGAGGATCTCCATCGCCCGGGCATTGTTGAAGGACGCCCCCATCCTGATCCTCGACGAGGCGACCTCGTCCCTGGACCTGGAATCGGAACGGCAGGTTCAGCAGGCCCTGGAAAACCTGATGAAGAACCGGACCACTATTGTTGTCGCCCACCGGCTCTCCACCGTCCGGAACGCCGACCGGATCATCGTCATGAAGGAAGGCTGCCTGGTGGAAGAGGGCGGCCACGACGAACTGCTGGCCCTGCACGGTGAGTATGAAACGCTGTACCGGATGCAGTATGACCGGGAGTCCTGAACCGCCAACCGTAAACCGTAAATATATGCCGTGAGCCGTCAAAAAATTGGTCAACTAAATTCCTGGTTATTGGCCCTGCTGGCATTCAGCCTGCCCATTTCCACCTCGGCCATCTCTGTGCTGTCCCTCCTGGTGCTGGCGTGCTGGTTTATTGAGGGGAGATATCGGGACAAGCTGCGCGAGATTATCGCCAATCCGGTCTGCCTGGCGGTGCTCTTCTTCCTGGCCCTGTATGTCGTGGGTCTCTTGTGGAGCGAGAATCAGGCCGCCGGCCTGGCCATGATCGGCAGACAATGGAAACTCCTGCTGCTGCCGGTGTTTATGACAGCCGGCCGCCGGGAAGACCGCCGGCTGTACGCCGGTTCTTTCCTGGCCGGGATGACCGTCGCCATGCTCATGACCTACCTGGCCTGGTTCGGTCTGTTGCACTATGCCGATATTTCCCCGGAACATCTGACCAAGGGGACCTTCCACGTGGTCTACGATCCCATGCTGGCCTTTGCCATCTACCTGCTTATGCATGAATTTATCTGGGGCGTGACCAGGGGGTGGCGGCGCTGGTTCGTACTCGGTCTTGCCGCTCTCATGGTGTTTGATCTGTTCATCACCAAGGGGAGGGCCGGCCAGATGGCTTTTTTCGTCCTGCTGGGCCTGCTGCTGTTTCAGATCATGAGAAAAAATATTGTCCTCGCCTTCCTGCTCATAATCTTCGTTCTCCCTGCAACCTTTACGGCCGGCTACCTGTTCAGCCCCACCTTTCACAGCCGGGTGCAACAGGCCCGTTCCGACATCGCCCGCTTCCATGTTCATCCCGAGACTTCCGTGGGCCTGCGGCTGCTGTTCTGGAAAAATTCCTGGGAGATAATCAAGCGTGCGCCCTGGTTTGGGGTCGGGACCGGTGATTTTCAGGAGGCCTATGCCGAGGTGAACAAGAAATTATCGCCGCAGGTGGGGGTGACTGATAATCCCCATAACCAGTATGTCCTGGTCCAGTGCCAGCTCGGGTTGCTGGGCCTGACGGCCCTGCTTGGTATTTTTCTGCTCCAGTTCCGCCAGGCCTTTACTCTGCGGGATGGCTGGGAGAGGATACGTGTTGCCTTTCCTCTCTTATTTTTAACCATCATGCTGACCGAGTCCTACCTCCTCGTCTACGAAACGGGTTTCCTGTTTTCCCTGTTCAGCGCCGTTCTCTACCGGCTGCCGGGTAAGTCGCCACAGGCCCCCACGGAGTCTCGTTTCTCGCTTACCTCTTCACGCGGTCGCTCCCGCCCGCATAGAGGAGAGGGACTATAGCGAACGGAAGCGACTACGTAAATCTGTGGCACCTGTGGCGGCTTACAGGTTGGATGCAGGTAACAGCATAGCATGTCACACCTTGTGACCTGTTACGCTACCGGACAGGGAAGGAAGAGAGACTGAAATCTACCGGTAACTCAAGTGAGGGGCGATAATGTATGAAATGTCCGATTTGTTTTTGTAAGGAGAGTTCGCTCACCCTGAACATAAAAGGATATGAGCTCAAAACCTGTCGCCGATGCGGCCACGCGGTCACGGACCCGCTGCCCGGCCCTGAGGAGTTGGCCGCCCTGTATGATGAGGCCTATTTTGCCGCACATTATCCCGAGATTCGTCCTGTTGATCGCGAATTCAAGAAACGGATACAACAGGAAGATCATCGTCTCAAGCTGGTCAGGCGGCATAAGAAGAGGGGGCGGCTGCTCGATGTGGGCTGTGGCCGGGGATATTTCCTTTATGCCTGTAAACCTTATTTCGCCTGCACCGGGTTTGATATCACCACCAGGAATCAAAATTTCATTGAACAGCATCTCGGGGTTGATTTTTTTTCTCCGGCCGCGGACCTGTTTTCTTCCGCGGGTCTTCAGTTTGAGGTACTCACTTTCTGGCACAGTCTGGAACATTTTCCTGATCCGGAAAACCAGCTCTGCCTGTTTGCGAACCTGCTTGCTGAAGACGGCATTTTGATTGTCGACGTGCCGAATCATGAAGCCATCGATGCTTTCATGGAAGGTGAGGGTTGGCCGGGCTGGGACCTGCCTTTTCATTGCCATCATTTTACCGGGAGATCACTTGAGCGGCTGCTCGACCGGCTTGTTTTCGAGGTCCTTGCCGCCAACACCTACCACTGCGGCTATGTACGAGACAGGCTCTTGAGAAAACGGGTTGCGCGATATTTCGCCCGGCCGGTCGCCAAGCTGTTCTCCGGCAGCAGCGTGGCGCTGGTCTGCCGGAAACAGGCGGCTTGACGGATGATGACGCCTGCGCTTTCCGTCATCATCGTTAATTATAATACGGCCGATCTCCTTCCCGGCTGCCTTGACTCTATCGGCCGCCAGGGGAGGAGCTGCGAAATCATTGTGGTTGACAATGCGTCCCGGGACCGGAGTGTTGACCTGCTGCACGAACGATATCCCGGGGTAACCGTTATCGCCAACCGGACGAATGAGGGATTCTCCAGGGCCAATAATCAAGGATTGCGGGTGTGCCGGGGCGAGATGGTCTTGTTTTTAAATCCGGATACCATCGTTCAGCCCGATTGTTTTGCGGCCATGCTGGATTTTATGGCGTCCCGGCCCGAAGTCGCCCTGGCCGGAACCGCGCTCTTTGATCCTGATTTCAGTCCGCACCCGTCCGTGGAATATACCTATCCCGGGCACCGTTACGCCCGGCGGGAATTGTCGGGCCTGCCCGGCGACATCGCCTGGATTCTCGGCGCCGCCCTGCTCGGCCGCCGGGACTGTATGGAACTGATCGGTGGTTTTGATGAACGGTTTTTTCTGTACGGTGAGGATGTCGACCTGGGGCTGGTTATGAGAAAGCGGGGCTGGCTTCTTGGCTCCGTTCCCGGCGCCGGCGTGATCCACCTGGAGGGACAGAGTGAAAGGAATACCGCGCCAATGGAGGTATTCAAAAAAAAACTCCGGGCTGAACTTCTTTTTTATGACAAGCATTACAGTGAAAACACTGTGCGGCGTATCTGCCGCGCCTACGGACGGCAAGCCCGGTGGCAGTTGTTTTCACTGCGCCTGACCATGCCGCTGTGTCGGGACCGGGAATCGGCCAGGTTTAAACTCAATCGATACCGGGTTGCGCTTGAGTTTTATAACTGCCGAAGAAGCGGTTAACCTGAAACGGGCCGGCTGACTGACAAGGAAGACTGAAGATAGAAGACAGAGACATGAAAATCGCGCTCATCCATAATCAACTGAGTCGTTCCGGCGGCATGGAATCCTACCTGTTCGCCTTGATCAACGGTTTTGCCGCAGCCGGAGACGAGGTTCATGTGCATACCTACGAAGTGGACCGGAAGACGGCGCGGTCCCTGCCGTGCATCGTTCACCGGATGCGGCTGGATTTCCTGCCGCGGCGTTTAAAGAAATACGTTTTTCTGCAGCGCTGCAACAGCCGCTTCGACCGGACGGCCTATGATCTTTCCCTGAGCCTGACCAGAACGGCCTGCCCGGACATTGCCGTGGTCGGCGGCGTCCATCATTCCTCGGTCGCCCTCCGGGGTGGCAGCAGCAATGCCTATCGTCGTCTCCATGACCGGCTGGAGACGGCGTTTGAAAGAAAAATGCTGGCGGAGACTCCGCATGTCCTGGCTCATTCCAAGGCCGTGGCCGCAGAGATAGAACAACACTACACCCTGGATGCCGGAAAGATCAAGGTGATCTATCCACCAGTGGATACAACGATTTTTCAACCTGTTTCCAGGAAGGTTCGGGATGCGGCCCGCTTGCATTATCGGCTTACTTCGGGGAAGATGACCTTTTTGTTTCCGTCCCATGACCACCGGCGCAAGGGACTGCAGGAGTTGCTGGCGGCGTTTGCGGGCCTGGACCCCTCGCGTTACGAGTTGCTGGTGGCCGGCGAGGGGCTGAGGAATTTTCCCAACCTGCCGGCCGGCGTACGGTATATCGGCAATGTCGAGCATCTGGCCGCAGTGTATGGTATAGTCGATTATTCGATTCTGCCGTCCCGTTACGAGCCCTTCGGCCTGGTGATCATCGAGTCCCTGCAGTGCGGCACGCCGGTCCTCGTGACCAGGAGGGCGGGGGTCTCGGAGCTGCTGACGAACGAGGAAGGCGTGATTCTCGACGATAATCGGCCGGAGACCATCCGGCAGGCCATCCTGAACCTGACCGCCAGGCAGGTACGGCCGGATTTCGTGCAGCGGCACGGCTTGGGCATTGCGGAACATATTGAGCGGATCAAGGCCCTCGGCGCCTCGTGAGGCGGGATCGAGCGAAGATGGGGTGCTTGCCGAATATTTACATTTCAGGAGAGAGCAGTGGAGATTTCCATTACCTATTGCGGCCAATGAAACTATAAGCCGCAGGCCTCCAGTTTGGAGCAGGAATTGAAGCAGGAGTTCGGCCATGAACTCAAGGTGGAGCTGACCGCCGGTTCGGGGGGAGTCTACGAGGTTGCCGTGGATGGAAAGCCGGTCTTTTCCAAAAAGCAACTGCACCGTTTTCCCGAACCGGGCGAGATCGTCCGGCTCATCAGACGTTGACAGGACACTGGGTTTCGTCCCGGTCGTTTCGCGGGCCGGGACGGCTCTGTTTGCAGAAATCGGCAAAATTCTGAATCAACTTTGCGCCATCGCGGGGGCGGAGTTCGAGAAACTGGCTGAAGCTGATGATCCGGTCGATGATTTCCTGGGGCGCGGCATGCTCGACCCGGCAGGCCCCCTGCTCGGCAAGGTCCTCGTCAACGGCCAGGACAGAGACGAAAAAACATTTGAGCGCATTGTGTCGCCGGACGACGTCTTCGGCCGCCAGGCGACCGGTTTCGGTCAGGCTGATAGCCTCGTAGGGGGCGTAGTTGATCAGTCCTTTCTTGGCAAGGGAGCGCACGGCCTCGGTAACGGAAGCGCCGCTGACGCTGAGGCGGGCGGCAATATCTTTTCCCCGGGCCACCTCCTTTTCGGCAACAATATTGTAAATGGCTTCGATGTAATCCTCAAGGCTGGCGCTGAGTTTGAATTTTTGTCCCATGTTTTCACCTGCTCACACCTGTCTGGAAACAGGGGCGCGTTGTGGAGAGCCGCTTTGTCTGATCGTAAACATTCGGGTTCTTGCTCAGGAGTGGCCCTCTTTGATGAGCTGTAAATGTTTGGCTAGTGTCACAGGTTCGCTCAAGCCTGCTTGAGAGCTATATTGAGTTATATGTGAACAGATAAGCGTAGACTTTGAGCGGGATCGGGCGAAGATGGGGTGCTAGTTGAACATTTACGTCTGATCTTTATTTTTATCGGCATAATCAGGAAGGTACCCGGCGCCCCTGGCGTCGTCAAGGAGAATGTCCCTCTGCCTGTCGGCAATTCTCGACAGGTCACTGTGCGATGGTAAAATATGCTGCTTGAACTACGAATAGAAAACATGGCGTTGATTGATTCGCTTCAGCTCGATTTTGCGGGGCGGGGGAGCAGCCTGGCCGTATTCACCGGGGAAACGGGGGCCGGGAAATCCATTATTCTGCAGGCCATTCATCTCCTGGCCGGCGGCCGGGGCGCTTCTTCGTGCATTCGCGGTGACTGCGACCGGGCGATAGTTGAGGCTTTTTTTGTCGTCGGCGAGGATCAACCTGAAATCCTCGGCCTCTTGCAGGAGCACGGGATCGAATACAATGGCGGCTGCATTGTCAGGCGTATTTTTACCAGCAACGGCCGTAGCCGGTTTTACGTGAACGACAGGCTGGTCACCTCACGGCTGGCCGGAGCCCTGACTGAAAACCTGGTTAATATCGCCTCGCAGCACGATCATCAGCAACTGCTTGTTGCCCGTCGTCATCTTGATTTCCTCGACAGCTTTGGTGAACTGTGGGATCAGCGCCTGGAGTTCGGCCGCATTTACGGTCAGTGGCAAAATCTTTCCTCAAGAATGCACGAGCTGCGGCAACAGGAACAGGACAAGGAACAACGGCGGGATTTTCTGAGCTATCAGCTCAGCGAGATCAGAGAGGCCGGGATAGCTCCGGGCGAGGATACGGAACTGGTATTCGAGCGGGACCGGCTTAAATCGTCGGTTACGCTTGCCGATCTTGCCGGCAGGAGCCACGAACTGCTCTATACAAGAGTGCTGGAACATCTGCCCCAGATCCGCAAGAATATGGAGCAGGTGGCTGCCCTGGATGGCAGCGCGAGCGAGCTGGCCGAACGGATCGGCTCTGCATGTTTCGAGGTGGAAGACCTTGAGACGGCCCTGCGGGAGTACCGGGACGCCATCCCCAGGGATTCGTCACGGCTGGAAGAAATTAATGAACGGCTGGCGGTGTTGAAGCAGCTGCAACGCAAGTATGGCCAGTCGCTGGAGGAGGTGGCGGTCTTTGCCGCCCGGGCGGAGCAGGAACTTGCCTCGCTGGATAGCGTGGAACGGGAGCTGGCCATGGTGGCGGGTGAGATTGAAAAGTTGAGCGCTGCGGCATTGGCCAGGGCCGCTGCACTGAGCCGGGCCCGGCGCCTGGCCGCGAAAAAGTTGAGCACGGCCATGCGGCAGGAGCTGGCCTCGCTCAGCTTCCCCCAGGCGGTCTTTGAGGTTGTCATAACCGATTCGCCGGGCAAGGGTATGGAGGCGTTGCACCCGACCGGGCGGGAACTGGTTGAATTCTTTTTTTCCGCCAACCCCGGTGAGCCGGTCCAGCCCCTGGTCAAGGTGGCCTCGGGCGGCGAGCTGTCACGGTTGATGCTGGCCATGAAATGTCTGCTGGCCCGGCGCGATCAGGTGGATACGGTTATCTTCGACGAGGTTGATGCCGGTATCGGCGGCAAGGCGGCCGAGGCAGTGGCCAGAAAGATCGGCGAGCTGTCCGGTCATCACCAGGTTATTTGTATTACCCATCTCCCCCAGATCGCGGCCCGTGCCGCGGAACATTTCATGGTCGCCAAGAACGTGCATGACGGCCGCACCCTGACGACCATCACCTCGCTCGGTGCCGAAGAACGGGTTATGGAACTCGCCCGGATGCTGGGCGGTGATTCGCTGACGCGGCAGACCCTGGCCTATGCCAGGGAACTGCTTGAATTAAACTCAAACCGGGAGGAGTAATGGACCGGGTTACCGCGATCGTCCTTCTTTCCGGGGGACTTGATTCACTCCTGGCCTGCCGGATTATGGCGTCTCTTGCCGTCCGGGTTGTGGCGCTCAAATTCGTGACACCTTTTTTCGATGTCGATCTCCTGGGCCGGGCAGATGAATATTGCGCCGGGATGCTGGAAAAATATGGCATCGATGTCCGGCTGGTGGATATCGGCAGGGAGTATATCGAGCTGCTCAAAAATCCCGGGCATGGCTATGGCAAGCATTTTAACCCGTGTATTGACTGTAAGATTCTCATGCTGACCCGGGCGCGGCAACTGATGGTGGAGCATGGCGCCTCTTTCCTGGTGACCGGCGAGGTGCTGGGCCAGCGGCCGATGTCGCAGCGCCGGGATACCTTGCGGGTCATTGAACGGGAAAGCGGCTGCGAAGACCTCCTGCTGCGGCCGCTCTGCGCCGGACTTCTCGACCCGACCCGGCCTGAGCGCGAGGGGCTGGTTGACCGGCAGCGGCTGTACTCTTTCAGCGGCCGCAGCCGCAAGCAGCAGATCCGGCTTGCCCGGGAATTAGGCATAAATGATTATCCCGCGCCGGCCGGCGGCTGCGTGTTGACTGATCCCACTCTCGGTCCCAGGATAGAGCGGTTTTATGCCGATCGTGCAGGGGCGGCCCCTGGTGCGATTCAAGGCAATGATATCCGGTTGCTGCTTGTTGGACGGCAGTTCCGCCTGCCGGGAGACCACTGGTTTATTCTCGGCCGGAACGAGCAGGAAAACGAAAAACTGGTCCATCTGCGCGGGGAAGGTGACTGGCTCCTGGAGGCGGTCGACCTGCCGGGGCCGACCGCTCTGCTCCGTTACGCGGAGCAGAACCTGACCGGCACGCCGGCAGAAGCGGCGATCGCCAGCCTGGCCGCCGGCCTGGTGGTCCGTTACGGCAAAAAGGTTAAGGAGCAGCCGCAATCGGTCGAGGTTCGGATCGACACCGGCCGTGGGCAGAAAATGCTCTCCGCCCAAGCGCTTGACGACGGGACTTTTCAGGCCTGGCAGGCTTAAGGGAGAGAAACGTTGCCCCCCCCCCGGGGCCCTGCTATTCTTCGAAGACCTCGGGTTTATGGCGAATAATATGGGCATCGACCATATAAACGACATCCTCGGCAATATTGGTGGCATGATCAGCGATTCGTTCCAGGTGCCGGCCGATAGAGACCGAGTGAAAAAAACAGTTAATGTGCTCCATGTCATGCGCCAGCGCCTCTATTACCAGGGCGTACATCTCCCGGTTCAGGGCATCCATGGCATCATCCTCGGCCCGGACAATATGAGCGAGACGGACATCCATGTTAACTACCGCGTCCATGCTCTGCGAGAGCATGCTTTCGGCCTTGATGGCCATTTTATAGACATCAAAGGGGATTTTAAAATCTTTCTGGGTACTGAGAAAAGCTGAACGTTCCGCAATATTGACCGCCAGATCGCCGATTCGTTCCATGTCGTTGTTGATTTTAAGAATCGCGATGATGAAGCGCAAATCAATGGCCACCGGCTGGTAGAGAGCCAGCACTTTCAGGCAGTCCTCTTCGATATCCACCTCCATTCCATCAACCTCGGCATCGGATTGGATCACGGCCTGCGCAATTTCGTCATCGCCGTTGATTATCGACATGGTGGCCTGGTAGACACGGTCCTCAACCAGGCTTGACATGGAAACAACCTTTTTTTTCAGTTTGTCGATTTCGCGTTGCAGATGTTTGGACATATCTCAACTCCTTTGGGTCCACTCAAAAAAAAATAACTTCAGGTTTTTGCCTCCTGACTTCGGGCTGTCTTTCGTTGGTTCGCAACCGCGAAATCCAACCCCAAGCCAGGCAACAATCCTGCGAATTTATTTTTTTTGCGTGAGCCCTTTGTTAATGAAAGAAGACTGCCGGCAATGATATCTTTTGCCCGATCTCCCGGTGCCTGTGCAGACCTGGTCTCGAAAAAAAAACTTCATTCCCGGACGGATACAACTGATCCTGAGTTTGTTTTTTTCGTATCACCACGAGAAGAGAGAAGTACTGAGACGACATATAAACGACTTGCCGATAAGCAATGATACCAGATTAAGGCATTAAAGAAAGAGGAACATCAAGCATCAGAAAAAAATATCTGATGCTTTTACTTGATTCCGTGAGCGTTCGAGAATGGTGCAGATGCAAGGCGGCAACGATGTCGATTATCCTGGTGTGATATCAACGAGTTGCCAACGCAGCAGATGCGCCGTTCTCGGGCGCCCCGCAGGGCGGCGCGGTGAAGACTGGAAAATACTTTTATTGCGCAGCTCGGGTTTAATACCCCGCCCGCTTGCGGCGATTAATTCTATCAAAGGTTGTTAGTGCCTTACTCCTGAACTTATATCATAAAAAACAGGTAAGCGTAGACTCCGAGATTTTTTTGCTGCATTTTTAAAATGATTTCAAGGTGTAGGTTG
>VAPK010297676.1_pt1 | contig 13771 bp, 12 predicted proteins | sample 3395031 | NCBI WGS metagenome assembly VAPK01 (sample SAMN08290443, study PRJNA428436) | hydrothermal vent metagenome | isolation source: Deep-sea hydrothermal vent chimney 1 | place: Pacific Ocean: Juan De Fuca Ridge | reverse complement strand
TTTAAAGTCAAGATTTTTTTTGGAATAAACTAAAACAAAACCAACCATAAATCACTCTCAAGCTTTGTGTGATATCGCGATTTATTCCAGAATCAACAAACAAAAAACTACCCTAAAAAATTAATAGGATAGTTTTTCTGAACAAAACTTAAAGGGAGGGGTTATATTTTTTCTAAAATAAGTTTTTGGATCCTCTGATCATCACTAAATTTAATTAACTCCATTTTATTGTTATTAAAATCAACAATTTTCCATCTGTTGTTTAATTCCTCAAAAGGAGGTTCAAGACCGAAATTTAAAGCCAATCTCAGCATTTCATCGTAACGGAATGCTAACCATGAACCATCTATTAATTGTCCATTACCCTCGGCAAGCACAGCTCCAGATTCAAGAAAATCAATTACGAAACCGGCATAATTTTCTGTTTTATTACTATCATTATCTAAATAAAGAGATACTTCCCAGTTTCCATTTTTAAGTACTGTATTTATGTTTCTTATCTCTTCATTATCATCTTGACAAGATCTTTTAATTACCATTTCACTATTCTGATTTTCAAGTTTTAACTTATTGAAATTCAATTGGGTAATTAACCAATATAAATTTAGATCCGGTCGATTATTAAAATTCATTTGAAGTACAAAACCAGCATTGGCTTCTAAAATATCCCAGGTACCATTTATTAACTCACCTCGAATTCTTAATTTAACTGTACCATCATCATTAAATTTTAAAGGTGTTCCAATATATTGACTTTCTTTATCGAAGCTATTGATTCTTAATCTTGCAATTCTCCAGAAACATTCTTGTAGAATATTTTTAATTCTTTCTTTACTGTGATCAAATACTATGTCACATTTCTTTTCTAGTATAATATGGTTTCCTCCTTGAGTGAATAATTTAATTCGACTTCTATCTATATCATATACAAACCATTCTAAAGCAAAATCAACGAAACTGTCAAACTCAAGTTTTAACAATGCACCACGATCTGTTACTCTGGATCTCCATGATCCAGTTATTATATCTCCATTTCTGGCACGTACTTTAACAGTTCCATCTTCATTGAACTGAATTAAATATGCTCTGTAATTATCGCTTAAATTGGTATTATTTCTATGAACATTATTTACAACCCAAGGGCACATAACAAGTAATTCATTCAATTGTTTCAGAGTAAAATCGTCGTCACTGTAGTCATTATCATCATCTTCATCACAAGAATTAATTGAATTTTTAAGTGTTTGTTCTAATTCAGATAAATTATTAATAGTTAATACAGATCCATCAAGGAAAGTTAGTGAAATAGGGAAATTAATCCCAACCACGTCATTTTCAGTAATCCTATCGATATAATTGTACATTTCTCTATCGTTGTGAACTCTAATCGTATTTAATAAGTTTTTATCTTTATTAAAAATGGAAAACACAATGGGATATCGAAAATCTACACATTCAATATCATCATCCTCTTCATTTTCTCCATTGCAATTTTCCCTATACCTTTGTAATTCTGTATTATTTTGAATAGTTATTTCTTCATAGTCTTTTAATACTATAGTGATGGGAAAAATGATATCCAATAAATCATCATCCTCTTCAAATTCGTCAAAAACACTTTCAATTTTTTTGAAATCTTCCTTCGTATTAATTATAAATTCAAGTCCATTAACATAAACAACAACAGGAAGTACAATGTTGAAACAATTTGACCTATCGATAATATTATCTATTGAACCATCATTGGTTACTGTTTGTTTTATTAATTCTGACACATTAGATTTAGCAACTAATATTTCTTCTTGTGAAGCTTGAGTCAACTCTAAGCTTTCTTCTTGACAAGATGTGAAAAGTAATATTCCCATTATTATGGGTAGAAATAATAATTTTTTCATAGATGTTTTCATAATAGAGATTTTAAATTTAGAATGTTACATTTTATGAATAAAACAATTAAGTATGAAAAATTCCTACCTTTGGTTTAAATAATAAAATAAAATTTGTTTTAATATACTTTATTAATGGCTAAAAAACTATATGATAATATTTGCAAGGAAAGTATATTTTCGGCAATTTTTATAAAATATTCTAAATCGTTGCATGATTTTTTATATTATAAATATGGTGAACATCTTCATCCAAAAGATAAAGTTCAGGAGGCATTTATTAAATTATGGGATAATTGTAAAGATATTCCATTTGAAAAAGCTAAAAGCTTTTTGTTCACTGTAGCGAACAACAGTATATTAAATGATATCAAACACAGAAAAGTAGTGTTGAAATATCAAAATAGCAAATCTAAAAATTATACCATTGAAAGTCCTCAGTTTTTAATGGAAGAACAGGAATACATGCAAAAGTATCAAAGAGCATTATCCGATTTAACAGATGGACAGAGAGAGGTTTTCTTGCTAAACAGAATTGAAGGGAAGAAGCATAAGGAGATTGCAGAGTTATTAGATATATCTACAAAAGCAGTTGAAAAACGTTTATACAGTGCTTTAAAAAGACTTAGAAATCAAATTGAAGGGATAAAGTAGGATTTTTTAAAGTTAGGTTGTTATATAAATAGGGAAAATAAAATGGAAAAAGAACAATTGATAAAAAAATGGTTGGATAACGAATTAACAGCTGATGAACTCCTAGCTTTTAAGCAGTTGGAAGAGTATGATTCATATGTTAAATTATCTGACAAGGCAAAACTTTTTAAAGCTCCTGCTTATGATAATTCTGTTGAGTATGAGAAATTAGGAAGTATTACAGATAAAAACAGAAACAATAAAAGTACTATAAGTAAATTAACACCTATTATTCAAATTGCAGCTGTGTTAGTTATTGGTGTTATTATTTATTCTGTATTTTTTATTAATAATCTTATTACAATTGACACTTTAGCAAGTCAAAAAACAACTGTAACTCTGCCAGATGTTTCGACTGTTGAATTGAACTCGTTATCTCATTTGAGTTATAGTAAAAACAAATGGAGTAAAAAGAGAGAAGTAACATTAGAGGGAGAAGCTTTTTTTAAGGTTGCAAAAGGATCTATGTTCAATGTGCAAACTACTTATGGTGTAGTAAGTGTTTTAGGTACTCAATTCAATGTCAAAAATCGTGAAAATTATTTTGAAGTAGTATGTTTTGAAGGATTAGTAAGTGTATTGTATAATGATAAACTCACAAAAATACCTGCAGGATCTAGTTTTAGAGTTATAAATGATTCCGTTTCAAACGATAGTACAAATTTGCAACATCCAACTTGGCTTGACCATATAAGTAGTTTTAAAAGTGTTCCCTTTGCCCAAGTTATTAATGAATTTGAAAGACAATATAATGTGATAATCATCACTAATTTTGATACAAATATTTTATTTACCGGAACCTTTTCTAATGATGATAAAATAAAAGCATTACGATCTATTACTTTGCCAATGAGCCTTGATTTCAAGATAGAAAAAAGTTTAATAACTCTTAAAAAAGTTGAATAAAATAAAATTTTTTCAAATAATAATTTCTTTTCTTTTTTTTCATGTAATAAATGCTCAAGTAAAAAAAGATGCAAAACCACTTATTGTTTTAATTCACAATTTAGAACAAGAGTATCAATGCAATTTTTCTTTTGTAGATAAGAACATTGAAAATGTCTTTATTACAGTACCTGAAAATCTTGATAATTTAAAAGATATAAGTCATTATCTACAAGAAAACACACCTTTGAATTTTAAATTTTTAGACGATATTACTATTGCAATTAGTCCTAAAAATAATCTAGTATCCATTTGTGGGTTTTTCGTCGATCCAGAAACCAATGCATATATAAGCAATGTAACAATTCAAACAAAAAGCAGTGCGACTGTAAGTAATGAACAAGGGTATTTTGAATTAGAAAATATTTCTCCTGATTCTAAAATTATTGTAGACCATATTAAATACAGATCTGAAGTATTTCCAATTAGTAATTTTGTAAAAGACAATTGTGATAAACATTATTTGTTTTTACATATTGAAGAAATGCAGGAAATAGTAATTCATAATATCTTGACAAAAGGTATTAGTAAAGCCACAGACGGTAGTTATAATATTGATTTCAATAATTTCGGAATTCTTCCCGGTCTCATAGAACCAGATGTATTGCAAACCATTCTTGCACTACCAGGTGTTTTAAGTGTTGATGAAACAGTATCTAATATTAACATCCGTGGTGGATCAAATGATGAAAACCTGATACTTTGGGATGGAATTAAAATGTACCAATCGGGTCATTTTTTTGGTTTAATATCTGCGTTTAATCCTTATTTAACAAAGAATGCCATTTTGATGAAAAATGGGACTCATGCTAATTATACAGATGGTGTTTCGGGTACGATTTTAATGTATACCGATGATAATTTAAACAAAAAATTTAGAACAGAAATAGGTACCAATATGATAAATACTGATATTTATTTTGATATACCAATTGGGCTAGAATCTTCAGTACAGGTTTCAGGTAGAAAATCGATAAATGATTTGGTAGAAACAACGACCTACAACAATTACTTTGAAAAAGCTTTTCAGAACACAGATGTTTTTAGTAAGTCTGATAGGGTTATCATTTCTAATGATGAGTTTTCTTTTTATGACTTTAATCTTAGATGGCTTTCTCAAATGTCGAAAAAAGATAAGATTAGAATCAATTTATTAACCTTTAACAATAACTTATTTTTTTTAGAAAATACTCTTTTAAGAGATGAGGAAATTTCACGTGAAAATAGTTTGACACAAAATAATTTAGCAGGGAGCATTTTTTATGACCACAACTGGAATAACAGATTCTCATCGGAATTGCAAGTGTTTATAACAAAATATAATTTAGAATCTACAAACTTTAACAAGCTAGGTCAACAGCGCTTAATACAAGAGAATGAAGTTTTAGAAGGGTCAATTAAATTGGATACAGAATACAGGTTTAATACTAAATTTTCATTTTATAATGGTTACCAATTTGTTGAAACTGGAGTGACAAATATTCAAGACGTAGATAACCCTTTGTTTAGAAGTAAAATTAAAGAAGTGATTCGCATACATGGACTTTATTCCCAACTAGGCTACCAATCTAAAAGTAATAAAACAAATGCCAGATTTGGTCTTCGCTTTAATTATCTGGAAAAATTTGATGCGTTTATAATTGAACCTAGATTTAGTCTTAATCAGCAATTTTTAGAATATTTCACCTTGGAAATTCTGGGAGAATTTAAGCACCAGACCACAACTCAGATCATCAATTTTCAACAAGATTTCTTAGGTATTGAGAATAGGAGATGGTTGTTGGTCAACAACGATAATATTCCTATTATAAAAAGTAAGCAAATTTCAATGGGATTGAATTTTAGCAAAAAAGGATGGTTGGTAAGTGGTGAAGCGTACTATAAATTTGTAGATGGAATTACAAGTCAAAGCCAGGGTTTTCAAAACCAATATCAGTTTGTAAAAACTACAGGAAGCTATACAGTATATGGAGTCGATTTTTTAATCAATAAAAAATTTAAAAATATAAGCACTTGGTTAAGTTATAGTTATGCTGAGAATAATTATACATTTGATGAATTAAAAGAAGTAACCTTTCCAAATAATCTAGATATTCGACATGCTGTTTCGCTGGCCTCAACTTATTCCTTTAAAAATTTAAAGGTATCGGCAGGTCTAAATTGGCGTACCGGAAAGCCAACTACAAAACCAATAGGTGTACATGATATTTTTAATGATAAAATTGACTATGAACCGGCCAATAGTAGTCGACTACAAGATTATATGCGCCTCGATATTTCTGCTCAGTACGATTTTAATATCAATAAAAAAGTAAAAGCACATGTGGGGCTGTCTGTATGGAATGTTATGAACAAAGAAAATGTAATTAATAATTACTATATACAAACAGATTCAAGAATTAATGAAATAGTTAAAAATTCATTGGCATTAACTCCAAATTTAAGTTTTAGAATTATTTTTTAGAACTATTTTTTTGTCTTGATCTAGTTGAAAATTAAATAGTACAGAAATTATTTTGGAGTTTGAAAATCTTGATTGCTAAAAGGTGAATTATCAGGAACTTTTACTACATTAAATTCAAAATTGGTCAAGCGATGACAATTGTTACAGGAATTTGTTAATTGGTTATAATGATGTACAAACAAAACTAAATTTTCTTGTTTAACAGCTGAATCAATACTGTCTAATTCAGGGTTTATCATTTCAATTATTTTACTTTCTTCTCTTTCTTTTTGATAGCTTAGAATATCTGCAATAATTTCCTTTAATTCTTTAATTTCAAATGCTGCAAGTTTCCAATTATGGTTTTGGCCGGCAAACCAAAGTTTGGAATGATGAGATTGAATGTTACTCATGAGTTCTCCATACCCGGGTTTGTACATGTTGTTAAGTTTAATTTCTAAATTATCTATACGATTTTGTAATACTTTAATTTGGTCGGTTTTTTGTTTACAAGAAAAAAGTCCAAGTATTAATATTAAAAAAAGAATATTTTTCATATTATTCCTGTTTGAAGTGGATAACACGTTTTAATGTATACTAAATTACATAATTTGATTTAATTTGAAGCATAAATTCACTTTGGTTTTTTAGTGCAGTTCAACTTATTTTACTATCCATTTTGGTCTTTGGTTCATTTTAATTTAGTTTTTTTTTACTGGTTAATTATTAAACCAGAATTATTATGCAGAGAATATAAAGTGTATCTTCGACTTGCTAAAAAATTAAATGATGAATAACAAAAAAATCACTTTATTTTTAACTGCTATAATAATTAGCGGTTATACAATTGCCCAAGATCTTACCTTTGAAGAATACAATCCCACATCAACTCTGGTTGTACCGAAACATATCGTAAACAAAGCCAAATTTCCATTTATAGATGTACATGGTCATCAGTACAAAATGTATGATCAGGACCTTAGCCCAGTGATTGCTGCGATGGACACATTGAATATGGGAATTATGGTAAATCTAAGTGGCCGTTCAGGTAAACAATTACAAGAGTCTGTAAAAAATATAAAAGATCATTATCCCAATCGTTTTGTGGTGTTTGCAAATATTAATTTTGAAGGAGTAGGTAAAGATAACTGGACGAAAAATGCGGTTAATCAATTAGAACAAGATGTAAAAAACGGAGCCAGAGGGCTAAAAATTTATAAGAGTCTTGGTTTGAGAAATAAAGATAGCGATGGTAAAAGAATAGCTATTGATGACAATCGCCTGGATGCAATTTGGGCTAAATGTGGTGAATTGGGAATACCGGTTCTCATTCATGCTGCCGATCCGAAACCTTTTTGGGATGAAATGGATGCAGACAATGAAAGGTGGTTAGAATTAAAAACCCATCCGAGAAGAAAAAGAGGAGCAAATAACCCGGTTCCCTGGGAGCAGATCATTGAAGAAGAGCATACTATGTTTAAAAAACATATGAATACAAATTTTATCAATGCACATATGGGTTGGTATGCCAATGATCTTGGTAAATTGGGAGAACTTTTAGATGAAATGCCAAATATGTACGTCGGTATTGGTGCAATAATTGCCGAATTGGGTAGACAACCCCGTTTTGCAAAAAAATTCTTTGAAAAATATCAGAATCGGGTTTTGTTCGGAAAAGATAGCTGGAAGCCGGATGAATTTCCTACATATTTTAGAGTGTTAGAAACCGATGATGAGTATTTTCCATACCATAAAAAATACCATGCCTTTTGGGCAATGTACGGTTTAGATCTTTCGGATGCTGTTTTGAAAAAAATGTATTATAAGAATGCACTAAAATTGATTCCGGGATTGGATAAAAGTATGTTTCCAGAGTAAAAGAAGTTATTATTTATAAGTTATCAATTATGAATGAAGGTTTTTGAAAGTAAAACCATCACATCTGTTGCTGTGTTTATCCCACCCCTTACAATGATCAATGAGCTTGTATTTTGATATAATCTTTATCGGCGTCAGAAATGATAGAGTAGGTCTGACGATAATAATTCAATTAATTTTAAATTAGTCTACCAAAAGAAAAATATTACTTTTCTTTGTAATTCTATGAAAATTATATTTATCATATTACTACTCATTAGCTTTACTGGTTTAACTGCTCAGGTAGGAGGTGAAAAAGTTTTTAATTTTCTTAATATTACCACATCTGCCCGACAAGCAGCAATGGGTGGTGAAGCGTTAACTTTAAACGACGATGTAAATCAGCCATTATGGAACCCGGCAACCATAAGTAAATTTATGGATAATAAAGTAGCGGTTAATTATGTAAATTTTTTGGCAGGAGTTAATATGGGGTCTGCAACTTTTGCACATCTCGTAAATAGAAGGTTTGGTACCATTCATGGAGGTGTTCAGTATATAAATTACGGCGATTTTATTGGCGCAGATGAAAACGGAGTGGAAACCGGCGATTTTTCGGCAAGAGATCTTGCTGTTTCAGTTGGTTATGCCTATAATATTCCCTGGTCAAATTTTTATGTAGGTGCCAATATTAAATATTTAAGTTCTAAAATAGAGAATTTTACTTCTCAAGGAGGCGCTTTGGATTTTGGGGTATATTATTACTCAGATTTTAGGCCTTATTCTTTTACAGCCGTTATTAGGAATCTGGGATTCCAGTTTTCTCCATTTGATGAACAAAAGGAAGATCTTGCAATGGATATTGCAGTTGGAGCTTCTTTGCAACTGGAAGATGTTCCATTGAAATGGCATTTAACCATAAATAATTTACAGCAATGGAATATAGCTGTTCCGAATCCATCGGATAGTCAAACCGATTTGGAAGGAAATGTTAGCTCGAATGATGTTAGTTTTTTTAACAATGCAATTCGACATGTTGCAATAGGTGGAGAATTCTTCCCCGATAAGGGATTTAATATTAGATTTGGCTATAATTTTAGAAGAGCAGCAGAATTGAAATTAAGTGAAACAAGAACTTTTGCGGGTATAACTGTTGGTTTTGGATTGAAAATGGGTAGATTAAAATTAGATTATGCTTTTACTAAATACCATCCGGCAGATAATACCAGTACCTTTACTCTACACCTTGATTTATCGAAAAAAAGGTTTTAAAATGAAAAAAAACAATATAATTATTGCAATCGACGGGTATTCATCTACTGGTAAAAGTACTCTAGCTAAGCATTTAGCCAAAGAATTGGGCTTTGTTTATATAGACACAGGTGCCATGTATAGAGCTGTCGCTCTATATGCAATACAGAAGGGTTTTTTGAAAAATGACTTCCTCAACAAAGATGCATTGGTATCTCATTTGAATAAAATTGAATTGATATTTAAATACAATTCAAAACTGGGATTTTCTGAAATGTTTTTAAATGGTATCCATGTCGAAAAAGAAATTAGAAGTATTGAAGTCTCCAATGCCGTAAGTAGAGTAGCTGCAATTTCTGAGGTAAGAAAACAATTAGTAACACAACAGCAAAAAATGGGTATTCATAAAGGTATTGTTATGGATGGTAGAGATATTGGCACCGTTGTATTTCCAAAAGCAGAAATAAAAATATTTATGACAGCTTCTGCCGATAAAAGAGCCCAAAGAAGATATAATGAGATGATAAAAAATGGAATTAAAATAAGTTATGATGCCGTGCTAGAAAATGTTAACTCAAGAGATTTAATTGATACTACCCGAAAAGATTCTCCTTTGGTAAAGGCAAACGACGCGGTTGAAATTGATAACAGCAATTTAAACGCTAATCAAACCTTCAAAAGGGTATTTGATTATGTTGTAAACAATATGTAATTTTAATAAATAATAACGTCAATAATAATTAATATAAAAAATCAAATTCAATGAAAAAATTAACATTACTCACAAGTATTTTATTTTTAACACTTTTATCAACAAAAATGCAATCTCAAAAATTTAGCGCTCTAGATAAAAGCCCTATGGATGTGGCATCTTTTCCGAGTATTCACGATGATCACAATACACAATTAAAAGTTATTTATAGCAGACCACAGTTGAAAGGAAGAGCTTTAGACAGTTTAGTTACAAAGGGTAAAGTGTGGAGAACCGGAGCAAATGAAGCAACTGTAATTATATTTTACAAAGACATGAAGTTAGGTAAAACTACTGTTAAAGCAGGTACTTATTCTTTGGCTACCATTCCTGGTGAAAAAGAATGGGTTATTATTTTAAATTCTGATGTAAATGTTTGGGGAGCTTATTCCTATAAAAAAGAAAATGATGTTGCGAGAATAACTGTGCCTGTTAGTTCTGGAGAAGAAGTTGTTGAGGCATTTTCTATAGCATTGGAAAAAAGTGATAATGGTGTCAAAATGATTTTGGGTTGGAGTAAACTTCGAGTGGTAGTTCCGTTTACGAATTAATCTTATTTTTTTCTTTTTCCTTACGGAGGATTATTTTGAAATTTTATAGAATTTAGACTTTACATCATATTGCAAATCAATGTGATGTAAAGTTTTAATGTTTATGGAATATGTAAGTACTTATGAGTTTGCAAAGAAATTTTCCATTTGGGATTTTTCATGACATAATCTATTATAAAAGGCGTCATTTTCTCTCTTTTACTCCATTCGGGTTGTAGGAATAATTCACAGTTATCCTTTACTTTTTCGGCTTGCTCTTCGGCAAATTTAAAATCGTGCTTATTAAAAATAATAATTTTTAATTCGTTTGCTTTTTTATATATTTTGGGAAGTGGTATTTTGTTTTTTTTAGGAGATAAACAAACCCAGTCCCATTCACCCGACAAAGGATAGGCTCCTGAAGTTTCTATATGAACTTTGATATTTGACTCTGCAAGTCTTTTTGTGATAAAATCCATATTCCACATTAGTGGTTCTCCTCCTGTAATTACAACAGTTCTTGCATGTTTTTTTACATTTTCAATTATTTGCAGTGTATCGGTTGCGGGATGGAGTTCGGCATTCCAACTTTCTTTAACATCACACCAATGACAACCCACATCACAACCCCCAATTCTTATAAAATACGCAGCCTTTCCTGTATGAAAACCTTCTCCCTGTATGGTGTAAAACTCTTCCATTAATGGAAGCATTTCACCATTTTGAATTAAGGTTTTGGTCTTTTCATTCATTCGGCAAATATACTTAGGATATATGAAAATGCTTTACAAATAAAAACTTAATGATCAAAATTATTTGAGTACTGCTATACATTCAATTTCTATAGACGCTCCTGCAACCAGTTTGGCAGCAAAAGTCGTTCTGGCAGGGAAATTATCTTTAAAAAAAGTTTTGTAAATTTCATTCATCGCCCTAAAATTTTCTATATCAGATAATATTACCGTGCATTTTACAACATGAGCCAAATCGGAACCATTGGCTTCTAAAACAGATTTTATATTGTTAAATGCCTGGGCAGTTTCTGCCTGAATGCCTCCGGGAACTAATTTTCTAATAGAATGATCCATACCAATTTGACCTGCCAGAAAAAGCGTATTACCCACTCTTACAGCATCGGAAAATGGAAGATCTTTTTTCTTTTCTTCTTTTGATTTTAAAAATTCGATATCCGAATTCTGTTGAGAAATAATAGTTCCAGTTGCAGCTATAAAAAGAAGCATAAATAATTGGGTTGATTTTTTCATTTGAATTGAATTTTGATGTATATAAATATAATATTTATACTTTAGAAAAGTGAGAATAGGAAACCCATTTTTATTATTTCTGCTTATTTATATCTTTAACTTATTTCTAATAAATGTAAACTATTGAATATTAACTTATTCAATCGAGTTGTATCAAATAGTTGAGATACAATTTTTATTTCTTTATAATTTATCACTTATTAAAACTTTTTCATTTAAAAATTAAAAACTATTTTTATAAGAAAAATAAAGAATGCCAAACCAAGAGAATTTTATTGACATTATAAATTCCGGCTATCAAACAAAGGGAGATTCAATTACTTTGGGAGCTGCCATGCTGGAAGAGGAAACACTTACAAATTGTTTTGTGAAAATTCCTTTAAAAACAATTAATCGGCATGGATTGATTGCAGGAGCCACTGGAACAGGAAAAACCAAAACCTTACAGGTTTTTGCAGAGAATTTGTCTGAAAACGGAGTCCCTGTTCTTCTCATGGATGTTAAAGGTGATTTAAGCGGGTTGGCAAAAGCGAGTCCGGGACATAAGAAAATTGATGAACGTCATGAAAAAATAGGTTTGCCTTTTACGGCTAAAGAATTTCCTGTTGAAATATTGACTATTTCTGAGCAAAATGGGTCTAGACTTCGAGCCACTGTTTCAGAATTCGGACCAACCTTACTTTCACGAATTTTAGATCTATCGGATGTGCAAGCTGGTATAGTGGCAATTTTGTTTCAATATTGTGATGACAATAAATTGGCTTTGTTAGATTTAAAGGACTTTAAAAAGATATTACAATATGCAACTCAGGAAGGTAAAAGTGAAATTGAATCGGAGTATGGAAGAATATCTACGGCATCAACCGGATCGATTTTAAGAAAAATAGTGACCTTAGAACAGCAGGGTGCTGACTTATTCTTTGGAGAAAGATCTTTCGATGTTAGTGACCTTACCAGGATTTCTGATGATGGCAGAGGCATAATTTCTATTTTAAGACTTACAGATATTCAGGATAAACCCCAATTGTTTTCAACTTTTATGTTGCAATTACTTGCAGAAATTTACGGTACTTTTCCTGAACAGGGTGATAGTGACAGACCTGAATTGGTAATTTTTATAGATGAAGCCCACCTTGTTTTTGAAAATGCTTCTAAAACATTACTGGATCAAATAGAAGGTATGGTTAAGTTGATAAGGTCAAAAGGTATTGGTATTTATTTTGTAACTCAAAACCCAAAAGATATTCCAGCCGATGTTCTTTCACAATTGGGCCTAAAAATTCAGCATGCCTTAAGAGCATTTACAGCAAAAGACAGAAAAGCGATTAAATTAGCAGCCGAAAATTATCCAATTTCTACTTTTTATAATACTGCAGAAGAGTTGACAAAGTTAGGTATTGGTGAAGCTTTAGTATCGGCTCTAGATGAAAAAGGAAGACCTACTCCATTGGCTAAAACCATGTTACGTGCGCCAATGAGCAGAATGGATATATTAAGTACTGAGGAATTAAATGAATTGATCAGCTCATCAAAAATTTCTTCAAAGTACAATGAAGTGATTGATAGTGAAAGTGCTTATGAAATATTAAATGCTAAAATTGAGAAAGTAAATCAAGAGGAGAAAATTGTTAAAAATAAAAAACAAAGTTCTTCACGATCAAGTAGATCTGGTATTAACCCCGTGTTAAAGGTATTAACAAGTGCCACATTTATACGGGGTGTATTTGGAATATTGAATAAAGTATTGAAAAAGTGATATTAATTATTTGAAAAACTTTACTTTTTCCTTTCTTAAGGAAACATAAAATTATATTTTGCAAAAAGAATCATTAAAAATTGATTTTTTGAGGTTGAAATTTTAAAGAAGAAAATTTATAATAAAATGGGAAGAATAATTAGGATAATTATTTTGGGTTTGATCATTACGCAATGTAGTACAGATACAAGTAAGAAAATAGCAAAAAATAAGTTGGGAGAAATAATTGAAAGCACCAGCATAGAAAAGTTGGATATATTATTTAAAGGTGATTCGGTAGTGAAAATACCAAACGATTCTGAATACATTAGAGAATATAATGTATTTGATAATGAAGGAAATAAATTGTTAACTGTTGGCCCTAAATACGATAGAGATTCATTAGTGGGAGTCG
>VAPK010125515.1_pt1 | contig 13782 bp, 4 predicted proteins | sample 3395031 | NCBI WGS metagenome assembly VAPK01 (sample SAMN08290443, study PRJNA428436) | hydrothermal vent metagenome | isolation source: Deep-sea hydrothermal vent chimney 1 | place: Pacific Ocean: Juan De Fuca Ridge | reverse complement strand
AATCAACGGTTAAAGCTGTTCTTCAACAATATTTAACTAGGATGATAAATAATGAATTGGAAGTAAAAAAATAGTATTAAATTTTATCGGATATTTGAAGCTGTTAATTAAAACTGTATATGCACCTATCACTCTTCATAGCCAAACGTTATTTAATTGCAAAAAAATCGCACAACCTAATAAATATAATTTCAATAATCTCTGTTGTCGGATTGTCGGTAGGAACAATTGCGTTAATTGTTGTACTATCTGTATTTAATGGTTTTGAAGATGTAATAAAATCACTTTATGTTACTTTTAATGCCGATTTGCAAATTACTCCTGTTAGTGGCAAGACAATTCACTTTACCGGCTTTCCCCATAAAAAGATAGAAAGCATAGCCGGTGTTAGCGGTGTTTCTCAAATTGTTGAAGAAGATGCGTTGTTTAAATATGCAGGCAAACAATATATTGCCAGAATAAGAGGTGTGTCTGATAGTTTTGTTAAGCTTTCACGTATTGATACAATGGTAGTTGACGGTTCATTTGTACTACATGAAGGTAAAACTAATTTTGCAGTTGTGGGTGCCGGTGTAGCTTGGCATCTTGATATTTATCCGCAAAATATTGCAAATGTATTGTCGATTTTTGTTCCTAAACGGGGGAATGCATCATCATTTAACTTTAATAATGCATTTAACAGCAGAGCTGTACACCCCACCGGCGTTTTCTCGATACAGCAAGAATTTGACGAAAAATACGTTTTTATATCTTTAAAATTTGCGCGCAAGCTGTTGGATTATACCGATGAGGTTACAAGTATCGAGGTGCGATATAAACCGGGAGCAGATGGTAAAAAAATTCAAAAACTGGTACAGTCTGTGGTTGGAAAAGATTATTATGTAAAAAACCGTTTTCAGCAAAATGAATCTCTTTTTAAAATTATGCGATCGGAGAAAGCGGCAATATTTATTATACTCGTGTTTATTCTTATACTTTCTTCATTTAATATGATTGGATCTCTATCAATACTAATTGTTGAGAAAAGTAAAGATATTGGAATTTTTTCCGGTATGGGTGCCAATGTTAAACTAATTAAATCAATTTTTGTAACCGAGGGTGTTTTGATTAGCCTGGTTGGGAGCATCTCAGGGTTAGTGGTCGGATTTATTATTTTGTATTTACAGCAAACCTACGGATTAATAAATCTTGGTGGTGGCAATGGAGCCTTTGTAATCTCGGCATACCCTGTAAAAATGCAACTGTACGATTTTATTTATGTGTTTTTAACTGTTATTACCATCGGCTTTCTCGCTACAATATATCCTGTAATGTATCTTGCGAAACGTATCTTGAAAAAGTAGTTATTATGCAGGTCTGCATATATAATAATAACCTATGCAGTATTATTACAGATATTTCATATGCGTTTTGCTTATTTTTAACACTTCTAAATAAGTATAATTGGGATTAGTTTATTGCGTTTTCGAATGCTAAAATGCAAAAGGTTATTAATTTTGACTATTTAAACGAATGTAAAATTTAGAACCATTTCTCATGAAAAAGCTAATATTAAGTGGATTAATTGCTTTATTTCTTATTTTTAATATTCGGGCTAATGCCGATAATTCAATTATTCCTATTTCAACAACAAACACAAACACACAGGTATTAAGTAGTAACAGCAGCAGTATGAATCTCCAATTTCATTTTGGCGACATCAACTACTTTAATGTTAAAACTAATGAGGGTATATTTACCCAACTACAGATGGCAGGTGCGTACAGTACAAATCGTATAGGTGAACCTGTTTTGCCCGCACAAAAAAAATTAATTGCTATCCCATTTGGTGCTGAGGTTAGCGTTTCTGTTAATTCTTATTCTACTTTAACTATTAACCTTGATGACATAGGTATAAAAAATAAACTTATGCCTTTACAGTACGATATTCCTAAAAACATCGATCCGTCAAGTGTACCTTTTCAATATAAAAAAGAGGCATATAATACAAAAGGGTTTAATCAAAATGAAATCGCCAAGGTTGAAGTTTTAGGAGTAATGCGTGGTGTTCGCATAGCTCGGATTACCGTTGAACCGGCACGCTATAATCCTTCTGCAAATCAACTTCAAGTTATAAATGATGTTGATATAACGCTATCTTATAGTAACGCTAACGCAGATTTAACAAACAGCACATTTAGGTCAAGCTACTCCCCGTTGTTTGATGTTGTTTACCAAAAGTTATTAAATGTAAACAACGTTTACGAAGATCATCCTGATTTGTTAACATTTCCGGTTAATATGCTAATTGTTGCCAACCCAATGTTTGCAGATGCTTTGCAGCCTTTTATTGATTGGAAAACATTAATGGGTTATTATGTAACGGTTGGTTATACCGATGTGATAGGTTCTTCATCTACCGAAATTGCCGATTGGGTACATAATCAATACAATACAGGATTGGCTAATGGTAATGCCCCCGTTTTTGTTGTCTTTGTGGGTGATGTACAGCAAGTTGTAGCAAGTGGCACAGGTAGTGCAAGTGGTAAAAAAACTGATCTTTATTATGCTTCTGTTGATGGAGATATGTTTCCTGAGATGTACTATGGCAGGCTCTCAGCCCAAACAGTTCCTCAATTGGAGGCTGAATTGAATAAAATAATATACTATGAAAAATATCAATTTGAAGATCCAACTTACCTTGATGATGTTACGCTAATAGCCGGTGCTGATGCAAGCGGCAACCCATATTATGGTCAACCTACAATTAATTATGGAACTCAAAATTACTTTAATGCCGACCATGGTTATAATAACTTAAATGTTTATTTAGATTCATATTCAGGGTGTTACGATAATCAAAGAATAGGCGTTAGTTTTGTAAATTATACAGCACATGGTAGCCAAACATCATGGGCCGATCCAAGTTTAAATATTTCTGACGTTAACAGTTTTAGTAATAATAATAGCTACCCCATTGTAATTGGCAATTGTTGTTTGGCAGCCGATTTTGGGTACAACGAATGTTTTGGTGAAGCATGGTTAAGAGCTGATAATAAGGGTGCAGCCGGATACATTGGTTCTTCTCCATCATCATATTGGAAATCCGATATGTATTGGTCTGTAGGTGCGTACTCCATGACTACCAATAATGGTAACGGATATGTCCCCACTTTTGAAGAAACTACTAAAGGTGCATACGACGGTGCTTGGGGTAATTTATACTATTGCCTTGACGCTCTTGTATTTGTTGGTGATCTCTCTGTTACTGAAGTTAACGCACAGGGGTGGCTAAATGATGCTGCATCGCTATACTATTGGGAAGCTTATAACACTTTAGGCGACCCTTCAATGATGCCATATAACACTCAAGGGAGCGAAAATGCTGTAACACATATGGATATTCTTCCCATTGGTATTACCGAATATGAGGTATCTGCGGAACCCGGATCGTATGTTGCAATATCAAAAAATGGTATAATTCATGGTACTGCCCTTGTCGATTCAACGGGTGTTGCAACAGTACAACTCGATCCTGTTCTTGAAAATGGAGATGTAAATATTGTTGTTACTAAATCGCAGTTTATTCCTTACATAACTACTGTTCCGGCAGCTGCACTATCTGGTCCATACTTAACTTTAAGCGATTTTGTTTTTGATAATGGAACTACAAATGTTGATTATGCCACAAGTGATAATATGAGCATCAGTATCTCAAATCTGGGTACGGATCCATCTGATAGTATTACTGTAACAATTTCTTTTACTGATGATTACTGTACTCTAATAAGCCCGATAACAATTAGTGTTGGAAGTATTGCCGCCAACGAAACAACTACTATTTCAGATGCATATTCATTTAATATTTCTGATGATGCTCCTGATATGCATAAGGTAAATATTGGCGTACAGATTGAAGGAACATCTAAAGAAATATGGCAGTCAAGTATGGATTTTGATATTCATGCTCCAATACCGACTTTTGGTACTTATACAATTAATGATGCAAGTGGTAATAACAATGGTCGTATCGATCCTGGCGAAACTGTTGATATTACTGTTCAAACGCTAAATAATGGCAATGCATGTACATTAGCCGGTTTTATGACTATTGGTACAACAAGTCCCTATATTACTGTAAACACTCCAAACATTAATGTTGATACTATTAGTGCCGCAGGCATGCGGGAAGTAACAATGAACATAAGTGCTGATGCAGCCACTCCAGTTGGTGCTTTGGCTGACTTCAACCTTAGCTATACAGCAGGAAATTACTCAGCTTCTCATGTAATTCTTGAAACGATAGGTCTAATTATTGAAGACTTTGAAACCGGTGATTTTACTGAATATAACTGGCAATTTAACGAATTCCCCTGGGTTATTGTTGATAGCACACAAGCATATGAAGGTGGTTATGCAGCAAAGTCAGATGAAATTACTGATAGTCAATCTTCTATTATGGAGATGAACTATCCCACAATATCAGATGGGGAAATTTCTTTTTTCTATAAAGTGTCGTCAGAAAATACATACGATTTCTTAATATTTTATATTAATGGCGAAGAAAAGGGCAGATGGTCAGGCGAAGTGGGTTGGACTGAGGCTGTTTTTAGCGTAGTTGCCGGCGATAATACCTTTAAGTGGGAATACTCGAAAGATTATTCCGTTAGTAGTGGTGACGATTGTGCATGGGTTGATTATATATTGCTCCCACCAATGTTAGTTACTTCTGTTTATGCAGGTCCCAATGCGGATATATGTGAAGGTAATATTGCACAGTGTACCGGTTCTGCAACAAATTATGATACTATTTTCTGGCATACTTCCGGTACAGGAAGCTTTAATAATATTAATTCGTTAACGCCTGTTTACACACCCTCAACATTAGATGTCATAGCAGGAAATGTTTCGTTAAGTCTTAATATTATTGATGCTGAAGGATTTCCTGCCGGCGATACTATGGAGCTAAGTATTACCCATATACCTGCTATGGCAACAACTGTTACCGGACCAACAGAAATAAATCTCCATGATACTACACAATGTACTTATTCAACTGATACGATTCAATATGCTGATGTGTATGTATGGTCTTTATCTCCTACCGAAGCCGGCGAGGTTTTTGGAAATGAAACCACATGCGTTGTTAGCTGGAATAATGATTTTATTGGGAATGCCTATGTAAAAGTTAAAGGGCAAAACGTTTGTGGAGTTGGCATCTCATCCGACTCATTGCTAATTGATGTAAAAAATATTGATGATGTGTCTAAACCGGAAGCCAATATTACTGCAACAATAATTCCAAACCCTACTAACGGCTTATTTACTGTAACCGTCTCTAAAATAAATGAAATTAGTGCTAAAATTACTATCACAAACCAATATGGAGCACCTGTATATTCAAAAAATATTATCTCTAATAATGGTAACAATAAATTCTCGGTCGATCTAAGTAATCAAGCATCGGGGTCGTATTTCTTAACTATTAAGACTAAAAGCAGCATTGGTGTCAGTAAAATAATCTTAGTAAAGTAATTAGTGGCTATGAGAGAATGCCAATCTATTCGTTGAGCTTATCTTCAAATCAGTCATTTACGCTAAGCAAACTTCTGATTTTCAGATTACGCTCGCCTCGACCATGACGTTTTTTATACACCACTTTACAAAAAGCAAGTGTTTTCTTAGAGACGCTAATTAGTGCATAAATTGTAAAATAAATTTCATACTATCTAATGTTCTTTAAATATACAGGAGTATGGTGTTGCGATTTAATCAGCATAAGCAACTATGTTGCGTAATGATTTGTCAATATAATCGAATTTATTATCAAATATTACTTACAGAGCGTTATATTTTTTTTATCAAATAATAAATAAATACATGAAACGGATTTTTACTTTAGTTTTTATTCTCTCTACATTTTTAAGCCTTAATGCAGCAGATTGGGTTGACCTGCATAATGGAGGTCAGATATCGAAAAATTTCAATATTATTTCATCATCTGCAAATGCATCAACTATACATTTTGCTTTAGATGGGTTTTGGAAGAATGATGTAGAAACAAGTAAGGGGATAGCTTGGAGTGTTACTGCCAAAAATAGCGGATTATCATTAATAGCCGGATATCCTGAGCTGCCTGTTTTCGCAACATCTGTTATTATACCTAATCAGGCTAAAATGCAAGTGAAAATTGTTGACTCACAGTATCAAGAATTTACAGATGTATTAATTGCGCCTTCAAAAGGTAACCTCTTAAGAACAATAAATCCGGCAAATGTTCCTTACGTTTTTGGTAAACAATACAACGTTAATTCATTTTATCCAACCGATATATCAAGTTTAAGAACTCCGTATATTATTCGTGATTACCGAGCACAAACAATTGTAATACAGCCTATTGTATATAACCCGATCACAAAAGTATTACGTGTTTATACTAATATTACAATTGAATTAACTGAAAATGGGGTTTCACAAATTAATATAATATCCGGAAATAAACCTGTTACAACTGTTGATGAATCGTTTAATAAGATATACGCTCACCAGTTTCTGAATTATAACGATTTTACATTGCGTTATACCCCGGTTGAAGAAATGGGGAATATGCTTATTATTTCTTATGGCGATTTTATGGATGAGATGCAACCGTTTATCGACTGGAAAATAAAATCTGGAACACCCGTTGAGATTATTGATGTAGCTACGATAGGTGGTGCTTCAGATATTAAGCAGTACATTGCTAATTATTATAACAATAATGGTCTCACTTTTGTTATGCTAGTTGGCGATGCTGCACAGGTCCCTTCCAGCTTGATTGGTGGCAACGATTCTGACGTTGACTATTCGTATGTAGTTGGTAGCGACCACTATCCTGATTTATTCGTGGGTAGATTTTCGGCAGAAACGGCAGAACAAGTTGTAACACAGGTAACACGAGTGTTAGATTATGAGCAAACTCCAATTGCTGATACAACATGGTATTCACAAATTATCGGAATAGCTTCTGATCAGGGTCCCGGTGATGACAATGAATATGATTATGAACACAATAGAAATATTAACACCGATTTGTTAAACTTCACATACGTTTATGCTAACGAACTTTATGATGGTAGTCAGGGTGGAAATGATGCCCCGGGGAATCCAACACCGTCAATGGTTACTGATGTAGTAAATTCAGGTGCAACAATAATTAACTATACCGGACACGGAAGTAACACATCGTGGGGTACATCTGGTTTTTCAAATAGTAATGTTAATAATCTTACCAATAACGGTAAACTCCCATTTATCTTCTCTGTGGCATGTGTAAATGGCAACTTTGTGAACACCACATGTTTTGCCGAAGCATGGTTGAGAGCCGAAAATAACGGTGAGCCGGCAGGAGCTATGGCAACCTTTATGTCAACTATTAACCAAAGCTGGAATCCTCCCATGCGTGGTCAGGATGAGATGAACGATATCCTCTCTGAGGTGTATTCTGATAATATTAAACGAACTTTTGGTGGTATTGCACTAAATGGCTGTATGAATATGAATGATATTTATGGTTCTGCCGGGGATGAAATGACTGATACATGGACTGTCTTTGGCGATCCTTCGTTGGAAATACGAACTGCGACACCTCAAAATATGGCTGTAACTGTTCCTTCGTCATTACCTTTAGGGAGCACATCAATGAATATTACATGCAACGCCGAAGGAGCCTTAGCTACATTGAGTATGAATGGCGAAATATTGGGCACTGCTATTGTTGAAAGTGGTATGGCAACCATTTCGTTTAATGCGCTAAACACTATTGGAACAGCTGATTTTGTAATAACAGCATTTAATTATATTCCATATATATCAACAATTGATGTAGTTGTGGATGCCGGTGCATTTGTAACCTATGCATCAAATATTATTAACGATTCAGCAGGAAACAATAATCAGTTAATGGATTATACCGAAAATATTCTTTTAACAGTAGGTTTAATGAATTCAGGAGTTGACGATGCTACCGGTGTAACAGCCATATTATCAACAAATAGTGAGTATATTCAGATAGTTAATAATCAAGCATACTATGGAAATATTGCTGCTAATGATACCGTGGATGTAACAGATGGATTTCAATTTATTGTGACAGACAGTATTCCCAATGAAGAGGTAGTTACTTTTGAAATTACTGCACAAGATGATACAGGTGAAACTTGGGAATCATCGTTTACAATAACAGGACACTCTCCTGAGTTAAATTTTAATTCATTTGATGTTGACGACTCAAACGGAAATAATAATGGAAAGATTGAACCCGGAGAAACTGTTAATCTTATTGTATATATTGAAAACAACGGATCTTCACAGGCATATAATACTATTGCAGATTTACAAACATTAAGTCAATATGTAACTATTAATAGTGGTACTCAAACCATAGGTAACATGCCTGAAGACATAATTGATACAATCAGTTTTAATATTACGGCTCATGGCGATACTCCCGAGGGTACTTTTGCAAATTTTAACGTAAATATACTAGCAGATTATAATATTACCGGTAATGGCAGCTTCGGTACTGTAATTGGCCAGAAGCCTATATTAATAGTTGATTTAGCCCATAGTAGTTCTACCGATTCTATTCTGGGTTGTTTGTCGGAACTTCAAGTTGGGAATGATGTTGTTGCAGAATTGTCGAGCGGTATAAATTCATATCAGGCGGTGTTTGTGCTGCTTGGGATTTATCCAAATAACTATGCTTTAAATGCAAGTGATGGAGGTATCCTTGCTTCGTATATTGAAAATGGCGGTCGTGCGTATATGGAGGGTGGTGATGCTTGGGCATTCGATACTCAAACTCCTGCCCACGAACTATTTAATATTAACGGGACAGAAGATGGTATGGGAGACCTTAGCACAATAGTTGGTGAAGATGCAGGTATTATGGCAGGATATAGTCTTGAATATGCAGGTAATAATAGCTATATCGATCACATAGCACCAAAAAATGGAAGCACATTAATATTTAGTAATGACAATCCTAATTATGGAACCGGTGTTTCTTTTGAAAACGAAACATATAAAACCATTGGTACATCTTTTGAATTTGCCGGTCTTGTTGATCAGGCAGGCGGATCGACAAAAGATGGTGTAATGGCAGAAATACTTTACTTTTTTGGAATAAACTATACATGGACAGGAATAGATGATTATATTTTTAATGCCCTTGATATTAATGCATATCCTAATCCGGCTACTGATAATATTGCCATTCAGTTTGCACTTAATAAAAGTTCGGAAACCAGTTTGTATATTTATGACCTAACAGGAAGAAAAGTTATTACCCTTTTAAGTACAGAAAGGCAAAGTGCCGGAAAACATGTATTTAAATGGGACATTACGAATGTTAAAGCCGGTATTTACTTTTACAGATTAACAATAGGAAACAAATCTGTCACCAAAAAAATTATTGTGAGTAGATAGTGGATATAATTGTATATTTTACAAAGTGTAATTGCAATTATTTTTTATCATATAAAAATATAGAGTCTCTACTCTTATCACTCAACAGTTACTGATTTGGCGAGGTTTCGTGGCATATCAACATTACAACCACGAAGTACTGCCATATGATAAGCAAGTTTTTGTAGAGGGATAGTTGCAAGAATAGGTACAAATGCTTCTTCAGTTTTTGGTATTTCGATTATGTAATCAGCTAATCCTTTTATTGTGGTATCACCTTCGGTTACTATGGCTATTATTTTTCCTTTTCTTGCCTTAACCTCCTGAATATTACTAATTATTTTTTCATAAATACCAAGGTGTGGTGCTATAAAAACTACCGGCATATTTTCATCTATTAGTGCTATTGGTCCATGCTTCATCTCAGCAGCAGGATATCCTTCGGCATGAATATATGATATTTCTTTAAGCTTTAAGGCACCTTCTAAGGCCACAGGAAAATTGTATCCTCTACCTAAATACAGGAAATTGTTCACATCTTTGTATTCTTTTGCTATGTATTTAGCTATCCCGTTGTCGTTTAATGCAATTTCAACTTTATCCGGCAGCCTTTCTAATTCGTGCAATAGCTGCATGAATTTAGTTTTAGGAAGTGTTCCTTTAAGCTGAGCAATACGTAATGCCATTAACGCTAATACAGTAACTTGTGCTGTAAATGCTTTTGTCGATGCAACTCCAATTTCGGGACCTGCATGAGTATATGATCCTGCATCAGTAGCTCTGGCAATTGACGAGCCAACCACATTACAAATTCCCAGTATTGTTGCTCCTTTTCGTTTAGCTAAATCAATTGCCGCCAAAGTATCGGCAGTTTCTCCTGATTGTGAGATTGCAATAACTATATCTTCTTCACTAATTATTGGGTTTCTGTATCTAAATTCCGAAGCGTATTCAACTTCTACCTGTATTCTGGCAATGTCTTCAAATAAATACTCGCCTACTAAACCTGCATGCCACGATGTTCCGCAAGCAATAATTATAATTCGCTTTGCATTAACTAATTTTTGCTCATAATCGATAATCCCACCAAGAGATACCCTGCCTGTTGAAGCATCCAGCCTACCTCTAAAGCTATCTTTTATTGAGCGAGGTTGCTCATATATTTCTTTTAGCATAAAATGCTCATATCCATCTTTTTCTAGTTCAGAAAGATTCATTTCCAACTCTTGGATATATGGCGACTTTTCCTTATTATTTGTTGTTTTAATTTTTATATCTTCACCTTTGGTAAGAATAGCAATTTCATCATCTTCAAGATAAACAACATTTTTTGTGTACTCAACAATTGGTGTTGCATCCGAAGCTACATAAAACTCATTTTTGCCTATACCAACTACCAATGGGCTGCCTTTTCGTGCTGCAATAAGTGTGTTTGGATGCTCTGATGATAATATTACTATTGCATAAGCACCAACAACCTGACAGAGAGCAATTCGTACAGCTTCATCAAGATATACATCCTCATTAATTCTAATATCTTCGATAAGATTAATTAGTACCTCAGTATCTGTACTTGATTCAAAAATATAGCCTCTTGATTGTAATTCTTCCTTTAATGATGCGTAGTTCTCAATAATTCCGTTATGTATTATTGAGAGGGTCTTTGATTGGGAATAGTGTGGATGAGCATTTGCAGAAGTAGGTTCGCCATGCGTTGCCCATCGTGTATGAGCAATGCCAACTTTACCACCAAGTGGCTTATCTTTAGTAAAATGTTCGAGTTCCGATACTTTACCTGTTGTTTTATATGTATGAATCTTACCATCCAGTAATGATACTCCTGAACTATCGTATCCACGATATTCTAACCTTTTCAATCCTTTGATTAAAATGGGATATACATCCTTATTTCCAACGTAAGCGACTATTCCGCACATAACATTATATTTTTGGGCTACAAATGTAATTTAAAAGTAGCAACATGAAATTAAAAGTATAAAATTTATCACATGAACCACTAATAATCTACCTATTTATCCGCCGGCTCCATAATTACTTCAACATTCTTGCTATTTTTAAAGATATCTTTACAAAACTTTTGAATTTTTTTAGGGGTCATTCCTTTAACAATATCCTGATAATTTGTTGCTGTAATTGTATTCAATCCGGTTTTACTCATCGAGACAAGTGAGCCCAGCCAAAAACTGTTATCCTTTAATTTCTCTTCCCGTGTTTTTAAGAAATATTCTTGTGTTTTATGCACATCAATCTCTGTAGGTCCTGTCTTTTGAAGCTTGTTAACTTCATCATAAACAATATCTACTAAACGATCTGTCATATCAGGATTGCAATCGAATTTCATATTAAGTTTATAACCCTGATATGGATATTTACTCATTGATGTCCATACTCCAACACCATAGGAACCCCCTTCCTTTTCCCTAATTGTCTCTACATAACGCATACTCAATATGTACTTTATTGCACTTAAATAAATTAGGTTTTTTGCATCGTATTTAATATTGTTATTGTAATTAACAAATACTGTTGCTTTGGGTGTTTCCATGTGGAAATTGAATGTGTTTTCAGCGTTGTTTGCAGGTGGACGTACATTATTATCTTTCCAGATATCTTTTTTTGAGTCAGAAGTAAGACCTCCGATATAGGTTTCTGCTAACGGTTTTAGTTTTTCTTCATCAATGTTTCCAACAAAAAAGAACTTAAAGTCAGCTCCATTACGAAATCTGTTTTTATATATTTTTACAGCGGCATCAAAATCAACTTTGTTCAACTTATCAACATTCATTGGAGATCTACGTGGGTTTCTGTTTGCCATCAAAAATGATATTGAGTCGTTTACGATAGCTCTGGGGTCGGTACTTGTATTTTTAAGCCAAACCGAAACCCGACTAATGTATGCATTTGCAGCTTCTTTATCAAAGCGTGGTTGTTCAAAATACAAGTATAAGAGCTGCATAAATGTCTTTAAATCTCGTGTCGATGTTGATCCGCTAAATCCTTGGGTGGTATTATTTATTGTTGGGTTGATGTGAAGAATTTTACCTGCCATCATTTTTTGCAGAGTAATGTTGTCAAAATCGCCTACTCCACTTTGCGAAACTATTGCAGTAGTCATGTCTGCAGATGGAAGATTTTCCAAACTAACCAACGAACTTCCTCCAAAACTATATGCACTAAATAATATCTCGTCATCCTTAAAATTAGTTTTTTTTATTATTACTTCAGCACCGTTTGCCAAAGTCCAAGTGGTAACCCCAAGTTTCATATCTGTTTGCGTATTAACAATTTTTGATCCTGCCGGGATATTTGCAACTAACGGATTTTCAGACACGTTATCAACATAGGCATCCAACTCAGTATTTTTAGTATTCTCAATAATTGATAATACTTCGTTTTTTGTTGGTAGCGAAATCCCATCTTTCTCCACTCCTGTAATCGACACTACAATATTATCATCTGTAATCCATTTTCCGGGTAAACTATCTATTTCTGCCAAGGTAATTGTTGGCAATGTCATTTTTGTAAAATCATATTCAAATTCAATACCGGGTGTTGGCTCGTTTGTTAAAAAGTTGGAGAAGTATTCCCAAACATATTTATTATTTTTTTGTTTATCTTTTTCCTTGTATTCTTTCTCGTAGTTGCGAATTAATTCCTTTTTTGCCCTATCAAATTCTGTTGAAGTAAACCCGTGTTGGCGAACCCTTTCATTTTCTTGAATTATTGTTTTTAGTGCCAGTAGTATCCCGTTATCTTTGGCAAAGGCAATAAGCATAAATGCATCTTTAGATCGCTGCATGCCCCCATAAGTAGAGTACCCCATAATAAAAGGAGGATTTTCTTTTTGTACTAATTCATTTAAACGATTATTAATCATATTGTCATATAACTGCTCTAGTAACTGCTCACGCATGTAGTCAGTATTTTTATTGGCAGGTTGTACAATATCATGCTTGTAATAAACCCTAATCATGTTGCGCTGAGCTTCTGGATCGGTAGCAATGCCAATTAACGGCTCTTCGTTATTTGGGATGTCAAATATTGGACGTTTTGCCGGATTAACAGCTTTTGGTACTGAAGAAAACATTGTTTTTACTTTTTGTTCCATAACATTGGCGTCAAAGTTGCCAACAATAATTATGGCCTCTAAATCAGGGCGATACCACTTGCGATAGAATGAACGTAATGTTTCATAATCACAACTATCTATAACATTTAAGCTGCCAATTACATTGCGAATTGCATATTTTGAACCTTTATATATTGTTGGATTAAGTTTGCTTGTCATCCTAAAATTAGCATTACGACGTGTGCGCCATTCTTCATGAACTACTT